>Ga0081538_10000300_pt1 | contig 57016 bp, 57 predicted proteins | sample TabmetS5T2R1_FD_71022 | JGI IMG/M metagenome (GOLD analysis project Ga0081538, IMG submission 71022) | Tabebuia heterophylla rhizosphere microbial communities from the University of Puerto Rico - S5T2R1 | ecosystem: Host-associated > Plants > Roots > Rhizosphere ...
CGTCCTCGCCATGGCCAACGTTCGCACCCGAGCGCGCCGTTCTGCATCCGCCTCGACTCCGATCGCCCTCGGGGTTGCGATCTCTCTCGCCCTTATCGGCAGTGTGACCGTGCCGGCGAACGCCGCCGAGGAGCAATCGCGCGACCGCGTCGTCGCCGACCGCGTGCTCACCGCACCTGCGGGCCTGCCCGCCGGTCTTTCGGACGAGCTTCGCCGGCAGCCGGGCGTCGCGGCAGTCACGGGCCTTTTGCCCACGGAGGTCGGGGCGGTCCACGGCGAGTTCTTCGGTGAGTCGACCTTCGACTTCCTCCCGTCAGTCGGCGTTTCGCCACGAGGTCTCGAGCAGACGCTCGATCTCGAGGTGCGAGATGGATCGCTTGCGGCGCTCCCAGCGGACGGGGTCGCCGTGTCGGTCGATCGTGCGCGCTCCGTCGACGTCGGTGTCGGTGACGAGGTCTCGCTCTGGCTCGGCGACGGGCTACGGATGACGCCTCGGATTGTCGCGACCTACACCTCGTCGCTCGGCTTCGGGGACTTCGTCCTCCCGCGTGCACGTGTCGCGGAGCACGTCACCGACGGGATGGACACACAGGTGTTGGTCGACTACGCAGACGGCGCCGACGTACCCGCTCTCGATGCACGGCTGGCGGCGCTCGCCGAGCACACACCAGGCCTCGAGGTCCTCGACCGGGCCGGCGTGCAGGCGGCCGAGGATCAAGCGGCAGAGGCCAACTCCTGGGTCAACCGCCTCATGATCGGCGTGCTGATGGCGTTCGTCGCGATCGCGGCCGTGAACAGCCTGGTGATGTCCGTCGGCGAGCGGGCGGCCGAGCTGGCGCTCCTCCGACTCATCGGGGCCACGCCGAGGCAGGTGATTCGGACGATCCGCGCCGAGGCGCTCGCCGTAATCGGCTTCGGCGTGCTGATCGGGCTTGCCGTCGCCACCGCGACTCTCGTCCCCTTCAGCCTCGCACTCGCTGACACCGCTATGCCGTACGTGCCCTGGCAGGTCGTCGCCGGCGTCATCGCAGGCGCCTTGCTGCTCGGCCTCGGCGCCAGTGAGCTCCCCGCGCGGAACGCCCTTCGGCGAGACCCGGTCGAGGTGATCGGCGCCCACGAATAGCAAGGGGCCGATGAGTCTCTCGTCGGAGACCGGTCATTACCGGTGATGAGCACAGCGGCCCAGCTAACGCTTCCCCGCGAGAAGGCCGCGTTCTCCACGCTTGTCGAGCGCTACCGACGGGAGCTTCAGCTCCACTGCTACCGGATGCTCGGCTCGTTCGAGGACTCCGAGGACCTCGTCCAGGAGACCTTCCTGCGAGCGTGGCGCAAGCGCGCGAGCTTCAGCTTCGATGGGCGCTCGTCGGTCAGAGCCTGGCTCTACCGGATCGCGAACAACGCCTGCCTCGACGTGCTTCGCAGCCGGTCGCGCCGGGGGGTGCCGCAAGAACTGGCAGGCGCGGCCGACCCGACGGTGCCTCCTTCGCCGCCGGTCGACCTTCCTTGGTTGCAGCCTTACCCGGACCGGCTGCTCCAGTCGATCGCCTCGGCGGAGGCCGAGCCCGCCGCCGTCGTCGTCGCGAGGGAGACGATCGAGATCGCCTTCCTGGCCGCGATCCAGCACCTGCCGCCGAGCCAACGAGCGGTGCTGATCCTCCGGGACGTCGTCGGCTGGTCGGCGAGGGAGACGGCTTCCCTGCTCGAGACGAGCGTCGTCTCGGTGAACAGTGCGCTGCAGCGGGCCCGTGCGACGCTTCGGGAGCGCCTATCCGAGCGGCGGACCGAGTGGGCTCCGACATTGGAGCCGAGCGAGGAAGAGCGCGACCTCCTGCGACGCTACGTCGACGCCCACGAGCGGGCGGACGTCGACGCTCTCGCCGAGCTGCTGCGCGAGGACGCGATCCTGACGATGCCTCCGCTCCCGACTTGGTACGCGGGGCGGGAGGCCATCCTGATCGCGGTACAGAAGGGCTTCGACCCGGGCTTCGGCGATATCCGAAGCGTCCTCGCCGCCGCCAATCTGCAACCGGCAGCCGCGCATTACCTGAGGGCGCCGGGCGACTCGGCGCACAGGCCGCTTGCCCTCGACCTCCTTCGAATCGACGGCGGAGGCGTGGCCGAGATCAGCACGTTCGTCTACCCCGAGCTGTTCCCGGCGTTCGGCCTTTCGCCGACGCTCTGAGCATCCGGCGAACCGGCAGGCGGCCGGACCGGTGAGTTTCTCGCAGATCCTCGTTTCAACGACTGACCAACTCCGAAGGAGGACGCAATGAGAAAGCTCATCGTCAACACGATGGTGTCGCTGGACGGCGTCATGCAATCGCCCGGGGGTCCGGACGAGGATCCGACCGGCGGCTTCACGCTCGGCGGCTGGGGCGCCACCTACATCGACGAGGAGATGATGCAGCGCGTGGCCGAGTCCGCTCCCTACGAGCTGCTGCTCGGCCGCGGGACGTACGAGATCTTCGCGGCGCACTGGCCGTACGACGAAGGCCCGATCGCCGACCAGCTCAACGGCACCCGCAAGCACGTCGCCTCGACGACCCTTAAGCGGGTGGACTGGCAGAACTCCACCCTCATCGCCGGTGACGTCGCCGAGTACGTCGCGGCGCTCAAGAGCGAGGACGGGCCCGAGATCCAGGTGCACGGCAGCCCGGGTCTCGTCCAGACGCTGCTCCAGAACGACCTCGTGGACGAGTTCCGTATGTGGATCTTCCCGGTCGTGATCGGCACCGGCAAGCGGTTCTTCGGCGAGGGGACGATGCCCGCCGCGTTGAGGCTGGTCGACAGCCAGGTCTCAAAGACCGGCGTCACGATCAACGTCTACGAACGGGCTGGCGATGTCGAACCGGGATCGTTCGAGTTCGACGAGCCGACCGAGGCAGAGCTCGAGCGGCGCCGCCGCCTCGCCGCGACGGCCTGATCTCGCGCGGACCTTCGAGCCGCGCAGATGCTCGAAAGAGAACGGCCGCCTACCGTACCGGGCGGCCGTTCGTGTGGTGGCGGCTGGTGCTCGGTTAGGCCGACAACCGACCCTTGACAGGGACATGGCTAACCGTTATCTTGGTGTAGCTAACTGTTAGGGAGAGTCGCGTGCCGGATGCCATAGGTGTGTCGATGAGGGAGCCGTCTCACGGCTACCAGCTGCGGGTCGTGCAGGAAGTCTTGCTCGCGCTGCTGGCCAAAGAGGCGTCTCACGGCTATCAGCTCCGAGCCCGGCTTCAGCTTGCGCTTGGCCCCCTGGCGGATGCGCTGAACCAAGGCCAGGTCTATGTGACGCTCAATCGGCTGGAAAAGGCCGACCTCGTGACCTCTGAGCGTGTGGGCCAAGCCGATCGCCCGGATCGCAAGGTCTACGAGTTGACCGCTGCGGGCAAGGAACGGCTCGAGGAGTGGCTGGAGGACACGAGCTGGCCGAAGCCGGCGCCGGCGGAGTTCCATCTCAAGCTGGTCGCGGCCGCGGCGGCTGAACTGGCCGACCCGGTCCGGCTCGTGGACGCCCAGCGGCACGCATTGCTGGCCGGGCTGGCTGCGGCGCAGCGGGCCGCGCTGGGGGAGCCCGACGGCTCGGTCGCTGGGCTCTTGTTGGAGGGCGTCGTGCTGAGGCTGCAGGCAGACCTGCGCTGGCTCGAGGCCTGCGCGCGGTACTGGAACGCAACGAAGGGACGACCATGAATGCGAACGAGTCGCTGTCCCGCGTGGGGCCCGTCCTGCGCACGCGCGGGCTAAAAAAGGAGTACGGCCGGGGCGCGGGCCTCGTGCACGCGCTCGACGGGGTCGAGCTGGAGGTCGCCTCGGGCGAGACGCTCGCCGTGATGGGGCCGAGCGGCTGCGGCAAGTCGACGCTGCTGCACCTGCTCGGCGGCCTCGAGCGCCCGTCGGCTGGGGAGGTATGGCTGGCGGGGCGCCGCGTAGACCAGCTGAGCGAGAAGGCGCTGGCGCGCCTGCGCCGCCACTCGATCGGCTTCGTCTTCCAGGCCTTCCACTTGATGGACGAGCTGACCGCGGTGGAGAACGTCGAGCTGCCGGCGCTGCTGGCCGGGAGCTCGCCGCGCGCCGCTCGACGCCGGGCCGCAGAGCTGCTGGAACGGGTAGGGCTCACCGACCGGGCCGAGCATCTGCCCTCGGCGCTCTCGGGCGGCGAGCGTCAGCGGGTCGCGGTCGCGCGCGCGCTCAGCAACGAGCCGCTCATCGTCCTGGCCGACGAGCCGACCGGCAACCTCGACAGCGCCTCGACCCTGGACGTGCTCCGGCTCCTCGACAGCCTGCGCTCGTCCGGGCAGACGCTGCTCATCGTCACCCACGACTCTCGAATCGCCGCAACCGCCGACCGGCTAATCTCGATGCGGGACGGCGCCTTCGTCGAGGAGACCAGGCTGACCCACGGCACCACCGGACGGCTCAACGAGCTCGCCGGACTGGAGAGCTGAGCCATGGGACGCCTTCTAGTCGTCCTCCGCCTCGCCGCGCGAGACCTGCGCCGGCGCCCCGCAGAAGCTGCGCTCCTTCTGCTGGCGATCATGGCCGCCACGACCACGCTGACGCTCGGGCTCGTTCTCCGGGGGGTTACCGACAAGCCCTACGAGAGCACCCGGGCGGCCACGGCCGGGCCCGACGTCGTGGCCAGTCTGAGCGGGGACGCGTTCCTCGATCAGCCCGCCGACCTCGCCGCGCTCAGGGCGCTGACCGACGCTCCCGGCGTCACCGACCACAGCGGGCCATACCCGCTCATCGGGGTCGAGCTCAACGTGGACGGTGTCGCTGGATCGAGACGTACACCGTCGGGAGACACGATCGGCGGTGAGGCGGGGGCGTGGGCAGAGGGCCGCGACCCCGCAGCTGCCGCGGTCGACCAGCCCGAGCTGACCCAGGGCGGCTGGGTACGCGACGGCGGAGTGGTCCTCGAGGCCGGCTTCGCCGACGCGCTCGAGCTCGGCGTTGGGGACAAGATCACCCTGGGGACCCGAGTATGTGGGCTCTGGATTGGCGGCGAGCCGCCAGACTGTCGTGTGGCAGAACGCCGCTCGTTCGAGGTTGTCGGCGTCGCAGTCACCGCCGCCGCGAAGCCTTATCCGAACGTGTGCTTCGGCCTGTTCTGCCCAGAGTTCATCGGCGCCGTGGACCGGTTGGCTGGTGGCCCGCCAGGGGAAGAGCCGGCCGCCGATGCCGAGGGGCCCCAGGAGCCGGTCGAGCCCGGCCTGGTCTGGCTCACCGAGGCGAACATCCGTGCTCTCGCCCCCACGGAAGCAGGTCTCTCCCATGTCGTGAACCTGAAGCTGGCGGACCCGACCGACGCGCCGGCATTCGTCAACGACCGCTTCCCGACGAGCTGGAGCGCGCCAGCGCTGCAGTCGTGGCAGGACATCCGCGCGGGGCACGACCAATTGGTCAAGGACACGGCGGAAGCCCTGCGGATAGGCAGCTGGCTGCTCGGATTGCTCGCCGTGGCCGGCGTCGCGGTCCTCGTCGGCGGCCGGATGGCCGATCAGACCCGACGTGTAGGACTGCTCAAAGCGGTCGGCGGCACACCGCGCCTGGTCGCTGTCGTGCTGCTCGCCGAGTACATGGCCCTGGCCCTGCTCGCAGCGGCGGTCGGACTGGCGGCCGGATGGCTGGCCGCCCCCCTGCTCGCCGATCCCGGCGCAGGCCTCGTCGGCGGCGCAGGAGCGCCCGTCCTCACCATCTCCACGGTCGGCGTGGTCACGGCCGTGGCACTCGGGGTCGCGGCAGTCGCGACTTTCGTTCCCGCCATCCGCGCGGCCCGCACCAGCACCGTCCACGCCCTGGCCGACGCGGCCCGCCCGCCTCGGCGCACGCCCTGGCTGATCGCGATCTCGGCGCGTCTGCCGGTCCCCCTGCTCCTCGGGTTGCGGGTGGCCGCCCGACGGCCGCGCCGCGTCGTGTGGAGCGCGGCCAGCATCTTCATCGTGGTCACCGGGATCGTCGCCGTGCTTGCGGCGCGCGCCCAGTTCCACCAGGACGCTCAACTCGTCGGTGGGACCGACCCTTCGACCGACCGATTCAACCAGGTGATGCTGGTGATCACCGTCTCGCTGGTCGCCCTCGCGGCAGTCAACGCCATCGCCGTCGCCTGGGCAACCGCGCTCGACGCCAGGCACTCCTCGGCGTTGGCACGCGCCCTGGGCGCGACCCCACAGCAGGTCAGCACCGGGCTCTCGGCTGCTCAGGTGCTGCCCGCGCTCGTCGGCGCCGTCCTGGGCATCCCCGGAGGGCTCGCACTCTTCCGCGCTCTAGGCGGCGGCGGCGACGGGGTGACGGGCCCGCCGCTCTGGCAGCTGCTCGCCGTGGTGCCGGTGACCGTGCTCGTGGTAGCGGCGCTCACCACCATCCCCGCCCGCCTCGGCGCCCGCCGCCCCGTCGCCGAGATCCTCCAATCCGAGCGTGCGTGATGGTCCGGAGGTTCATCATGCGTCTACCTCGCAAGAACACACTCGGGCTCGCTGCGCTGCTATTCCTCCTCGCCACGCTGGCAGCCGGAGTCGCGGCGTGCGGCGGCAACGACGGCCACACCCGCGCGGCCGCGGCCACGACCACCGCTACCACCCCCGCACCCGCGGATCAGAGGTGGAAGAAGGTGCTTCCAGGCGGCGACTGCGAGTGTGCCGACGGCAGCGAGTTCGCCTTCTGGGAGCGCCGGGCCGACCCGAGCAGGGTCGTGTTCTTTCTCGACGGCGCCGGCACGTGTACCGACGCCACGACCTGCGCGTTCACCGGCCTTGGCGCCGGCGGCGAGGAGAACTACGACTGGAGCATCTACGGCGAGGATCCGGCGAGCGAGGACGGGATTTTCGACTTCGCACGTGCCGACAACCCGTTCCTCGAGTACAGCTTCATCTTCGTGCCTTCCTGCACCGGTGACATACACCTCGGCGACGTCACCCGGGAGTACTCACCCGAGCTGACCGTCGAGCACAACGGCTTCGTCAACGGCACGACGGCGCTCGGCTACCTCGCCGAGCACTACCCCGACGCCGCCCAGGTCGTCGTCGTCGGCAAGACCGCCGGGTCGATCGCCGCCCCCGTCTACGGCGGCCTCGCCGCCGACCTGCTCCGCGACGCCCAGGTCACCGTGTTGGGCGCCCAGTCCGGTCATATCCCAGACGACCCCGACCTCAACGCTGAGATCGGCGAGCTGTGGGGCGCGTACGACACCATGCCCGAGTGGGAGGTCAACGACGGGCTGACGGCGCGCGACTGGGGTCCCACACGGTTCTGGATCCAGGCCGGCCTCCATGACCCGGACCTTATGCTGGCCCGCTTCGACTACGCCTACGATCGAGAAGCGGCGGAAGGGGCGAAGGAGCGAGGCTGGGACCCGTCGAAGCTCCTCGACGTGATCGACGCCAACGAGGCTGCGATCGAGAAGGCCGGGGTGGTCCTCCACAGCTACACCGCGGCCGGCGACGGCCACGGGATCTTCGAGTACGAGAGGTTCTATGAGATTGAGGTCAACGGCGTAAAGCTCGTCGACTGGGTGAGCACGCTGATCGAGGGCGAACGGCTCGACGACGTGCACTGCCAGAACTGCCGCGGGAAGGGCCAATGACTGAGACAGTGCCGACGCGCCGCCCGAGCGCGTCCACCGGGCCTTCACCGGAGTTCCACGACCACGACAGCAAGATGCAGCCCGGCGACCAGCGACATTCCGCCAAACCCTCCTAGCGCTTCGTGACGACGAGGCGCCCGTTCTCCTCCGCCGCGTCGGTACCCAACGCCGAGCAGGCCGCGCGGAAGCGCCGCCGGATCCAGTCAGCCTCCTCGCCGCGCGCGAGCCGCGTGAAGGCGTACTCGAGCCGAATCGGCACGGCCTCGATTCGACGCGGCCCGTCCGGCTCGAGGTCGACGAGGAAGAGGAGACCGTGGTCGTTCCGCAGCCTGGTGTCGACGGCGTAGTCGTCGATGAAGTCGCCGATGTCATAGAGGACCGGCCCTTCCACGCCGTGGAAAACGTGCGCCGACGTGCCCGCGACGAGCGCGGCGCCGGCCTCGCAGAGGCTCCGGGCAGCGTCACGGACGTACGGGAGCGGCGCTGGGGTCATGTTCGGGCCCCAGTGCGGGCAGACGAGCCCTCGCGCTGCGGCCTCGAGGAGCCAGTCGGGGAGGCCGCCCCGGATGTCGGCATAGGCGATCCCCGGCCGGTCGGGACCGGCCGCGAAGCCGGCCGGGTGATCGGAGAAGGCGACGATCGACAGGCCGTCGAGGACGACGGGCGCCCGCGCCTGCTCGACGTTCTCGCCTGCGCCGGCCCAGCGGATCCCGGCCTCGCGGAGGTGCGCGAACGTGTCGAGCAGCGCCTCGCTCCCGTAGTCGAGGGCGTGGTTGTTGGCGAGGAGGACGCAGTCGACGCCGAGGTGGACGAGCGTCTCGACGGCCTGGGGCGGGGCGCGGAAGGTGAATGCCTTCGGCACCGGCTCGCCGCGCTCGGAAATGCAGCACTCGAGGTTGACGATGCAGACGTCGGCTGCCCGCGTGAGCTCGGCGATCTCGGCCGCGACGAGCGACCGCGGCGGCCGCCTCGCCAGCTCCTGGGCCACCCCGCGGCCGAGCATCGTGTCGCCTGCGAGCGCAAGCCTCACCGGAAGCCGTGCCGTCCGTACAGGCGGACGAAGTGCGCGCCGCTCACCGACCGCACGCGGTGGAGCTCGCCGCCGCGCTTCTCGAAGAGGACGACGTCCTCGGCGCCGCCGAAGCCGAGCGGCTGCACGAGCCGCCCGCCTTCGGCGAGCTGGTTGGCGAGCGGGTCGGGCACGTCCGGGTAGGCGGCCGAGATGATGATCGCGTCGAAAGGCGCGCGCTCCGGCAGGCCTCGGCTCCCGTCTCCGACCACGACATGGACGTTCCTGCACGCGGCGAGCCCGGCACGCGCGGTCTCCGCGAGGTCGGCGAAGCGCTCGACGCTGAACACGTCGCGAGCGAGTCGGGCGAGCAGGGCCGTCTGCCAGCCGTAGCCGGTGCCGACCTCGAGCACGCGCTCCTCGCCCTCGAGCGCCAGCGCCTCCACCATCCGCGCCACCAGCGACGGCTGAGTCGTCACCTGCTCGTGCGGGATCGGGATCGGAGCGTCGAGGTTCGCAAGGGCAACGCGCTCGCCGGGCACGAACTCGGAGCGTGGCACAGCAGCGATGGCCGACAGGACGCGTTCGTCCTCCACCCCGGCTGCGCGCGCCGCTGCCACCAGCGCGTCCATGGCGTCAGTATGCGCCCGTGCCTGCGTGGCCGCACACGCGCCAGGAGTTGATCGAGGAGCAGTCGCGGCTCGCCGTCCTCGAGCCGACCGCTTGGCGGTTCGAGCCGGGCGCGACGGTCGGCGGCGTCTTCGTCTGCTACCTCCGCGGAGAGAGCGGCCCCGGCGAGGCCGGCGATCCGGCCTGGACGGCCGCGTGTGTCGGCCGAGCGACGACGTTGGTGCCAGGGCACGCGGGGGCGCCGTACCAGCCTGGCCTGCTTGCCCTCCGGGAGGGCGCGCTTCTCGAAGCCGCCGTCCGTGCGCTGCCGGAGCTGCCCGATCTGCTTCTCGTCGACGCCACCGGCCGCGACCATCCGCGCCGGGCCGGTCTCGCGCTCCACCTCGGTGCGGTGCTCGGACTCCCTACCGTCGGTGTGACGCACCGACCCCTGCTCGCGGAGGGCGAGTGGCCGGCCGGCGCGCGCGGCGCTCGCAGTCCGCTTCTGCTCGGCGGCGAGCACGTCGGCTACTGGCTGCGCACGAAGACGGGCACACGCCCGCTGGCCGTGCACGCGGCGTGGCGGACGGATCCGGAGGCAGCCGCGGACGTCGTCCTCTCTGCCTCCCGTGCCCGCACGCCGGAGCCGTTGCGGCGGGCACGCCGACGGGCCCGCGAGGCGCGCGCGCTCCACAACGGCGATGATTGTCCCGAAGGGAGGGAAGCATGGAAGACGTGACGCGGTTCCTCGATGAGGCGGGCGTGGATTTCGACGTCCTAGAGCACGCTCACACGGAGCGGGCGGCGGACGAGGCTGCGGCCCTGGGCGTCGCGCTCGACGAGGTGGCGAAGACGCTCGTCCTGGTCACGCCGGGCGGCAACGTGCGCGCCGTCCTCGCGGCCTCGGACCGGATCGACGTGCGCAAGGTCGCAGAAGTGCTCGGCGTCGGCGGCAAGAAGGTACACCTTGCGAGCGAGGACGACCTCGCGCGCGACTACGCGGGGTTCGAGCTCGGCGCCGTGCCGCCTTTCGGGGGCCCCGAGGATCAGGTGGTCCTGGACGAGCGGCTTGCTGAGCGGGACTCGGTCGTGCTCGAGGCCGGCACGCACGAGCGATCGGTGCGGCTGAAGGCAGCCGACCTCGTGCGCCTGACACGGGCGCAGGTGGCCGACATCCGACGGGAGGAGACGAACGCGGGTTAGGCCTTCGCCTTCGCGCGCGAGCGCTTCTGCTCGATGCGGGCGGCGCCTGCCGAGGGCGCGAGGATGCTCGTGTGTCCGTCCTCCCAGCGGACCTCATATCGCGGCGGCTGCTCTTTGAGCACCGCCTCGATCACGCCCCGACGGCCGGTCGCGTCGGCCCGCTCCGACTCGATGACGACGGTGTCACCGACGTTTCCGATCACGCACCCGAGCTTAGCGCGTGCGTCCGGCGGCCGCGCTGGTCCTCGACGCCGGCTCGAATCCGGCTAGCTCCGGCCCCAACCGGCGTACAATCTGCGGCCTGTGGCGCAGGTCCTCGACGACTCGCTCGAAGCCGGCAGGGACGCCGCCCGACGGCTTGCCTGGCGTGAGGCGTACGAGCTCCTCCGGGCTGCGGACCGGGAGGGTGGCCTCGCCGCGGCAGACCTCCGTGTCCTCGCGGATTCCGCCTGGTGGACCGGTCGCCTCGACGAGGCGATCGAGCTGCGCGAGCGGGCCTACGCCGCGTTCGCCGACGCGCGCGAGCCCGGGCCGGCCGCGATGCTCGCCGTGGCGCTCGCGATGGACTACGGCCTCCGCGGAGCGCTGTCAGTGTCGAGCGGCTGGATCGCACGGGGAGAGCGGCTGCTGGCCGACGAGCCTGAGAGCGTGGAGCACGGCTATCTCGCACTGGTGCGCGGGATCCACTCCATCGACCTGGGCGAGTTCGACCGCGCGCGGGAGCGATTCGAGCGGGCGCGCGAGCTCGCCGCGCGGTTCGGCGACCGCAGCCTCGAGACCACGGCGCTCGTCTTCGACGGCGCGATCCGGGTCTGGGCCGGGGACGTCGGCGAAGGCCTCGCGATCCTCGACGAGGCAACTGCCGCCGCGACGAGCGGGGAGCTCGACCCGCTCGCCACGGGGATCATCTACTGCGTCACGATCGACTCGTGCCAGGCGCTCGGCGACTGCGCCCGCGCGGCGGAGTGGACCGATGCTGCCAACCGTTGGTGCGACCGCCTCGATGTCTCGGGCTTCCCGGGAGCGTGCCGCGTCCACCGTGCGGAGATCCTGCGCCTGCGCGGCGAGTGGCCCAAGGCGGAGGAGCAGGCGGTGCAGGCGTGCGAAGAGCTGCACGACTACAACCGGGGAGTCACCGCCCACGGCTTCTACGAGATCGCCGAGATCCGGCGTCGGCAAGGCGACTTCGCCGCTGCGGAGGACGCCTACCGCAAAGCCGACGAGCTGGGGCGGGATCCGCAGCCGGGGCTCGCGCTCCTTCGCCTGGCCCAGGGAAAGATGGATGCCGCTGCCTCGGCAATCAGGCGGACGCTCGCGAACGATCAGCTCGACCCGCTGAGCCGGTCCCGCCGGCTCCCCGCGCAGGTCGAGATCGCACTGGCCGCGGGTGAGATCCAGCGCGCCCGGGAGGCCGCCGCGGAGCTGGAGGCGATCGCCGAGGCCTACCGGGTCGAGGGCCGCCGGACGCCGGCGTTCGAAGGAGCGGTCCAGCTCGCGTGGGGGCGGATCAAGCTGGCCGAGAACGACTGGGAAGGAGCGGTTACGGCGCTTCGCGGCGCGCGCGAAACCTGGAACAAGGTCGGTGCGCCGTATGAGACCGCCCAGGCGCGAATGCTGCTCGGCCTTGCCTACCGCGGGGAAGGCGATGACGACGGGGCCAGCGAGGAGCTGACGGTGGCGAAGACGACTTTCGAGCGTCTCGGAGCGGTGCTGGACCTTCAGCGCGCGAGCGAGCTCCTCGGCGAGTCCTCGACCTTGCGGACGTTCATGTTCACCGACATCGTCGACTCGACGAAGCTTGTCGAGGTTCTCGGCGAGGAGAAGTGGCGCAAGCTCCTCGCGTGGCACGACCGGACGCTCCGCGAGCTGATCGAGGACGTGGGCGGCGAGGTCATCAAGCAGACCGGCGACGGGTACTTCGCCGCGTTCCACTCGCCTGCGTCCGCGCTCGAGGCGGCCGTGCGGATCCAGCGGGTGCTCGACCAGCACGAGCCCCTCGCGCCCGACGTCCGCATCGGTGTGCACAGCGGCGGCGCGTTTCACAAGGGCGACGACGATTACGGCGGCCAGGGTGTCCACGTGGCTGCGCGGATCGGTGCGCTCGCCCAGGGCGGTGAGATCCTCGTCAGCCGCGGAAGCCTCGCCGACGGCTCCCGTTTTCCGCTTTCGACGCGGCGCTCGGAAGAGCTCAAGGGCCTGGAGGGCGAGGTCGAGCTCGTCGCGGTCGACTGGCGCTGAAGCCGGCCGGCGGCGGCCGAAGGCGACGGGTCAGCGCGTAAGCGTGACCTTCGAGAGGCCGAAGGGGCGGTCGGTGTCCACGCCCCGCCGCTCGGCGATGCCTGCGGCGAGGAGCTGGGCGGGGACGACGGCAACGAGCGGACTCAGCCACTCGGGCACGGCAACCAGCCGAAGGAAGAGCTCCTCCGCCCGTACGAGCTTGGGCTCGTCGGAGAGGATGAGAGGTGCACCACCTCGTTGCCTGACCGCGTCGAGCAGCTCCTCCAGGGCCGGGCGTGCGGGCCCGGAGGGCGCGACCACGATCAGGGGATAGCCGCGCTCGACGATTGCGATCGGCCCGTGCATCAGGTCGGCGGGAGCGTAGGGCTCGGCCGTGATCCCCGTGAGCTCTTTGACCTTCAGAGCGATCTCGAACGCCGTGCCGTAGTTCGGGCCGCGCCCAACCACGGCGCAGGACTGCCAGGCCGCCGCGACCTCGACTGCTCTCTCTGCGTCCACCTCGCCGATCTGGCGGGCGACGGAGGCGGGAATCGACGAGAGCTCTCGCAGCAGCGTCTCGTCACCGGCGAGCACAGTCGCAAGCTGAGCCACCGCGCACAGGGAGGCGCTGTAGGTCTTCGTGGCCGCAACCGCCTGCTCCGGCCCAGCGTGGAGCGGGAGCACGTGCCGGGCCGCGCCGGCGATGGGCGATTCCGGATCGTTGGTGACCGCGACGGTGATCTGGTCCTGACGCGTGGCGTCCTCGAGCACGCTGACGACGTCGGGGGACTGGCCCGACTGGGAGATTCCGAGGACGAGCGCGTCCCGAAGCCGCGGCGGCGCCTCGTAGACGGTGTGCAGGGACGGGGACGCGAACCCGACGGGCAAACGGTTGAGGCGGCCGAAGACGTGCTGGCCGTAGCGGGCAGCATTCCCCGAGCTCCCGCGCGAGGCGATGAGCACGAAGCCGGGCGGCCGGCGCTCGAGTGCCTGCACGATCGCGGCGACCGTTCCGCGGTTTTCCTCGATGACGCGGGCGAGGACGTCCGGTTGCTGCCCGATCTCGTCCCTAAGCAGCGACATGCACCGTGCCTCCGACGAGCACCCTCTGGATCTCCAGGTTGTCGTCGAGGACGACGACGTCGGCTGCGTGACCGACTTGGAGGTGTCCGAGCTCCGGCACGCGCGCGATGCGCGCCGGGACCCGAGTCGCAGCGTCCACGGCTCCCTCGAAGCCGGCTCCGAGCGCGTGCAGAGATCGGAGGGCCTCGATCATGGTGAGCACGGTGCCCGCGAGTGTCCCGTCCTCGCGTCGCACGACGCCGTCGCTCGAGAAGACCCGCACGGAGCCGAGCCAGAACTCGCCGTCTCCCATTCCCGCCGCGGCGACGGCGTCACTCACGAGCGCCAGCCTCCCGGTGGCCGCGCGCCAGGCCAGGAGCGCGGTCTCCTGCGCCAAGTGGTGGTGGTCGAGGATCATCTGGACGGCGACGTCATCCCGGGCGAGCGCTGCGAGCGCGATGCCCGGCGCGCGAGGAGTGCCCACCCGCATCGCGTTGAAGAGGTGCGTGACCGTCCGCGCGCCGCGGTCGAACGCCAGGTTCGCCTCCTCAGCGGTCGCATCGGTGTGCCCACACGAGACGGTGACCCCGCGCTCGACGAGGATGTCGACGAGCTCGAGAGCACCGGGGAGCTCGGGGGCCAGCGTGACCTGCCGCACCGGGCCCGCGTCGAGCAGGCGGAGCAGGAGCGCCGGGTCGGGATCGCTGCGACCGCTTGCCAGATGGGTGCCGAGCCGGTTCGGGGCGAGGAAGGGGCCCTCGAGGTGCACTCCGAGGATCCGCGGTCCCGCGTTGCCTTGCGGGACGCCGGCCAGCGAGGCGAGTAGCTCGTCCACGGGCGCGGTGATGAACGTGGGCTGGAAGGCGGTCACCCCCGTTGCGAGGAGGGCTTCCCCGCCTCTCCGGTAACCCTCGTGGTCGGCGGTCGCGAGGTCGATCCCCGCGAAGCCGTTGACCTGCAGATCGATGAACCCGGGAACCGCGATGCCACGCCCGTTCGGGGACGCGAGCCCGACCGCCGCCACGAGCCCGTCCGCGACCTCGACGTCCCCGGCGACCATCTTTCCGTCCACGAGCGCCGCCGCGACCCCGAGCCTCACGAGACTTCCTCCATCGCGCTGCGAAGGACGCCTCCCGCTTCCTCGAGCCGCGCCCGCGCCGCCCGCTCGTCGAGCCCGCGCGCGAGCATGAGTATCGCGACGCGGACGTCGTTGCCCGACGCGTCGAGCGCCTCGGCGACCTGTGCGGCCGGTCGTCCCGTCACCAGCTCGCCCATGCGCTCGGCTCGGGCACGGAGCTTCTCGTTCCCGACGCGCATCCCCGTCATCAAGTTCCCGTAGGTGCGGCCGAGTCGGACCATGAGCGCGGTCGAGAACGCGTTGAGGAGGAGCTTCTGCGCGGTGCCCGCCTTCAGGCGGGTCGAGCTGGTCACCACCTCAGGGCCGACGACCGCCTCGAGCGCATGCTCGGACGAGGCGGCGAGGGACGAACCGCTTCGGCAGACGACGGCGGCCGTGAGCGCGCCCGTGCGCCTCGCGGCGGCAAGCGCGCCGAGGACGTAGGGCGTCTCGCCGCTCGCCGAGACCCCCACGACGACGTCGCGCTCTCCAGGGTCAAGCCGAGCGAGCTCGGACGCACCCGCCTCGGCATCGTCTTCTGCCGCGTCGCGCTCGGGGCCGGGCGGGAGGCTGGACCCCGCGACGACCGCCCCGATGCGGTCCTGTGGCCAGCCGAAGGTCGGCGTCCACTCGGAGGCATCGAGCGCCGCGACCAGGCCCGCCGAGCCGGCGCCGACGTAGATCACGCGCCCCTCCGCCCCGATTCGTCCGGCCACCGCGTCGACCAGGCGCGCGAGCGCTGCCTCGGCGGCGATCACGGCCTCGAGCATGTCCGCGTTCGCCGCATCCAGCGCCTGCAGGATCTCCCTGGTCGAGCGAAGGTCGAGGTCGGAAAGCGGCGCAGCCGGCGTTCCGGCGAGCGCCCCGCTCAGGATCTCCCATACCGCGGCGGGGTCGCTTCCGCTGAGCGCGCTCATGTGAGCGCACGCCTCGAAGGCCCAGGTCCAGAGATCCTCGATGCCCTCGCCCCGCGCGACGCTGACGGCGGTGACGATGTCCTTCTCGTCGGCGGGCTCGAGGCGGAAGCCCTGGATCCAGATCTGGGCGCCGATGCCGTGCCGCTCGCCGAGCTCGCGGAGGCGCCGTGCGTACTCGGCCACGTACGCACCTGCCGGCTCGCCGAACACCTTCCAGTACGGATCGGTGGCCAGGGTGTCGAGGCCCGGCAGCGCGGCGATCCGTGACCAGTCCGAGATGCCGTGGACGCCGCCGGTCAGGGGGAGGAGGCAGACCGTCGCCCTCGCGCCCTGCCGGCTGACGTGGCTCACGAGCTCGCCGAGGAAATCGACCATCGAGTCTTCGCGAAAAGCGCGAACCTCCTCCGTGAGCTCGGTCGGCATCTCGCCTCCGCGCTGCTCGCGGAAGAGGCTCCGGCAGGACTCGCACCGGCAGCCCCAGTGCTCGGACGGAAGCCCGAAGTGCTCCGGGTGCACCCAGTGCGGCTCGTCCCAGAAGATCCGGTCGGCGCCGGTCTCCACCGCCGCGTCGGCCCACTCGCGCAGGAACGCGCGCACGCGCGGGTTGTTGGGGCAGCCCGACGGGGTCACGCGCCCGGTCTCCAGCACCTGGCCCAGCTCGGGATGCTGCGCCGTGAAGCGGCTCTCGGCTTCCCCGCCGAACATCTGGCACACGCCCCAGGGTGCGATCTGCACCTCGAGCCCAACCCTGTGGGAGATCTCGACGATCCGCCTCATCGTCTCGCGGTAGTAGGCGAGGTCGTTCTCGGAGAAGGTGTGCAGCACCCCGGTGAAGCCCCGTCGCGCGAGGTCCTCCATGTCGGCTGCGACGTGGCGCGGGATGCGGCTGCCGAAGTACGCGGCGCCGACGGTCATCCCTTGGTCGCTCCCAGCACCAGCCCGGTCGTGAGCCGTCGATGCACGAGAAGGAAGAAGATCACGACGGGGATCACCATCATCGTGCTGAACGCCATGACGCCGCCCCAGTCCACGAGCCCGCGGCCGGTGAAGCGCGTCAGCGCGACCGGAAGCGTCTGTGCGTCGGTGTCGGTGGTGAAGTTGAGCGCGATGATGAACTCGTTCCACGCGGTGATGAAGAGGAGGATCGACGTCGCGGCGAGGCCCGGCGCCACAAGCGGCAGCACGACCTTCCAGATCGCCTGCATGCGCGTACAGCCGTCGACCATGGCGGCGTCCTCGAGCTCCCTGGGAATGGAGGCGAAGAAGCCACGGAGCATGTAGATCGCGAGCGGCAGCGCGAAGGCGAGGTAGACGATGACGAGCCCGTAGAACGTGTTCAGGAGATGCAGGTCGACGAAGATCCCGTAGAGCGGGATGATCAGGACAATCAGCGGGACCATCTGCACGGTCATGACCAGCAGCAGCAGGTACCGCCGCAGCGGCATCTCGAAGCGGGCGAGGACGTACGCGGCGAAGGCGGCGAGCACAAGGCCCGCGAGCACCGTCGTCGTGGCCACGAGCAGCGAGTTCACGAGCGCGTCCCCGAAGCCCCGCTCGAAGGCGAGCCCGTAGCGTTCGAGATTGATTTCGTCGGGCCAGAAGACGGGGGTCTCGGTGATGATGTCCGCATCCGTCTTCACGGACGTGAGGACCATCCAGTAGAAGGGCAGGAGGGCGAACGCCACGAGCGCGAGCGCGGCGACGTAGATGCCGACCTTGCCGAGCACGCGTCGGGCGGGCACTAGGCCGTCTCCTCACGGATCATGCGGACGTAGAAGAGCGTGATCGCGGCCAGGACGAGGAAGAGCGTCACCGCGAGGGCGGCGCCCAGGCCGAAGTCCCGCCGGCCGAAGCCCTCCGCGACCGTCGTGATCGCGACGACTTCCGTGCTTCGGGCCGGCCCACCGCCCGTCATGACGAAGACCTGATCGAAGATCTTGAAGTCCCAGATCGTCGAGATGATCACCAGGACCATCACGAGGGGCCACAGGATCGGCAGCGTCACGAGACGGAGCCGCTGCCAGGCGTTGGCGCCGTCGACCTTGGCGGCCTCGAGGACCTCCGGCGAGATCGCCTGGAAGCCCGCCAGGAGCGAGACGGCGACGAACGGGTAGGACTGCCAGACGACGACGATGCCGATGGCGAGGAACGCGCTCCAGCGGTCGTTGAACCACGCGAAGCCGATCAGGTCGACGCCCGGCAGGTAGCTGAGCAGGTGGTTGACGAGCCCTGCGCGGGCGTCGAAGAGCCACTCCCAGACCGTGCCCGCAGCCACGGCGGGAACCGCCCAGGGCAGGAGCGTGATCACGGCGACCACGCTCCGGCCCCTGAACCGCTGGTTCAAGAGCAGGGCGACCAGCAGGCCCACGACCATCGTCCCGAGCACGCAGGCGATCCCGAAGGCGGCCGTGGTGACGAACACACGCCGGTAGAGGTCGTCCGTGAAGATCTCGGTGTAGTTCTCGACGCCGATGAACTCCTTCGTGCCGTCCCGGAGCCAGGGGATGCCGGCGTCGTGGAAGGACAGCCAGAAGGTCTCGACGAGGGGGTAGAGGACGAGCGCGAAGATGGTCGCGAACGCCGGCAGGAGCAGCAGCCACGGAAGGATCCTGTTGTCGAAGACCCCGCGGAGGCTCCGGCCCTCTCGCGGAGGTGCCCCGGCGAGCGCGCCGTATTCGTCGACGGCGGGCCCCGCGCCGGCCGAGCCCGGGAGCTCGGGGTCCCTGGGCGCAGCCGGCAAGCGGAGCTTCGCCATCGAGCGTCTAGCCGTTCAGGTTGTCTTCGATCTCTTGTGCGAACTGCTCCACGGCCTGGTCGACCGAGGTGCCCTGGACGATGCTCTGCAACGCAACGGTCGAGGGCTTCGGATCGGTCTCAAGCGCGCCCCACTTGGGGGTTACCGGATACACGCGGCTGTGGTCGCGTAGCTGGATGCCGAAGGTCTCCATGATCGGATCATCCAGGAGCTTCGACTCGTTGATGCCGGACTCGGTGCCTGCGAAGAACCCGAGCTGGTCGGTGAACTTCGTCAGCTCCTCCGGCTGGAGCAGGAACTCGCGGAACGCGGCCGCAAGCTCCTTGTTGTCGGAGTCCGCGAAGATCGACAGGTGACTGCCGCCGGCGAACGTGTCGCGGCTCCCTCCCGGCCCCTCGGGGATCAGCGCGGTGGCGAGCTTGTCCTCGAGGTCGGGATTCTCGGTCTTGGCCGCGGTGACGTCCCAGGGGCCGCCGATGAACATCGCGGCCTTGCCGTTGTCGAACGGGACGCGCGCGTCGGCCTCGTTCTGGTTCAGCGTCTCCTTCGGCGAGTAGCTCTCGTGCCAGCGGGCGAACGTCTCGAACGCCTGCTGGCCTTCGGGAGAGTTGACCGCCGCGGTCCAGGCGTCGCCGTCCTGCGTGGCGATCTCGCCTCCGGCCTGCCACACCATCGGCAGGAGCATATGGATGTAGTCGCCCGGCACGATCATCGGGAAGACCCCCGGCTTCTCCGCCTTGATCTGGTCGGCGGCCGTCTCGAGGTCGTCCCAGGTCTCCGGGGGCTCGAGGCCGAGCTCCTCGAAGATGTCCGACCGGTAGATCAGCGCACGGTTCCCCGCGTACCAGGGAACGCCGTACAGCTGCTCGTCGACCGTTCCCGCGTCGACGAGCGAGGGCAGCCAGTCCTCGTTCTGCTCGGTCACGGGCTCGAGCCCGCCCAGCTCGGCGAACTCGGGCGTCCAGGTCGTGCCTGTCTCGGCAAGATCGGGCACGTCGCCGGACGCGATGGCGTTGAGGAACCGGTCCTTGCCGCCGTCCCACGGGACGAACTCGACGTTGACGGTCGTGCCGGGGTTCGCCGCCTCGAAGTCCGCGGCGTATGTGTTGATCACGTCCTGAAGCTCCGGGTTGCCTGGATCCATGATCCAGACGTCGATCTCGCCGGAGAGCCCACCTTCCTCGGCGGGAGGCGTCGCCTCGCCGCCGCCCTCGTCGTCGTCGCCGCCACAGGCGGTCGCGAGGACGGAGAGCACGACCCCCACCAGGAGGGTGAGAAGCAGTGTGACTAGTCTCCTTCGTGGCAACCTCGTCTCTCCTCTCCGCGCAGCCGCCGGCCCCGTCGCTGCGCCATACTCGTCCCTGTACGCGCCGTGAGGCTCGTACCTGCTGATCGCCGGGCGCCGAACCATGGGTTCGGCGCCCGGTGCCCATGTTGGTCCCGCTGGAGAGTCATGGCCGCGCGAACGGGGGCCGAAGCTCGGCGACCAGCCTGTAACGGTCTCCTCGGTAGATGGATCGAACGAACTCAACCACCTCCCCTTTGTCGCTTGACGTCGTCCGCTCGAAGAGGAACGCCGGGCTGTGCGGCGGCACGCCCAGGATCTTCGACTCCTCCTCGTCGGTCACCGTGGGCTCGGTCGTCTGCATCCCGTGCGAGACGACGATTCCGTAGCGATCCCGCAGGAGCTCGTAGAACGATCCCCCTTCGAGATCCCGGCGTGTGAGCTCCGGCACCAGCCGTTGAGGCACGTGGAGCGCCTCGATGGCCATGGTCTCGTCGTCGGCGAGACGCAGGCGCTTGATGCGCCACACCGGGTCGCCCGGCGAGACCTTCAGACGCTGGCCGACCTGCGCGCCGGCGGTCGTCGTCTCGAACGCAAGCACGTGGCTCCCGGGGCGCATGCCCCGTCGGCGCATGTCCTCCGAGAACGACGTCATCGTCAGCGGCAGCGCGATCTTCGGCTCCGCGACATACGTTCCGCTGCCTTGTCGCCGCTGGAGGAGCCCCTCCCGGACGAGCTCCTCGATCGCCGCCCGCACCGTCGGCCTGGAGATGCCGAGCTCGGACGAGAGGCGTCGCTCGGCGGGAATAGCGGCGCCGACGTCGAGCGTGTCGATGAGCGCGAGGAGCCTCTCGGTCGCGAGCGCCTGCTTGCTCTTGCGAGCATATTGGTTCAGTCCAGTCGCGGTAGCGTCCACGTAATCTCGCTCGTCAAGGGGATCAGGAGCGTGCGAGCGTACCACTCCCACGAGTAATGGTCAAGACCAATTCTCCCAGTGAGCTCTGAGCCGCCGGAAAACCGAGCGCGAGGCTTAGTCGTACTAAGGAGAGAGCCGTCAGCCAGGCGTCTCAAGCGGGGAGAGGAGTTACTCATGGGAAGCCACAGATCCCGGTCCCGTCTCAGGTGGCTCGTGCTCGTGGCCCTGCTCGTCGGGCTCGTCGGAGCCGTCGCTCCGTCGGCGTCAGCCGCGCGGCCGCGTCCGCCCGTCGTGGAACTCGGAACCGCCGCGCTGCTCGCCCCTGACGGGCGCTCCATGAGCGTCGAGGTCATCGCCCGGTGCCCGGAGCGGGCGACGCTCGTTGAGGCGTCGGTGCGCATCACCCAGCCGCAGGCATCGGGCCGGACGTCGTTCCCACTGCCGTGCGACGACCTGTTGCGGCCGATCAGGGTCACGGTCCAGTCGACCGGCGCCACGTTCACGCTCGGCCAGGCGCAGGCGACCGCCACCGTGATCGTCAAGCGAGGGAAGACGCAGCAGGCTCAGGACTCGGAGGTCGTCCTGGTTCAGCCGGAAGTTGCCGTCCAGCTCGCGAACACGGCGCTGCTCCAGGACGGAGGAGCGGCGGTCTTGATCGACGTCACGGTGGCTTGCCCGGTCGGCGCAACCGGGCTGAGCTCCTCGGACGTGAGCGTCGGGCAGGATCAGCTGGGCGGCCTCGCGGGCGGGGTGGCCAGCTACGTGCCGACGTGCGACGGGCAGCCGCACACGCTTTCCATCAGGGTTGCGGCGACGACGGGCCGGTTATTCCAGACGGGAAGCGCTCTCGCAACCACCTTTGCAGCCGTCGAGTTCGGAGGCAACGCGTTCCTGGGCGTCGATCAGAAGACGATCCAGATCCTGCCGTAGGCCGCGTTCGAAGCGAGCTCGACCGACGTCCGGCCCCTGAATGCAGGGGCCGGACGTCATCCCCCTGACGCAGCCGGGCATCATGCGGAAATGGCGATGACGTCCCGGTACGGTCGCCCACTGGAATTCGGGCTCAGCATCGTCCCGACCACCGACGAGCTCGAGCTCGCGCGGACGGCCGCACGGCGCATGGACGAGCTCGGCCTCGACTTGATCGGCATCCAGGATCACCCGTACCAATGGCGCTACCTGGAGACCTGGTCGCTGATCGCAGACCTCCTGGCCCGAACCGAGCGGATCCGGCTCTTTCCCGATGTGGCCAACCTTCCGCTCAGGGGAGCGGCGATGATCGCGAAGCAGGCCGCCACCCTCGACGTGCTCTCAGGCGGGCGCTTCGAGCTCGGTCTCGGCGCAGGCGCTTACTGGGACGCGATCGCGGCGATGGGCGGCCCGGTGCGTTCGGGCGGCCAGGCCCTTAGGGCCCTGGAGGAGGCGATGACGATCATCCGTGCCTTCTGGAGCGGGGAGCGGACGATCGCCGTCGACGGCGAGCACTATTCGGTGAAAGGCCTGCACCCAGGCCCGCCGCCGGTTCATCGGATCGGGATCTGGGTCGGGATCGGAAAGCCGCGCGCGCTCGCGCTCGTCGGGCGCCTCGCGGACGGCTGGGTGCCGTCGCTCTTCTGGGCCACCCCTGAGCGAGTTCCGGTCATGCAGGAGCGAATCGACGCTGCCGCGGCCGAGGCCGGTCGGGATCCGGCGGCGGTCAGGCGGGTCTACAACGTCGGCGGCACGATCGCGGACGGGCCGACACGAGGGCTGCTCGACGGGCCGCCCGAGCACTGGATCGAGACGCTGGCGGAATTCGCGTCCGAGTTGGGCTTCGACACGTTCGTCTTCTGGGCCCAGGACGACGTTCTCGGCCAGGCGGAGCGCTTCGCGCAGGAAGTCGTCCCGGGTCTGCGGTCAAGGACGTGACAGCGGGGCCGGGCGAGCCCGGCCCCGCCGGGAGCTGATCGTGGCGCCGCCTACTGCTGCTGGCCTTCGAAGGCCTTCCGCATCTGCAGGAGCGACTTGGCGTTCTTCGGCGCGACGATGGCGGCGCCGGTGCCGAGGTCGCTGTAGCCGACCGTGTACGTCCAGGTTCCCCACGTAACCGCGAGCTCGCGGATGAGACCGTCCCCGCCGACCGTGATGGCCGTGTCGAGTCGCGCCTCTGGATTGGCCGCCTTGCCGTGGGCGACGTAGCCGAAGGGGAAGACCCGGATGTGCTCGCCTTCCTTGAAGCCCTCCTCCCTGGCGATCTGTCCAGCCGGGACGGTGCCGGCGTAGACCGTCGAGCCGTCGTCGAGGCGGGTGGTCGTGAGCCCGGTCATGTTGTCGCCGAGCCTGCGCAGGGTGGCGCCCTCCACGTCCTCGAGCACGGCGGCGAGGTGCTCGGCGGGAGTCGTCCCGCTGTCGGGGTCGATGTTCGCCGGGTTTCCCATTTCGATCCAGCCGCCCTCCTCGGGGTCGGTCCCGTAGAGGGTGCGGTCGACGACGCGCATCTCGTCGCCGGCCTTCCCGTCCCGCCCGGGCGTATCGCTGGTGAGCGAGATGTCCTCGCGGTGCCAGCGAATCGTCGTGCCGGCCCACAGCTCGCCGTCGTGGGTGATCCGGACCACCGCGGTTCCCGAGTTGTCGGCGGACGCCGCTGTCGCGGTCGCTGCCCGCTTGACCGCGGCGACCGCGTCCTCGACGCCCGCTTCGTCGCCGGGCGACCCAAACGCGAGCACCGCCGCCGCCGCGATCGCCGCGGCGAACAGGCCGCCGGCCGCCAGACGCCGACGCGGCAGAGTGCGGGTCGACGCGCGGCCGGCCCAAGCGGGCTCCGGGGCGCCTTCCGCCGCGACCTGCGCCCGCACGACTTCCTCGACCGTGTGCACCCTGTGCACGAAGCCGTCCTTCGTGCGCGGGTTTGCCCTTCTCAGGGCCTTGAGGCTGTCAGGCGTGTTCATGGTTCTCCTTCGTGAAGTAGCGCTGGCCCGTTGCCGGTCGCATGCGTGTCCTGTGTCCGTCCTCGCCGGCGAGCAGCTCCTCGAAGACCGCCCGGAACCGGCCGCGGGCGCGGTGCAGCTTCCCGCGCGCGGTCACCGTGAGGCATCCGAGCACCCTTGCGATCTGCGCCGGCGAGAGGCCTTCCCACTCGGCCAGCAGGAGCACCTCGCGGTCACGCGACCCGAGCCTGGCGAGGGCCTCGTGCACGAGAGCCTCCTCGGGGTCGAGAGCGGGCGATTCCTGCGGCGCCGACTCGGCCTCGAGCGCAAGTCGCTCGTTCAACGCGACCCGCCGGCGGCTCGAGCGCCGCTGATTGGCCAGCACCCGCCGCGCCGTCGCGTAGAGCCACACCCGTGCGGCGTCGCCTTCCGGGACGTCGTCGAGGCGACGCCACGCCGTCAGAAAGACCTCGGCGGTCGCGTCCTGCGCGTCGCTCGCGGTGGCCGCGCGCCAACCGCAGTAGGCGACGACCTCGGAGCCGTACGCCGCGAACAGCGTGTCGAAGCGTCGCTCTCGCTCAGTGTCGATTTCCGTCATACACACGACCTCCCGTCGGAACAAATCGAGGAGCCTGGCTCTACTCCATCCGTGTCCGGCAGTGCCGCGATCGTTCGCCTCAGAGCTCAATTCACAATGAGCACTGTGCCGCCGGGCCGCGCTGCTCGCCCCGAGGACTGCGTCCTCAGTCGCGCCCGTATCGCTGCGGATACGGGCACTCCCTGCGTCCTTGCCTCGGAACGACCATCGCACCCCGGCGACGAGTCGTCATTATGAATCGAGCTCTTAGCCTCTTGGCTTCGGTGAGGCTACCGCTCCGGCCCGTCGTCCAGAACTCTGGAAAGCGGTGAGGGGAACCTCGGCACCGCTCGCGTGCCGTTCAGCCAGTCGGTCAGGCGCGCCGCCTCCTGCTCGAGAGCGCGGTGTCCTTCCGAGCCGACGTCCTCGAGCAGCTGCAGGACCACCTCGCCGGCATCGGTCTGGCGCCAGCCGCCGACGATTCGCCCCTCCCACCAGGCCGTAGGCCCGGCGTTGCCGCTCGTGTCGAACAGGTGCTCCTTGTATGGGCCCAGGTACCAGTCGCGCTCGGCCCAGCCCATCGTCGTGGGATCGAGCGGCGGCAGGAGTGCCGCCCAGGGCTCGACCGGCTCGGCGACGTCCAGGTCGTCAGGGAGGACGTAGCCGGTCGCTCCATCGAGATCGACCTCGACAGCGTCGAGGTCGGCCAGCGCCCTTCGCAGGGCTGTCACCGTCGACCCGAGCCACCACTTGATGTCGGCCGCCGTCCCGGGCCCGAACGCTCGCAGCCACCGCTCCACCATGCCCGCGGTGCCATCCGTCTCCGAGCAGGCGTCGATCCCCTCACCGAGCCAGGACGCCGTCGCAGCCCAGCGCGGACGCGACGTCGTCCAGCCGCCGTCGTTCGTCGCGCGCACGACGTGCCCGGCCGCCGAGAGCGTCGTCAGCACCCGCGGCCCGACGGCCATGCGCCCGCCCCAGGACTTCCCCTCGCCGTAGACGATCGAGCCCTCGAGGGAAGGAAGCTCGTCCCGGAGCTCCGAGGACGTGGCCAACCGCCCGTCGGCCAGCAGCTTCAGGACCTGCTCGCCGGCCTCCGCGAGCCACCGCTTGCCGTCCGGCTGCAGCCCGGCGTCCTCGACGTTGCGGATAAGACGACGCCGCTCCACGTCGGCCACGCGGTTGCTCGCCGCGGCCTGGGCGGCGGCCAGGGTCTCGCGCGGAAAGGCGAACAGCGTTCGCCGCATCGCCAGGTGCTTCACGAGCGTGCGGTCCGAATACAGCGCGCGCTCCAGATCGGACACCTCCATGCCCTCCACGCGGGCCCAGGCGGAGAGGAAGACCGTTGCCGGATCGGTCGCATGGAGACAGACCACGCTCCTCGCCGCCTCGACGACGTCGCCCGCGCGGAATTCCGGTGCCAGGCGGTGACGGCGCGCCAGCCGGGCTCGGCGTTCGGCGACCTCGATCTTCCGCACGGGAGCATGCTGCCACGCTCCGAGCGGGGGGAGCCGGAGCGGCTCCCCCCGCGAGTGCGGCTATGCGGCGAGATCGAGCGCCGGCTCTTCCTCCGGTACCTGCTCGAGCTCGTCGCGGCGGATGAGTGTCAGTGCGGCGACGACCCCGAGGCCCGCGATCGCGACGCCCGCGAAGAACGCGGCGGTGAACCCGTCCACCAGCGCGACGGCCTGGACCGAGCCGGAGGCGAGCGCGTCCTCCGTGCGTGAGGTCGCGATCGTGGAGAGCGCGGCGATGCCGAGCGCCCCGCCGATCTGCTGCGACGTGTTGATCAGTCCCGACGCGAGACCCGCTTCGGCAGGCCGCACGCCGGCCAACGCGGCGATCGAGATCGGCACGAAGGAGAAGCCGATGCCGAGGCCGATCAGGAGGAAGCCCGGCAGGAGGTCGCTGAGGTACGAGCCACCGACCGAGACCTGCGTGAAGTAGACGAGGCCTGCCGTCAGCATCGCCATCCCGACCGTGAGCACCGGCTTGACGCCGATCCGCGTCACGAGCTGCGCTGCGACGGAGGACCAGATGATCGCCGTGCCGGCGACGGCGAGGTACGCGACGCCGGTCTTCATCGCCGAGTACCCGAGCACCTGCTGCATGTACAGGGTCAGCATCAGGAACATCGAGAACAGCGCGGTGCCCATGATGAAACCGGCCACGTTTGCGCCGGCCACGGTCCGCGTCTGGAAGATCCCGAAGCGCATCAGCGGCTCGGGGTAGCGAAGCTCCCAGCCGACGAAGGCGACCAAGAGGGCCGCTGCGGCCGCGAAGAACGCGACCGTCTCGCCCGCGAGCCACCCTTCCTGGCCCGCCTGCGTGATCGCGTAGACAACCGACGAGAGCCCCGCGGTCACCAGGATCGCGCCCGCGGCGTCGAACCTGCTCACGCGGGCGTCGCGGCTCTCGGCGAGCAGAAGCGGCGCCAGCGCGAACGCCATCACGCCGACCGGCACGTTGACGAAGAAGATCCACTCCCAGCTGAGCGCGTCGGTGAGGATCCCGCCGAGGAGAACGCCGGCTGCGGCGCCGAAGCCTCCCACGGCGCCCCAGACGCCGAGCGCGATGTTGCGCTCGCGCCCCTCGGCGAACGTCGTCGAGAGGATCGAGAGCGCCGCCGGCGTGATGATCGCCGCTCCGAGCCCTTGCAAGGCCCGCGCCGCGATCAGCGACGTCTCCGACCAGGCAAGACCCGCGAGCAGGGAGGCAACCGTGAACACGACCACGCCTGCGAGGAACACGCGTCGCCGCCCGAGCAGGTCGGCCGCCCGCCCGCCGAGCAGGAGGAAGCCGCCGAAGACGAGCGCGTACGCGCTGATCACCCATTGAAGGTTCTCTTGCGAGAAACCGAGGTCGACCTGGATCGATGGAAGCGCGACGTTCACGATCGCGATGTCCAGGACGACCATGAACTGGACGACGCTGAGGAGAGCCAGCGCCAGCCACTTGCGTCGTTCCGTAGCCACCATGTCGAGGAAGTCCTTTCGCGTGCGTAGAGGAAGCTGCCAACCTAGCAGAAGTTACTTGCAGGTTGCAAGTTAGCCCTTAACAACAGCAAGCCGTATCGCTACACTGCTTGCATGCGCAAGCGCTACGACTCCTACTGCCCGGTCGCCCACGCCCTCAGCCTCGTCGGCGAGCGCTGGTCGCTGCTCGTCGTGCTCGAGCTGATGCACGGCCCGAAGCGGTACACGGACCTCGTCGACAGCCTCCCCGGGATAGGCACCAACATCCTCGCCTCCAGGCTGCGCGATCTCGAGGCGCACGGCCTCGTGTCGAAGCGCACGCTCCCGCCGCCCGCCGCCTCGCGGGTATACGAGCTCACGGAGTACGGGCAGGGGCTCCGGCCCGCCATCAGGGAGCTCGCCATCTGGGGCGCTCGCTCGCTCGGGCCTCCGACCGACGCCGACGAGCTCTTCCCGGGCTGGCTCGCAAACGCGCTCGACACGGTGCTCGCCTCACTCGCGCCGCCGGGCCGCTTCGAGTTCCGGGTCGGCGACGAGGTGGCATCGCTGGTCGACGGGGAGGCGGTGCCCGGCTCCATCGACGACCCGGACGTCGTCGTCGAAGCGGAGCCCGAGGGCATGTACCACATGTTCGTCCACCGGCGCCTCGATCTCGTCACCGTCGAGGGAGACCGCGGCCTGCTCGAGCAGCTCATCGAGTTGGCGCCGACCCCCGTCGACGCGCCCGCGCCCGCCTAGCCGCCGGCGCGCCGACGCGGAGGCCCGTTCGGTCTAAGAGTTCCTAACGTAATGATGGCCCGCCGACTGGGTGCGATGGGTGGTTCGAGGCAAGGACGCAGGGAGCGCCCATACCCCCAGCGGTATGGGCGCGACTGAGGACGCCGCCTCGGGCCGCCCAGCGCGGCCAGGCGGCATGGCTCTCATTGCGCTAGGAGCTCTAAAGTGGCCGCATGGCCCGGGCGGAGGCCACCGAGCGGCTCGAGCGCGGCCGGAGCTCCTACGCCGTGCGGGCGTGGGCGGATGCCTACGCGTCGCTGAGCGACGCCGACCGGACTGCTCCGCTCGGGGCGGAGGATCTCGAGCTGCTCGCCACGTCGGCGTACATGCTCGGACGCGAGGACGAATGGCTGCGCGCCCTCGAGCGGGCGCACCACCTCTATGCGGACGCGTCCGAGATCCGGCCGGCGCTGCGCTGTGCCTTCTGGGTGGGCACTGGGCTTGCGCTCCGAGGGGACGTTGGCGGAGCGACGGGCTGGGCGGGCCGTGCGCTCCGGCTGCTCGAACAGGAAGAGGGCGACTTCGTCGAGCGCGGCTACATGCTGTTCCCGCTCGTGCTCCAGCACGAGGCGGCGGGGGACCTCTCTGCGGCCGCCGACCTGCTCGCCGAGGCCGCCGAGATCGGTCAGCGCTTCGGCGATGCAGACCTCTTCGCGCTGTCCATGCATCTCCGGGGCCAGTACGTGATCGCGCTCGGGCGCGTCCAGGAGGGAATTGCGCTCCTGGACGAAGCTATGGTCGCGGTCACGACAGGGCTGGTCTCGCCGATCCCCACCGGCCTCGTCTACTGCGGCGTGATCGCCGCCTGCCAGCAGGCATACGAGCCGCGCCGGGCCCGCGAGTGGACGACAGCCCTGACGCGTTGGTGCGCGGAGCAGCCGGACCTGGTGTCCTTCACCGGGCGCTGCCTCGTCCATCGCGCCGAGATCCTCCAGCTCGACGGCGCCTGGGGAGAGGCCCTGGAAGAGGCCCGCCGCGCAGGTCAGCGGGAGGGGATGAGCCAAGTCGGTCGGGCCGAGGCGCTCTACCGCCAGGGGGAGATCCACCGTCTGCGAGGAGAGCTTGCCGAGGCTGAAGAGGCCTATCGGGAGGCGGGACGAGCCGGCCTGGAGCCGCAGCCGGGCCTCGCCTTGCTCCGCCTGGCGCGCGGGGACCACGAGGCGGCGATGGCCTCGATCCGCAGGGCGACGGGCGAGGCAGTCGAGCCTCTGAGGCGCGTCGGCCTCCTGCCCGCATACGTCGAGATCATGCTGGCGGCCGGCGAGCTCGAGGAGGCGCGCCGGGCCTGCCGTGAGCTCGAGGAGCTCACCGAGGGTCAGGAGGGAAGCGTGCTCGCCACGGTGTGCTCGCAGACGCGCGCCGCGGTCGCGCTCGCGGAGGGCGATCCGTGGGCGGCCTTGGCCGCAGCCCGCGAGGCGCGTCAGGTCTGGCAGGAACTGGGCGCCCCGTACGAGACGGCCAGAGCCCGCGTTCTCATCGCTCTCGCTTGCCGGGAGCTCGGGGATGCAGACACGGAAGAGATGGAGCTGGACGCCGCGCGTCTGGCCTTTCAACAGCTCGGCGCCGCCCGGGATCTCGAACGGCTGAAGAAGCTCGCGCGGCGGTCGACGTCGCAGGGGCCGGGAGGCCTGACCGCGCGCGAGGTGGAGGTCCTCCGCCTTGTCGCCAGCGGCCGGACGAACAGGGCGATCGCCGAGGAGCTGGTCATCAGCGAGAAGACGGTCGCCCGCCACGTGAGCAACATCTTCACCAAGCTGCGCCTCTCGTCGCGCGCCGCCGCCACGGCGTACGCGTACGAGCACGACATCGTTTAGCGGTCTACATAGAAATACCCATCCCACCCGGGCGCGCCGATTGGGTGTTTCGGCCGAAGCGGAAGACCCGGCTGCTCCGTACCGTCGGGTATCCATGGCGACGGAGCGTTTCGAAACGGTGATCGTCGGCGGTGGGCAGGCAGGCCTGGCGGTCGGCTATCACCTCGCGCAGCGCAAGCGGCGCTTCGTCATCCTCGACGCCGGCGAGCGGGTCGGCGACTCCTGGCGGAAGCGCTGGGATTCGCTTCGCGTCTACACGCCCGCCCGCTACTCGAGCCTGCCAGGCCGGCCCTTCCCCGGCCCGGGCCTGTCCTATCCGGCGAAGGCCGAGGTGGCGGACTACCTCGAGGCCTACGCGGCGCACTTCGACCTCCCTCTCCGAACCGGGATCAGGGTCGACGCGATCTCCAGGAACGGAGACGGCTACGTCTTGGCCGCCGGCCAGCGTCGCTTCGAGGCGGAGAACGTGGTCGTCGCCTCGGGCGCCTACCACGGCCTCCAGGTGCCCGCCTTCGCCTCGGAGCTCGACCCCGGCATCCTCCAGCTCGACTCCACCGAGTATCGGACGCCGTCTCAGCTGCGAGACGGCGGTGTCCTCGTGGTAGGGGCCGGCAACTCTGGCGCCGAGATCGCGCTCGAGGCATCCCAGACGCACCGGACGTGGCTATCGGGCCGGCATCCGGGGAGCGAGCCCACGCGCGCCGGCAGCCTCCCGGATCGGATGCTCATGCCGCTGTTCTGGTGGCTGCTCTCGCACGTCGTCACCGTGCGGACGCCGATCGGCCGCAAGGTCCGACCGAAGGCGATGCACGGGACACCGCTCGCGCGGGTGCGGCCCAAGGACCTCGAGGCCGCCGGAGTCGAGCGAGTTGCGAGGACCGTCGGCGTCAGTGACGGCAGGCCCGCGCTCGAGGACGGGCGAGTCCTCGACGTGGCGAACCTGGTCTGGTGCACGGGGTTCCGGCCCGATTTCGGGTGGATCGATCTCCCCGTCTTCGACGAGGAGGGAGAGCCGCTCCACGAGCGCGGCGTCGTCGAGGCCCAGCCCGGCCTGTACTTCGTCGGCCGGCCCTTCCTCTACGGGTTCACGTCGTCGCTGATCGGCGGCGTGGGCAGGGACGCCGAGCACGTCGTGGAGCACATCGCCTCGCGACCGGGCCGCGGCCGCTAGCTCTATCCTCCCTCGGCGTGAGCGAAGCCGCCCCCGTCGTCGAGCACGTGACCTCGCGCGACGGAATCCGCATCGGGTACCACAGGACCGGCGAGGGGCCGCCGCTCGTGCTCCTCCACGGCGCGACGGGAGACCACACGAGCTTCACGCTCCTCGCTCCCCTGCTCGCCGACCGCTTCACCGTTTACGCGGTCGACCGTCGTGGCCGGGGGGAGAGCGGCGATGCCGCCGACTATGCGATCGAGCGTGAGTTCGAAGACGTCGCCGCGGTCGCCGACTCGCTCGATCGTCCCGTGAGCCTCTTCGGCCATTCCTACGGCGCGACGGTCGCGCTCGGCGCGGCTCTCATGGCCGGCAACGTCGGCAAGCTGGTCCTCTACGAGCCGTCGCCGGCCTTCGTGGTGGTGCCTGCCGAGGCCGTCGAGCGGATCGAGGGCCTGGTCGCCCGAGGCGAGCGCGACGAGGCGCTCGTCGAGACGTACCGCGTGATCGGCTTCACCCCCGAGGAGATCGAGGAGCGCCGGGCCGCGCCCGCCTGGCCGGCGCGGGTCGCCGCTGCGCACACGATTGCCCGCGAGATCAGGGCCGAGGAGGCCTACCGGGTCGATCCGGAGCGCTACCGCGGTCTCATTGCGCCGGTGCTGCTCCTCTTAGGCGAGGAAAGCCCCGACTGGGCGCGGGACGGGACGGAGCTGATTCGCGCCGCCCTTCCGGACGCGCGCGTAGTCGTCCTGCGCGGCCAGGGGCACGCCGCGACGGTCACGGCGCCCGAGCTCGTCGCCGACGAGATCGCCCGCTTCCTGGGCGAGCGATCCCAGTAGCGTTTTCCTTTCCTTGACGCACCTGGCTCTCGCCGTTCGCGACGAGGAGCGCTCGCGGCGCTTCTACGAGACCTACTTCGGCTTCGACGCGACGCCCGCGGAGCGCATGTCGGACGTCGTTCTGATGCTGTACGACGCCGGCGGCTTCTCCCTCGCGCTGAGGGAGACGGACGAGCCGATCTCGCTGCCGAGCTTCTTCCACTTCTCGTTCCGGGGTGCGTCCAGTCCTGAGGCGGTCCGGGCCTTCCGCGATCGCCTGGGAAGGGACGGCGTGCCCATCGTCGAGGAGTGGGACGAGCCCGACTACGTGAGTGTCAAGTGCCGGGACCCGGACGGCTACGTCGTCGAGTTCGCCTGGGAACCGGGCTAAGTCGAGCCTTCGGCAGAAAATTCTTTCGCGGCATTTTCTTTCTGCATTTCGTGGATCGTCCATTCGCACTGGTCGGAATCTCTCAGTGGATCTCTTGCATTCGGCCGGAGCATTCGCTATCCTGGCGCGCGCACGAACTAGGACGACGATGCTGATGCCCATCAACACCAACAGGTTCCTCCCCGCGGCGGCCACGGTCGCATCCGCGGAGCCGTACCGGTACGAGGCCGTCTCCGACGGTCGCTGGTCTGGCAGTGGGAGTGCCCTCGCAGAGAGGTGGATGCGCTAGGAAAGCTGGGCGCATAGCAGCTCGACGTGAGGGCGACCCAAGGGTCGCCTTCGTCGTTTCGGAGGCGAGAACAGGAATCGACGAAGAGGGTGATGCTCAGCTTGAACAAGAACTAGATCGAATCGAGGCCCCGCCTGAGAGAGAAAGGCTTCGGCGTGCTGCTGCGTTGAAAGACGCTGGAAATGGAGCGTTGGCTTTAGCCTGGTCATTTTCCATGTGCAAGCGCCAAGTCAGGCTCCAAAGCTCCTCCACGTAGGACGTCATCCGCTCGGTCGCGCTGGCACCGGACGGCGATCCAGGGCCGAAGGGTGGGCGAGTGGCTTGGAAAACATCGTTCGGCAGAGCCGGGCGAGCTAGAGGGAGACACGGTGGGCGCGCGCCGCTGCGTCGACTTCCTGCTCAGGAGGTGGACGGAGAGGCGATGCGCTTCTCGCGTCGTGCCGTGGCGGTTCGACTCCACCCGTCCGCACTCAGCCGGGAGGAACCCGCCTGCGGAAAGGAGGACAAAATGATCTTCGCACTGGCAGTGGGCATCGGCCTGTTCGCAGGCGGCGTCCTCGTGGTCGCTCGTTGGCGCGGACAGGTCGCGGTTCGGCGTGAGCTCGGGGCGGCGGCCCGCCGCGTGCGCGGAGGCTCCCTCGACAAGGAGCACGGCCGGAAGCACGCTGGGCATGAGGCGCCGTGCTCTTCTAGGGAGCAAGGTCGCGCGGCGGCGCTCAACTGATGGGACGGCGGGGGCGGCACCCTGAGAAGGCGCCTGCCCTCGCCGAGCCCCCCGCACCGTTCACGGTCTTTACAGAGGATCGATCTGCGGGAACACTGGCGCCGTGTCCGTGCGCCTCACATTCGCCGTCGTCCGCGACGTCGGTCCGGCGTGGGACGACACCAAACAGCTGCGGGAGCAGGCCGCCTGGGACGAGCACGCCGAGTTCATGAACGCGCTCGTGGACGATGGCTTCGTTCTGGTCGGCGGCCCGCTAGCCGGAGGGCCGAAGACGCTCCTGATCGTCAGCGCGTCGAGCGAGGAGGAGATCCGCAGCCGTCTCGACGCCGATCCCTGGACACCGATGGGTCTGCTCGTGATCGCACGGATCGAGCCCTGGGAGGTACTGCTCGGAGCCGTCCCGGACAGGACGGTGGCCTGATGTCGGTCTTCGTGCTAACGGAGGTCTCGGGCCCGAACTGGGATGCCGCGCGCCCCCGTCGGGGGCAGGACGGCTGGGACGAGCACGCGGCCTTCATGGACGGGCTCGTCGAGGACGGCTTCGTCGTCCTCGGCGGGCCGATCGGGGACGGCGAGCGGGTCCTGTTGGTCGTCGAAGCGGCGGACGAGGAGGAGGTCCGCGCGCGCTTGGCGGCGGATCCGTGGCTGCCGACGGGAATCCTCGAGATCGCGACGATCGAGCCCTGGACGATCTGGCTCGACGGCCGGCGCCTTGGTCTGACCGGCTGACCGAGGCTCATCTCCGACTTCACCGGCGGGCCCTCTGATGGCAGGGGCGCCGCCGGCGTCCCCTGACAAGCAGCGACCGAAGGAGGGAGGAGCCATGCACGAGCTTCATCTGCGTTACCTGGAGGCCCGGCGCGTCCGGGAGGCCCAGCCTCTCGGCGCGGCCGAGGTCGTCCTGCGGGCCCGTGAGCTGGCCTGCCGGCACGTGCGTGTCCGCGCCGGCCCTCGTCTCCCGCAGCACCGATCGGAGCTGGAGCTCCAGCGGGCTCGGAAGGCGCGGGCCCGCGCGGCCGGCGTCTAGAGAGAGATGGAGGAGTCCCGCTGCGGGCCGGCTGGGCTCCTCCGGCTCATCATTCGGGCGCCTGGTATGCGAACATCTGTTCGTGACACCCGAAGGCTCCGCCTACGACCGCTTGCGCCGGGCGCTCGACACCGGGAACGCCAGGATCGCGCTTGCCGCGGCGGCCGATCTCGGGCACGTCGGCCTGGCGGACGCACTCGAGCTCGTCCTGCTCCTGCTCGAAGCCGAGCCGTCGAGGTTCGAGCGGGCGGCGCTTCGTTGGCACGGGAGGTATTGCCACGAGGTCAGGGACGTCGACCTCACCGAGGCGCAGGCCGTTCTGGCGTGTCTGGCGGGGCTTCGGGGCGCTCGACCGGAGCCGGCCGCTCACGCGCTCGCCGATCTCGTCCATCGCCGCGACCTTGCGCAGGCGAGCGAAGCGCTCAATCGCTGGGGCGCCGCCGTCGGCAAGCGACGCTAGCCGGTGTCTCGCCGAAACCGTCACACTGAGAGGAGGAACGCCGGTGAGCATCAAGACCTTCGGCCCGGTCGACAAGCGCAGCCTTGCCCAGCTCGAGCGCTGCATGGAGGCGGGCGACGCCGAGCTCGGCGTCCTCTGCGCCGACCACCACCCAGGCTACTCCCAGCCGATCGGCGGCGGCATCGCCTACGAGGGCTACGTCTCGCCGTCGGGCGTCGGCTACGACATCGGCTGCGGCAACAAGGCGGCTCGCACGACGTTCACGCGGGCCGACCTCGACGCGCTGGGCGGCGTCGAGACGATCATGCAAGCGATCACGCGCCGGATCTCCTTCGGCATGGGTGTGCCGGCGCAGGAGCGCGCCGACCACCCGGTGCTCGACCGCATCCGAAACGCCGACTTCGAGCCCCAGCGCAAGCTCGCACAGCTCGCCGAGTCGCAGCTCGGCACGGTTGGCTCGGGTAACCACTACGTCAACCTGATGGAGGACGAGGAGGGACGGATCTGGGTCGGCGTCCACTTCGGTTCGCGCGGGTTCGGGCACAAGACGGCCTCAGGGTTCCTGGCGCTGGCCCAGGGCCTGCGGTTCGACGCGAAGGCGGCCGAGGGCGAGATGGACTCACCCCCGGTGCTCTTCGAGGTCGGCTCGGAGCTCGGGGACGCCTACGTGTCCGCGATGCACCTCGCCGGCGAGTACGCCTACGCCGGCCGCGATGTGGTCGTCGCCAAGGTGCTGGAGATCCTGGGCGCCGAGGCGGTGCACGAGGTGCACAACCACCACAACTTCGCGTGGCGGGAAGAGCACTTCGGCCGCAGCTACTGGGTGATCCGCAAGGGCTGCACGCCGGCCCGCCCGGGCCAGGAAGGGTTCGTCGGCGCCACGATGGGCGACGAGTCGGTGATCCTCGAGGGCGTCGAGTCGCCCGAGAACGAGCAGGCGCTCTACTCGACCGTGCACGGCGCCGGCCGGGTGATGAGCCGCTCTCGGGCGGCCGGCCGCTTCCGCTACCGGAAGAGGGTCGTCGACGGCCGCACCGTCCGCGTCCAGGAGCAGGTGAAGCCGGGCGTGGTCGACTGGCCCGCCGTCCAGAAGCGCATGCGCGAGCAGGGCATCGTGCTCATCGGCGGCGGCGCGGACGAGGCGCCGGAGGTGTACAAGCGTCTGCCCGACGTGCTCGCCGCGCACGGGGGCTCGGTGCGCGTGAAGCACCGCCTGCGCCCGCTCGGCGTCGCGATGGCCGGCCGAGACGTCTACGACCCGTACAAGGACTGACCCGAAGGGCCGCGAGAGCGGCCCTTCGGCCTCTCGGCGTGGGGTGGCGTCGCCTGGGTCGTCGCGGCTTCGCCGCCTGAGTAGCATGGGCGCCTGATGACCGCCCCAGCCGCCGCTCACGGCCGGCCGACGATCCAGATCCGGGGCACTCCGTACCCGGTCCTGCTTCCGACGCTCAGGGATCCACGGCTCCACCTGGCGGCGGTCATCGTCTCGCTCCAGGTCCTGGGGCAGGTAGCGTTCGACTTCCGGCTGTCGATCGCGCAGATCCTCGTCTCCCTGCTGACCTGCGCGGTGCTGGAAGTCGGGATCGCGTTCGCCCGCCAGCACGTGATCATGTGGCCCGCGAGCGCGCTCCTGACGGGGAACGGCGTCGCCTTCGTGCTCCGCGTGCCGGGCACCGAGCACGGCGACTGGTGGAGCCTGCACGGCTGGTGGATCTTCGCGGGGACTGCGGCCGTCGCGCTCCTCTCCAAGTACGTCATCAAGTTCAGGGGGCGCCACGTCTTCAACCCGTCGAACTTCGGGCTCGTCCTCGTCTTCCTGCTGCTCGGGCCGGAGCGTGCGGATCCGCTCGATCTCTGGTGGGGGCCGATGACCGCCTGGATGGCCCTGGCGCTCACGATCATCGTCGTGGGCGGCCTGGCCATCCTCTCCCGGCTGCGCCTGCTCGAGCTCGCGGTGGGCTTCTGGCTTGCCTTCGCCGCCGGAATCGGGCTGCTGGCGGCCAGCGGTCACCAGATGACTGCCCGCTGGCATCTCGGCGCGATCGAGGGCTGGGAGTTCTGGCGCGTCCTCGTCTTCTCGCCGGAGATCCTCGTCTTCCTCTTCTTCATGATCACGGATCCGAAGACCATTCCCGTGAGGCGTCCGGGACGCCGCGTCTACGCGGTGGGGATCGGGCTCCTGGCCGTGCTCCTGATCGCGCCGCAGACCACAGAGTTCGCCACGAAGGTGGCTGTATTGGGAGCGTTGGCCATCGTCTGCGCGCTCCGGCCGCTTGTCGAGTTGGCGCGCTCGCGGGCCCCGTCCCTGCGGCTCCCGAGCCTTCCCCGCGCGGCGCGCGGCGCGCTCGCGCTCGCGGGCGCCGCCGCCTTCGCGGGAGTCGTCGTCCTCGCCGGGATTCCCGCACGGGCCGGGGAGGGGACCGCGAGCGCCGCCCGGCTCGACGCCGGCGATCTGCCCGAGCTGACCGTGGTGCAGGCCGAGGACGTCTCCACCCGGATCGATCGGCAGACGGCGCTCCGGATCGCAGCCGACCTCGTCGCCGACCTCAGGGCCGAGGGAGACGCGCTGCTACGGCGCAACCACGACCTCGCCACCGAGGGAGCGGCCGGCGCGCGGCTGGCCGCGGTCTGGGAGCGCATCGGCGCGGCCGGAAGTTCGGTGGTCGTCCCCGACTACCACCTCGAACGGCTGCGTGTCACGCTCGAGCCCGGCGAGGGGCAGGGCCCGCCGCTCGTGGTCGCCGACGTCGAGGGGACGGTCGAGCTCATTACGTACGCCGGCACTCCACCGGTCGTGACGGAGCGCAGCGACCCGGCCCTGTTCGGCCAGACACTCGAGCTGGAGCTCCAGGAGGGCCGCTACCTGATCGTCGGCGCGCGGAGCCCCGGCGCCGACGAGCTGGCGCTCCCGGTCGTCGCCTCCGCACCCGCCGGTAGCGCCGAGCTCGGCGGGGTGAGGCTCGTCGACGTGGCCCGTCACGTCGGGCTCGACTTCCGCCACGGCGCCTTCCGCTTCGAGACGTCCCCGGACCCGGTCGCCATGATGGGCGGCGGCGTCTGCTGGCTCGACTACGACGACGACGGCTGGCTCGACCTCTACGCCGTCAACTCCTACTCGATCGCCGTCGACGTGGCCCGCTGGAAGGAGCGGGGAGGCCTGCCCAGGAGCGCTCTCTTCCGCAACGTGAAGGGCAGGTTCGTGGACGTCAGCCGGGGCTCGGGGGCGGATGTCGCCCTCCGTGGCAATGGGTGCGTCGCGGCGGACTTCGACGGCGACGGGCGCACGGACCTCTACGTCACCGGCGCGGGGTACGACGCGCTCCTCTGGAACGTCGGCGGCGGCAAGTTCGTTGAGGGTGCGCGCGCGGCCGGGCTCGACGCCTACGGCTGGCACACGGCCGCGGCCGTCGGGGACGTCAACGGCGACGGGCGGCCCGACCTCTTCGTCGCGGGCTACGCGGACCTGAACGCGCCCGTCCCCGGCGCCTCCCGTGGGTTCCCGAGCACCTACGCGGGCGTCCGCGACCGGCTCTACCTGAACGAGGGGCCGTCCGGGAACGGCCGCGTGCGCTTCCGCGAGGTGGCGGTCGAGGCCGGGATCGAGGCGGGCGCGGTCGAGCATGGCCTCGGCGCGGTCTTCACCGACGTCGACCGTGACGGCCGCCCCGACCTCTACGTCGCGAACGACCTCGACCCCAACCGGCTCTACCTCAACGTCCCGACCGCCGGCGGGCTCGGCTTCCGCTTCGAGGAGCGCGGCAGCAGCGCGGGGGTCGCGGATCGCAACGCCGGGATGGGCATCGCCGCGGCCGACTACAACGGCGACGCGCGGCCCGACCTCTTCGTCACGAACTCGCACCGTCAGCTGCACGGCGTCTACGGGAGCCGCGGCGACGGGGCCGCCTTCGCGGACGCACGCCCGGACTTCGCGCCCGCGTTCGACACGAGCCTCGCGGGCTGGGGAGCCTCGTGGGCGGACCTGGACCTCGACGGCGCCCTCGATCTCGTCGTCGCCAACGGTGCCATCCCGGTCAGCGACCTCGCGATGGACGGCGAGCCGGTGAAGGTGCTCGGCCGACGCACCGGCAGGGTCGCGGACGTCAGCGCAGGTGTCGGCCTCGCGGAGGGGCCGATGCTCAACGGCCGCGGGTTGGCGGCGGCGGACTACGACAACGACGGGGACGTCGACGTCGCGATCAACTCGATCGGCGGTCCGCTCGTCCTCCTGCGGAATGCGGGCGCGTCTGGCCACTGGCTCGAGGTCGACCTCGGTGCGGTGCTGCCGGGCACGAGCGTCACGGCTGTGCTCCCCGACGGTCGGAGGCTCGTCCGCGAGGTCCAGACCGGGAGCAGCTACCTCTCCTCCGAGGATCCGCGCGTGCACTTCGGGCTCGGCGAGGCGACCCGCGTCCAGCGTCTGGTCGTGCGCTATCCGGACGGCCGGGTGACACGCCTGACCGGCGTCCCCGCCCACCGGCTCCTGTCTCTAGAGAGCTCCTAACGCAATGAGACGCGGTGTCGCAGAGCCGCGCTGCTCGCCCCGAGGACTGCGTCCTCAGTCGCGCCCGTGGCTCATCCGCTACGAGCGCTCCCTGCGTCCTTGCCTCGGAACGACCATCGCACCTCCGCGACGAGGCATCATCACGTTAGGAACTCTTACGCGCTAGCCCGCTCGGCCGCCTCGGCCTCCGGCTTGGTCCGGTGCACGGTCCCATCCGGGTGCTCCGGCGGCGCGTAGAGCGAGTAGAGCTTGAGCTCGCCCTCACCGGTGTTGATCACATTGTGCCAAGTGCCGGCGCGGACGATGATCGCCCAGTCGTCCTCGACGTCGTAGGTCTCGTCGACCGTGTCTTTCGTCGCGCCGAGCTCGACGCGCGCCTTGCCCTGCTCCACGCGGAGGAACTGGTCGTTGTGGTCGTGCGCCTCCAGGCCGATGTCCTCGCCCGGCCCGAGCCTCATCACGGTCAGCTGCTGGTGCTCGCCGGTGAACACCACGGTGCGGAACGTGTCGTTGTCGAGCGTCGCCTTCTCGATGTCGCCTACCCAACCCAACCGAGCATGCCTCGTCCTCTTTCCGGTCTCGTCTCACGCTACCCGCCGGGCCCTGGTTCCCGCTCCCGGACCGCTAGGGGTTCCTGGGTTACGCGGGAGCAGGCTCGGGCTGCGGCGCGACGCGGCGCGACTCCTCGCCTTTCGCGCGGGCGAGCACCACGAGGCCGGCGAGGGCTGCCGCGAGCGCGAGCGCCGAGAACACGTAGCCCAGCGCGGATTCGTGCAGCGCCTCGTCGAAGAGCGCGATCCCGAAGACGAGGCTCGAGAGCGGGTCGAACGCCATGGTCGTCGCTACAGCCGGTGCGAGCGCCCCCGTCTGCAGCGCCGCCTGCTCGAGCCAGAAGGCGGCCACGCTCACGACCACGAGCGCGTAGACGTGCCAGTCGCCGAGCACCGCGCCGATGCCGTCGTCGAGACGCGACACGGTCGTCTTCGTCAGGGCGGCGGAGAGCCCGAAGAGGATCCCGCCGGCGGTCCCGAGCAGGCCCGCGCGCACCGAGGCGGCGCGGCCGCGGGCCAGGGTGAACAGGAGCACGGCGACGCCGAGGGTGGCGCCGCCGATGACGGCCCAGGAGAGGAAGGTCGCGTCGTCGGTCCCCTCCGCAGGCTTGCTCGCCACGAGCAGGGCCGCGAGCCCGACCGTGACCAGGGTCGCCCCGACCACCTCCGTGCGACGGATTCGGCGTCCCTCGAGCAGGCGGCCGAGCGGGAGCGCGAAGACGATGCTCGCGACCAGGAGCGGCTGCACGATCACCATCCGTCCGATTCCGAGCGCGACCGCCTGCGCGACGAAGCCCAGCATCTGCGCTGCGAGGCCCAAGACCCAGACGGGCTGGTGCGCGAGGCGGAAGAGGAACCCCTTCCCCACGGCCTCCGCCGGCAACGTCGAGGCGGCCTTCTCCTGCAGCACGAGCCCGAGCGCGAAGAGGAAGGCCGCGACGAGCGCCAGGACGATGTCCACCGCGTGAGCCTAGGCGATCCCGGGGCAGAGCCCGGTCACCGGCCGCAGACCCGATTCGCGCAGGCGCGCAGCCTTCTGGTGCAGGAGCCGCTGCGCCGTACCCCGGTAGGCGAGGATGTCGGGCTCGACGACGCTGTAGGCGGGCGGCGTGAAGCTGACGGAGAACGTCCGTGACGGGTCGATTCCCCGCACGAGCTTGACGAGGTCGGGGAGGCGCTGGCGCGGGATGTCGGTGGAGACGAACTCCTTGGCGGCAGCGGAGAGCCGCCCGAGCGAACGGACGGCCCGCAGCGAGTCGATGCGTCCTGCCATGGCGGCGAGGATGCACCGCTGCCGCACCATGCGGGTGTAGTCGCTCGTGGCTGAGCGCGAGCGGGCGTACGCGAGCGCACGGCGGCCGTCCAGCTTCACCACTTGGCCCTGCGTGACCTGGATGTCGGTCCACGGCTCGCCCGGGAACGCCGGCGAGGTCAGGTCGTCGACGCTGTCGGGCGCCATCATGCGGATGCCGCCGAGGGCGTCCACGACCTCCACGAACCCCCGTAGGTCCACGAGCACGTAGTAGTGGACTGGGATCCCGAGCAGGTTCGACACGGTCTGCTTGAGCGCGGTCGCGCCCGGGTCGCGTCCGCCGGGGAAGAGCTCGGGCCGCCCCTGCGCGAACCGGTAGAGGGCGTTGAGGATGTCGGGGAAGCGCTCGTGGACCGCTGCGGCCGGGCCGACCAGGGGCGCGTGCCGGAGGTTGCGGGGGACGGAGAAGACCGCCGCGCGGCCGGTGTTCGCCTGGATGGAGACCGCGACGATCGTGTCGGCCCGCAGCCCGACGCGGAGATAGCCCGCGTCGCCGCCGATCAGAAGGACGGTCGTCCAGGCGCGGCTCTCGGGCTCGGGCGGAGCGATGGTGCGGTCGCCGTGCAGCGCCTGGCCCGAGCCCGGGACGAGGAACGGCAGGGCGTTCAGCGCCGAGGGAGTGAGCACGTCGTGCGGCTCCTCCTCCGCGAACACGGTGTCGATCGTGTCGTAGGTGAGGTACGTGCCCCAGCCGACGAGGGCGTGTGGGGCGATCGTCAGCGCGGCGAGGATGAGGAGAGAGACGGCGGCGACTGCGGCGCGGGGACGTCCCAGCGCGCTTCGCCGCTCCCGGGCGGCCAGGCTGTAGGCGTCGACGACGACCCAGAGCCGACCGAGGAGCACGACGGCGTTGGCGATGAAGAGGCCGAGGAGGACGTCGAGGTTCACGACCTCGTCGGCCAGCGCCGCTCCCCGAGGCACGACGTACCAGGCGGCGAGAACGACGGCGGCGAGCGCGAGCGTCGCGATGACCAGGCCGCGGAGCACCCGCCCGGCGTACACCTGACCCGCCCCAGGAAGCACGACCGAGAGCAAGCCGCTGAGAAGTGGACGCGGCATCTCCCTCGACGGCGATCCATTGTACTGCGCGGCGATGACGCCCTTTTCCTCGGGCGCCACGCCAGTCCGGCATCACGCCGTCGGCCGCCCCGGGCCCACAGCGGATCTGACGAGCGCCACGCATCCGCCTCGGCAGCTGCACGGCGCTCGGCGTGGGAGCATATGCGCGTGAGGATCGCCGTCATCGGTGCCGGGCTGGCCGGGCTGGCGGCGGCGGACGCGCTCAGGCACGAGGGAGCGGACGTCGTCGTGCTCGAGGCCCGCGGCCGCGTCGGCGGGCGGGTGTGGTCGGCGCCCTTCGCGGGCGGCGTCGCCGAGCGGGGCGCCGAGTTCGTCTTCAGCGGTGACGAGGTCCTCCAGGCCACCGCGGCCCGCCTGGGGCTGAGCCTGTACCGCAAAGGGACCCAGTACGGCGACCGCGAGCCACGCGGGGGAGCCCCGGTAACGCGCGCAAGCCTGGAGGCCGCCGTGGCGCGCCTCGGGGACGCGCCTCCCGAAGGCACGGTGCTCGACGCGCTTGCTTCCCTTCGCCTCCCCCCGGAGGTCGCGGATGCAATCGCGGCGCGGGTCGAGGTCTCAAGCGCCTATCCGGCGGAGGATCTGTCGGCCTCCGTGCTCGCGGAGACGGGAGCCGGCTTCGGCCGGTTCGACACGTTCGGCGTCGCGGGCGGGAACAGCAAGCTCGCGGAGGCGCTCGCCGCGCCGCTCGGCCCAGCGCTCCTGTTGGGCACGCCGGTCGAGATGATCACCTGGGACCGGCGGTCCGTGCGCGTCAGGGCCTCGGGCCTCCAGGTCTGGGCGGACCGGGCCGTCGTCGCGACGCCGGCGACTGCGACGGCGGCGATCAGCTTCGACCCGCCGCTCCCGGAACGGACGGCGCAGGCGCTCGCGGGGGTTCGGTACGGGCACGCCGCGAAGCTGCACGTCGGGCTACTGACCGGTGCGGAGCCGAGCGCCGTCCTCTCGGTGCCCGCCCGCTACTGGGCGTACACGCAGCTCGCTCCCGATGGAAGCCCGGCGCGGTTCGTCACCGCCTTTGCGGGTACCCCGGGCGCGCTCGAGCGCCTGCGCGTCTGGGCCGGGCCGGCAACTTGGGTCGGCGCCGTTCGCGCTCTCCGGCCGGAGCTCGAGCTCGACACCAACGCTCCGCTCCTCACCACGTGGCAGGACGATCCGTGGACGCGCGGTGCCTACTCCGCGCCTTCCCTGTCCTCACCGGTCGACTCAGAGGAGCTGACGCGGCCCCTCGGGCCGCTCGCCTTCGCCGGCGAGCACACCGCAGGGGAGTGGCACGGGCTCATGGAGGGCGCCCTCCGCAGCGGCCTGCGTGCCGCCGAGAACCTCCTCCGCTAGGACGGCGGGGCATTCGGTAGCGTGCGGGCCGTGGCCGGGGACCTCGCCATCGAGACCGAGGGACTGCGGAAGAGCTACGGGGACGTCGTCGCGCTCCGCGACGTGAACCTCGAGGTCGAGGCCGGGATCGTCCTAGGGCTGCTCGGTCCCAACGGCGCCGGTAAGACCACGGCCGTCCGCGTCCTCACCACGCTGCTGCTCCCGGACGCCGGCTCGGCTCGCGTCGACGGCCTCGACGTCGTCCGCGACGCGGCCAGGCTACGGGCTCGGATCGGTCTAGCCGGCCAGTATGCGGCGGTGGACGAGAACCTCACGGGCCACGAGAACCTGGAGATGTTCGGGCGTCTGTACCACCTCGGCGGGCGCGTGGCGCGTGATCGCGCGCGCGAGCTCCTCGCCGACTTCGACCTCGCGGACGCCGGCAACAGACTCGTTCGCACGTACTCGGGAGGGATGCGACGCCGGCTCGACCTCGCGGGCGCCCTCGTCGCCCGACCTCCGGTGCTCTTCATGGACGAGCCGACCACCGGGCTCGACCTTCGAAGCCGCCTGGCCCTCTGGGACGCCATCCAAGCGCTGGTCTCCAAGGGGACGACGGTTCTCCTGACGACTCAGTACCTCGACGAGGCCGACTACTTGGCCGACCGGATCGCGGTGATCGACCACGGACAGCTGATCGCCGAGGGGACTCCCGACGCGCTCAAGGGGCAGGTGGGAGGAGACCGTCTGGAGATCCGCCTCGAGGATCCGAGCCGCTGCGAGCAGGCCCTCACGATGCTCCGGCCCCTGGCGGGCGGCAGCGCTTCGCTCGACGACGGCGTCCTGGGGTTGCCGCCGCGCTCGCGCCGCGGCGCGATCGCCGACGCGGTCCGTCGCCTGGACGAGGCAGGGGTGGGGATCGACGACATCGCGGTGCGCCGCCCGACGCTCGACGACGTCTTCCTGCGCCTGACCGGGCACGCCGCCGAAGAGGAGCCCGAGGAGCTCGCGGAATGACCGCGCTTCGCTACGCCGTCTCCGACACGCTCGTCCTGGCGAGGCGCAGCTTCCTTCGCATTCCGCGCCAGCCCGATCTCCTGGTCGGCTACACGGTGCAGCCGGTGATGTTCGTCCTCCTCTTCGTCTACGTCCTGGGGGGCGCGATCCAGACGCCCGGCTTCGACTACGTCGACTTCCTGATTCCCGGGATCATCGTCCAGTCGATGGCCTTCGGCGGGTTCGTCACGGCGCTCGGGCTCTCCGAGGATCTGAAGAAGGGGCTCATCGACCGCTTCCGGTCGCTGCCGATGTCGCGGGCGGCCGTGCTCACCGGCCGGACGCTCGCCGACGTCGGCACGAACGTCATGCAGCTCGTGGTTATGCTTGCCGTCGGGCTTGCGGTCGGGTTCCGCTTCTCGACCGGCGTCCCCGAGGTGGTCGCCGGAATCGCGCTCCTGCTGCTCATCGGCTACGCCTTCTCCTGGGTCTTCGCGTTCATCGGGCTGGTCGCGTCGTCGCCCGAGGCCGCAAACGCCTACGGCTTCACCATCATCTTCCCGCTCACGTTCGTCTCCTCGGCATTCGTGCCCGTCGATTCGATGCCCGGCTGGCTGCAGCCGATCGCCGAGCACAACCCGATCACGACCATGGTCGACGCGACTCGGGCGCTCTTCCTCGGCACCCCCGCGGGCAACGACGTCTGGCTCGCCGTCCTCTGGTCGCTCGGCTTCGTCGTCGTCTTCGGGGTGCACTCGACGTGGCGCTACCGGCGCGCCGTGACTCGGTAGCCGGGGGTCCGGCTCCGCTCTAGGATCCACGCCGGTGGCCGAGTTCCAGCTGGGGTTCCGGGTCGATCCGGTCGAGGAGCTGACCCTCCTGTGGGTGCCGACGGCCTAGACCGGCTGCGCGTGGTCCCCGGCGAGCCCGCGCGCCTTGCCGAACGCGACCCCGCGGACGACCTCGGACTCGACAAGGACACGGCGAAGCAGCGCACGAAGGAGCTGCGAGACCGGATCGACGAGCTCCAGTACCTCCTCTACGCCGAGGCCACGCGGGCTGTGCTCCTCGTCCTCCAGGGCCTGGACGCTTCGGGCAAGGACGGCGTCATCCGGAGCGTCTTCGACGGCGTCAACCCGCAGGGTGTCCGCGTCGAGTCCTTCAAGGCTCCAGCGGGCGCGGAGCTCCAGCACGACTACCTCTGGCGCATCCACGCGGTGCTCCCACGCCGGGGGACGCTCGGGGTCTTCAACCGCTCTCACTACGAGGACATCGCTACGGTGCGCGTCCTGGAACTCGCCCCGGCCGACGTCTGGCGTCGACGCGGCGGGCACGTCCGCGAGCTCGAGCGCATGCTCGTCGACGAGGGCACCGCGATCGTGAAGGTGTACCTCCACGTCTCGCAAGAGGAGCAGCGCGCGCGGCTTCAGGAACGGGTCGACGATCCGCGGAAGCGCTGGAAGTTCCGGCCCGGGGACCTGGACGTCAACGAGCGCTACGACGAGTACGTCGCCGCGTACGAGGACGCGATCACGGAGACGTCGACGGACTGGGCGCCGTGGTACGTCGTTCCCGCGGATCGCAACTGGGTCAAGGCATATGCGACCGCGGCCCTCGTGTGCGAGACGCTCGGGCGGCTCGATCCGAGGCTGCCCGACAACGTCTAGACTCGCTCAACGGTCTCGGCGACGAAAGGGGGGACGTGAGCGGCCTCGACGACATCCTCGGTGGGCTCATGGGCGGCAAGGGCGGGTCAGGCGGGCTTGGCGACATGCTCGGCAGCCTCACCGGCGAGGGCGGCCGGGGCGGCGGGGCCGGCGCGATGGGCGCGCTCCTTCCAGTCCTCGCCGGCTTCCTCGCGAGTGGCGGCCTCTCCAAGATCATGGGTGGCCTGAGGGCGAACGGGCTCTCGGCGCAGGCGGATTCGTGGGTGGGTACCGGCGCCAATCAACCGGTCAGCGGCCGCGACGTCGAGTAAGCGATGGGTCAGGAGCAGATCCAGCAGATCGCGCAACGGCTCGGCATGTCGGAGTCCCAGGCGGCCGACGCCGTCGCACAGGCGCTGCCGGAGGTCGTGGACAACGTCTCGCCGGAGGGCAAGCTGCCGCCGGCCAGGACCTCGACGCCGCGTTCGACAACCTGTCGAAGGCCGCGGCCAAGTAACAGTCCGTTCTAGACGTCGCCGCCGAAGGTGTCGCAGCTCCCGGGGTTGCCGCTCTCGTAGCCGGTCGTGAACCACTCCTGGCGCTGCTGGGACGAGCCGTGCGTCCAGCTCTCGGGGGTGACCCGGCCCTGGATGGCCTCCTGGATGCGGTCGTCGCCGACCGCTGCGGCGGCGTCGAGCGCATCGGCGATGTCGGCCTCCGAGAGGCGGGTGAGGAAAGCCCGTGTCCACCGCGTTGCTCGCCCAAACTCCCGCGAAGCAGTCCGCCTGGAGCTCGACCCGCACCGCCCTGCTCTCGGCGCCCTGGTCCTGCGGGCCGCCGAGGACGCCGAGCAGGTTCTGGACGTGGTGGCCGTACTCGTGGGCGATGACGTACGCCTGGGCGAAAGGCCCGCCCTGCGCGCCGAAGCGCGAGCGCAGCTCGTCGAAGAAGCCCAGGTCGATGTGGACGTACTGATCGGCCGGGCAATAGAAGGGCCCCATGGCCGAGGAGGCAGCGCCGCAGCCGCTCTGCACGGTGTCGGTGAAGAAGCGCGTGCGCGCCGGGACGTAGTCGCGGCGGCCGCCGGAGAACGCGTCCGTCCAGTAGCTCTGGATCGAGTTGACGTAGCCGACGATGCGACAGTCCTCGCGCACGTCCGCGTCGGCGCCGGTCTGACACTCCTGGGCGATGTCGCTATTCACCGCAGGCGTCCCCGCCGACTGGCCCTCGAGGTTCCCGAGCTCGCCCAGGCCGCCGTCGCCCCCGGTGACGTTGCCGCCGAGGAAGATGATGAGGAGCGTGATGACGAGGCCGATGCCGCCGCCGCCGACCGCGAGGCCGCCCTTGCCGACCCGGCGGCCGCGGAGATCCTCGACCTGCGAGGTGTCGAGCTTCGCGTCGTCACGAAAGTCAGGCATCTCGGCGCTGAGTCGTTTCGTCGAGCGCCAGGGCCTCGGCTGTCACGACCTCGTACCGCTCGACGCTCGTCACCTTGGTCTGCAGGCCGGCGGCGACCTCGTCCCGGAGGCCCGCGCCGCTCGCGGCCTCGTCCGCCAACGCCTCCGGCGTGGCCCACAGCGTGATGCCGATCGAGCGCCCGCCGGGGACGTCGAGGAGTGCGATCCAGCCCCGGAAGCCGGTCGCATCGCGGAACCACTCAACGAGGTCGTTCTTGAAGGTCCGGTAGCCCTCCTCGATGCTGGCGGAAGGGCCCTCGAAGCTCGTGAAGCGGGCGAAGGCAGGCATGTCCTGATTGGAGGACTCGATCGACACGGCCGGGAGCTCCTCGCCGAAGAAGAGCTCGTAGCGGTCGACGCTCTCGAGCTCCGCCCCCGCGGCGGCGATCATGCTCTCCCGCACTTCTCGCCTGCCGCGCTCACTACGCTCGAGGGCATCCACGCTGTCCCAGAAGGTCATGAAGCGGGCGTCGCCCGTCTCGGGGTCGGCGAGGACGACCAGCCCTCGGTAGCCGTCGAATTCCCGCAGCCAGGCGAGCATCGACTCTGCGGCCATGCGTGCGGTTGCGCTCACGTCGGGCCCGGCGCCCCGGACGGTCGTGAGGCTCGCATGCATCGTCCGGAAGCTTAAACTCCCTACCGTGCCGCGGCGCGGGCCGCACCCAGAAGAGCCCTGAGCTCGCCGAGCAGGCCCTGGACCCGGTCGTAGCCGAGCTCGTTCCGGACCTGCCGCTGCGCCGCCCACCACGCCGGCCGGGCGGACTCGAGGCGGGCGAGGCCCTCCGGGCTGAGGGCAAGCACGCGCCGGCGGCGGTCGTCACCCTGCTCCTCTTGGAGCAGCCCGGCGCGCACGAGCGGAGCGGCCTCGCGGGCCAGGGTCGATCGGTCCATCGCCAGCCGGGCGGCGAGCCGTCCGACGGGCGACGGCCCTTCGGCCTCGAGACGGGCGAGGATGGAGTACTGCGTCGTCCGGAGGCCGTGCGGCTCCAGAGCCTGGTCGTAGACCCGCGCGACCGCGCGGGTGGCCATGCGGAGCGTCGTGCAGACGCAGGGGGACTCGACGGGGTCGACGTCCGTGCTCACAAAAAAGGAGTATATCCCCCTATCTGGTAGGCTCGGCCCGTGCGCAGGCGCCTCCAGTACGCGTGGGTGGTCGTCGCGGTCGGCTTCGTCGCCCTGGTCATGTCCGCCGAATTCCGCTCGACCGCGGGCGTCCTGCTCGTGCCGCTCCACGACGAGTTCGGTTGGAGCCACGAGACGATCGGGCTCGCCGTCTCCCTCAACCTCCTCTGCTTCGGCCTCGGCGCGCCGTTCGCGGCCGCTTTCGTCGAGCGATTCGGGATGCGCCGGGTCGTATCAGCTGCGCTCGCGACCATTGCGTTCTCCTCGCTCCTCACGCTCGGGATGACGGAGCCGTAGCAGCTCTTTCTTCTCTGGGGCGTCGTCAACGGGACGGCCACCGGCGCCGTCTCGGTGCCGCTTGCGGCGATCATCGCCAACCGCTGGTTCGTCGAGCGCAGGGGCCTTGTCACCGGCCTGCTGACGGCGAGCAACGCCTCCGGACAGCTTGTCTTCCTCCCGCTGCTTGCCTGGGTGGCCGGGTTCGACTGGCGCTATGCCGCGCTGCTGGTCGCCCTGGCGGCCCTCGGCCTCGTCCTCCCGCTGGTCGTCGCACTTATGCGCGACCGTCCTGCGGAGGTGGGGGAGCGCCCGTACGGAGCGGGGGAGGACTGGGTCGAGCCGCCTCCCGCGCCGGCGGCGTTCGGCGCGGCGCTCGCGGGCCTCCGGATCGGGCTGCGTTCGCGGACCTTCTGGCTGTTGGCCGGGACGTTCTTCATCTGCGGCGCGACCACGAACGGGCTCGTCTCGACGCACCTGATCCCCGCGGCGCACGACCACGGCATCGCCCAGGTCAGCGCCGCCTCGCTGCTCGCGCTGATCGGCGTGTTCGACATCGTGGGCACGGTCGGCTCGGGCTGGCTTACGGACCGCCTCGATCCCCGCAAGCTGCTTCTCGTCTACTACGGCTTCCGCGGTCTCGCGCTGCTGGCGCTCCCCTTCGCGTTCGACTCACGCTACGCCGCGCTCGTCGGCTTCGCCGTCGTCTACGGGCTCGACTGGGTCGCGACCGTACCTCCGACGTCCGCCCTCGCGACGGCCATCTTCCCCGGGCACGCTGGCGTCGTCTTCGCCTGGATCTTCAGCGCCCATCAGCTTGGTGCGGCGAGTGCAGCGTGGGCGGCCGGGCTGGTGCGGACGGCGACCGGGGAATACACGGCTGCCTGGGCGGCCGCAGGCGGGCTCGCGCTGCTCGCGGCGGTGGCCGTCCTCCTCATCCGCGCAAGCCCGCGCCGCCCTGCCGAGGTGCCTGCGGTCGCGACCGTCTCGCCCTAGGGCTCGCGCGGCGTTCCGCGAACCGTGGCGGCGCCGCCCGCCTTCGCCTGCTCGGCGACCCGCTCGAGAAAGGCGGCGTCGAGGCGCCGGGCCTCGTGGAGGACCTCCCCCCGCGCTGCGAGCGTCCAGGGCGGACCGAAGCCCGGAGCCGGAGCCGGCTCGGCGCCGAGGCGCAGCTGGTCGAGCGTCCAGCCCTTCATCAGCCGGTTGAGGTCGAGCGGCCCGGCGTAGCCAGGAATGCGGCCTTCTGAGGTGAACTGGTGGACGGCGATGCTCGGCCAGTCCCCGACCGGGGTGACGCGGTGAGCTCGGCCGTCGTTCTTGCCGTAGTTGGCGAGCCAAAGCGGGAACCGGGTGAGCCCGCCCTCGTGGCCGGCGAGGGACTGGGCGAAGCTCGAGTACGTGTAGAGGATGGGCGACTCGCCGATCCGCTTCTCCACCCGCTTCAGCCAGCGCCTCGCCCAACGGGCCGTCTCCCGACGGGTCGAGCCGAACCGCTCCAGGTCGAGGACGGGGAGAAGGTCTCCCGCCCGCGGGGCGGCGACCTCGAGGAAATGGTCGGCCTCCGCCTCCGGGCCGTCGTCGAAGTCCGGGCGCGCGAAGTGGTACGCGCCCACGGGAATCCCCCGGCGGCGCGCGGCCTTGCGGTGCGGGTCGTAGCTCGGGCTGACGTAGCTCGTCCCCTCGGTCGCCTTGATGAACCCGAACTCGATCCCCGCCGCCGCGATCGCCTTCCACGAGATGGAGCGCTGGTAGGCGGAGACGTCGATGCCCAGCACCATGCCGGCAGTGTCGCAGGTTTGGGCGGCTGTGTTCCTGGGAATCTCTGGCACGGTGACTCCTGGCAACCGCCGTCAGTCCGGGAGGCGCACCGGCATCCCTCGTTCGAGTGAACGAGCGAGCCGGTCCGACGCCCGATGAGCTAGCGATGGGCCGCTACTACCTGCCCCCGCAGGTCCTGGTGCTCGTCGCCGTGCTCGCGGCCGTCGGCGCGCTGCTGCTCGTCCTCGCGCGGCCGGCCTCCGGCAGCGAGCAGCCGACGAAGACGGACTCCGCCTCGGCGCCGGCCGAGGTCACCCTTGTCTCCGCGGTCGATCCGCTCGCCGAGCCTGCTCCTGTCACGGAGCGGGCGGTCGAGCCGGGATTCCTCGTCATCAGGCCCGCATCGAGCAAGGGCGTCGTCGTCCGCGCGCGTCCGCGCGGCCCGGTCGTCGCCAGGCTGGGTGCGCAGACCGAGTTCGGCTCGCCGACGACGCTCGCGGTCGTGAGGACGCGCGGCCGCTGGCTCGGCGTCGTCACGACCCACCTTCCGAACGGCCGGCTCGGCTGGGTCGACCCCGAGGAAACGCGGCTGAGGACGTCGCGCACGCGGGTCAGCGTCACCGTCGACCTCTCGGCGCGCCGCCTGATCGTCCGCCGGGGCGAGCGGGTGCTCAGGCGCGCGCGGGTGGCCGTCGGCCGCCCCAGCACGCCGACCCCGGTGGGGCGGTTCGCGGTCACGGACAAGCTCCCGGGGTCGCGCTACAGCGCCGCGTACGGCTGCTGCATCCTGGCCCTTTCCGCGCACCAGCCCAACCTCCCGCCCGGCTGGACGGGCGGCGATCGGATCGCCATTCACGGCACGAACGACCCCGGCTCGATCGGGACGGCGGCATCGGCCGGGTGCCCGCGCGCCGGGGAGGCGGACATGCGCTACCTGATGCGCAGGGTGCCGCTGGGCGCCCCGGTCATCGTTCGCGCATAGCCCGTCGGCCACCCGGGTACGACCTGGGAGTCTTGACGCCCACGCTTACGTCGCTCCGGAACGAGGCCGCACGCTGCCGCGCGTGCCCGCTCTGGGAGAACGCGACCCAGACGGTTTTCGGCGAAGGGCCGGCGAAGGCCGAGCTCCTGTTCGTGGGAGAGGTCCCGGGCGACGTTGAGGACAGGGAGGGCCGGCCGTTCGTCGGGCCCGCCGGGCGCGTGTTCGACGAGGCGCTCGCAGAGGCGGGCATCGACCGACGCGAGGTCTACGTCACGAACGCGGTGAAGCACTTCAAATGGCAGGCGCGCGGTAAGCGCCGCATCCACCAGAAGCCGAACGCCGCGGAGACGGCGGCGTGCCGCCGGTGGCTCGACGCGGAGCTCGAGCTCGTCTCGCCGCGCGTGCTGGTGGCCCTCGGCGCAACGGCCGCGCAGGCGTTGCTCGGTCGCGACTTCCGCGTCACCAAGCAGCGAGGCGTTCCTGTGGAGTCCGACCTCGCGCCGAACGTCCTTGCGACCGTCCACCCTTCCTCGATCCTGCGGGCGCCGGACGAAGCCGCCCGCCAAGAAGCGTACGACGCCTTCGTCGCGGACCTCAGGGCGGCCGCGAAGCTCCGGGGCTAGCCGAAGCCGGTTTCTTGGCGCTCGGAGACGGCGTCCCAGCCTTCGATACGCGCGTAGAGCCCGGCGAGCGTCGTCGGCTCGGACACCGTGCCCTCGTGGTCGCGCTCGGCGAGCCAGGCGTTCGCCTGCTCGACCGGGATTCGTGTGAAGAGGACGTTGGACGCGCAGCGGCCCGGCCGCGAGACTGCCGGATGGAGCTTCCCGAGCTCCTCGTTCGTGGTCACGAGCACGAGGATGCGAAGCCCCTGGCCGATGAGGCCGTCGACGACGTTGAGGAAGCACGAGAGCCCTTGGCCGGCTTGGATGCGGGCGTCCGCCGCGAGCAGCTCCCCCGTGTCCTCGAGGATCAGAAGCCGCCAGGATGGCCCGCGCTCGCCGTCGCTCTGGGAGCGCGCGGACATTCCAATCGGCGGAATCGCCCACATGCCGTGGCCGACCGAGGTGACGATCGACATGCTCGGGCCGGCCTCGAAGTCGAGCTCGACGTCCTCGTCGTCGAACATCTCGGTCTCGAGCATGACCGAGAGCATGTAGTCCGACCGGTCGCCGAAGAACTTCTCCGGGTCGGTGATGTAGTGCGGCTCGCACCACGACGACCACTCACGAGCGAGCGCGCGCAGGGCCGTCGTCTTCCCGGTGCCGGTCTCGCCGTGCCAGAGGATGAGCTGCCCGCCGCGCCAGGGGAGGTCGCCGCTCATCAGGCGGTCGAGCTCGGCGCCGGTCGCGCCCGGGTAGTTCCCGGCGATCTCCGCCCAGGAGGGCACCGACAACGTGCGGCCCATCGGCATTGGCCCGTGCGGCCCGTACGACCAGAAGCGCACAGGTATGCGCCCCTCCCGCTCGCGGCTCGCGCGGGGAAGCAGCGTCCGCATCTCCTCCAAGCCCGCCTGCGCCGCCTCGTCGGTCGCGGCCGCGACCTGCGCGTAGGCGGAGCCGAAGCCGACGCGGACGAGGCCGAGCGCGCCGTCGGCGAGCTCGAGCGCCGCCTCGGAGCCGCCCGGGCCGGTGCTCGCCCAGAGTGCGGTCGGCACGTCGAGCTTGGCCGTCGTCGGCCAGCTCTCGCTGGCGAAGCGCGCCAGGTCGCGCCGCAGCGCCTCCTGCAGGAACAGTCCCGGCACCGGGCTCTCGTGGAGGTCCACGGTGAGATGGAGGCGCCTCGGCATGGCTCTAGGCCGCGAGCGCTGCTCGGAGCTCGCCGGCCGTGGTGACCGGCCGCCGGCAGGCGAAGCGCTCGCACACGTACGCTGCTGCGTTGCCGTCCACCAGGCCCTTGCCGGCGAGAAGCGGGACGGCGTCCGTCGGCTCGGGGGAGAACGCGAAGACCGCGTTCGGGCGATAGCCCTCGAGCGCAGTCAGCCGGAGCGCGTCCGAGGTGCCGACGACGGCGATCTCCTGCGGGTCGGAGAAGTGCAGGTCGAGCGCGCAGAGCAGGTGCGAGACCGCCGCGGGCGCGCGCTCCATGAGCGGATGGGCCAACCGGAACACGCCGACGGCGTGGCGTTCGAGCTCCGCGTCTCCGTAGATCCGGGCCAGGCGGAGGAGGACGAAGGCCGCCATCGAGTTCCCGGCGGGCGTGGGGTGGTCGTCGAACTCCTTGCGGCGGGCGACGAGCCCGTCGCCCTCGGCCGAGTCGACGTAGAAGCCTCCGCGTGCCGAATCGGCGAAAAGCTCCACCAGCAGGCCCGCGAGCCGGCGCGCCTCTTCGAGCCAGCGGAGGTCGCCGGTCGCCCAGGAGAGCTCGACGAGACCGTTGGCGACGTTCGCGTAGTCCTCGAGGTAGGCCGGGATGCGAGCCCCGCCGGCGCGGTACGAGCGCAGGAGGAGCCCTCGCTCGCCGGAGAGCGTGCCGAGCAGGAACTCGGCGACCGCGACCGCCGCCTCGACGTAGTCCTCCTGGCCGAGCCGCGACCCCGCCTCCGCGAGCGCGGCCAGGGCGAGGCCGTTCCAGGCGGCGAGCGCCTTGTCGTCGCGGAGCGGCTGCGGCCGCTGCTCGCGCGCGGCGAGCAGGCGAGCCCGGGACTCCTCAGGGATCTTGCCGCGAAGCACGAAGCGTCCGTCCTCGAAGGGCTGGAGCCACTCCGGGTGCCGCTCACCGAGCACGGCCTCGAGCTCATCCTCCGTCCATGTGAAGGTGAGGCCCTCGACTCCGTCGGTGTCGGCGTCCTGGGCCGAGGCGAGCCCGCCTTCGGGCAGGCGCAGCTCGCGCAGGACGTAGTCGAGCGTCTCGACAGTCACGCGCCGGTAGCGCTCCTCCCCGGTCACGAGCCAGGCGTGCAGGTAGGCCGAGGCGAGGAGCGCGTTGTCGTACAGCATCTTCTCGAAGTGGGGCACGAGCCAGCGCTCGTCGACCGAATAGCGGTGGAACCCGCCTCCGAGCAGGTCGTACATACCGCCGGCCGCCATGCGGTCCAGCGTCAGGCGGGCCATCGAGAGCGCCTCCTCGTCGCGGGTGGCCGCGTGGAGGCGAAGGAGAAGATCGATCGTCGAGGCGGCCGGGAACTTCGGCGCCGGGCCGAAGCCCCCTTTCCGGGGGTCGAAGACTCGCCGCAGAGCCGGCACGACGCCGCTCAACAGGCCGCTCGTCAGCGGCTCCGTGGAGGGCGCCCGCTCGCTGGCCTGCCGGATGGCATCCACGAGCACGTCCGCCTGCCGCTCGAGGTCGCCGCGGCGGGACCGGTAGGCCTCGGAGACGGCCTCGAGCACCTGCGGGAAGCTGGGCATGCCGTGCCGCGGCTCCGGCGGGAAGTACGTCCCCCCGTAGAACGGCCGCCCGTCGGGCGTGAGGAAGACCGTCATGGGCCAGCCGCCGTGCCCCGTCATGGCGACGACGGCGTCCATGTAGAGGCCGTCCACGTCCGGCCGCTCTTCCCGGTCGACCTTGACCGGGACGAAGCGCTCGTTCATGAGCCGCGCCGTGTCCTCGTCCTCGAAGGACTCGTGCTCCATGACGTGGCACCAGTGGCAGGCGGCGTAGCCGACCGACAGGAGGACCGGGAGGTCCTCGGCGCGCGCACGGGCGAAGGCCTCCTCGCCCCACGGGTACCAGTCGACCGGGTTGTCGGCGTGCTGGAGGAGGTACGGGCTCGTCTCGGCGGCCAGGCGGTTCACGAGCTCAGCCTAGCCCGCGAGCGGAGAGGTGGCGCCTGGGCCGGCCGGCGCCGCCCGCGCGCGTCAGGCGGAGACAGGCGCCTGGACGAGCTCGTCCACCGTGGTGACGGTGGCGCCGTACGTCGCCTTCAGGTACTCGAGCGCGTCGTCCTCGTCGACTCCTTCGAAGGCGCAGACCGCGTCGCGCGGAACGGTGATCTCGTAGCCGCGGATGAGCGCGCCGTACGAGGAGTGCCGCACGCAGATGTGGGTGTGCTGCCCGGTGACGACGACTTCGTCGACGTCGCGGTCGCGCAGCTGCTCGTCGAGGTCGGTGCCGTCGAACGCGCCGTAGCCGCGCTTCTCGGAGATGATCTCGCCCTCGCGCGGCTCGAGCTCCTCGATGACGTCCGCGCCGGGATCGCCCGCCATCGCGTGCTCGCCCCAGATCTTCAGCTCGGGGTCGCCCGGCTGATGGGCGTCGTTCGAGAAGACGACGACCCAGCCGTCCTTCCGCGCATGGTCGAGCAGGCGCCCCAGCGGCGGTGTGATCGCCTGCGCCCTCGGGTTGGCGAGCTTGCCATCGACGAAGTCCTTCAGCATGTCGACGATGATCAGGGCCTTCATTCGGTATCCTCCAAAGCCGGTTTGTGACTATCAGTCGATAACTTCATGCCCAAGTCTACCACAGAGTCCCGTCCGGCCCACGAAGCGCTCGCCGCAGTGCTCCAGGTCCGCGAGGGCGTCCTGCAGGTGCTCCTCTGGCAGCGCGCGAAGGAGCCCTTCCTCGGCGCCTGGGCCCTCCCGGGCGGCCGGCTGGAGGCAGGGGAGACCCTGGAGGGCTCCATCCGCCGCCACCTGGCGGCCAAGGTCGACGTTCGCGACCTCGCTCATCTCGAGCAGCTGGAGACGCGGAGCGAGCCGGCTCGTCACCCGAGCGAACGGCTCGTGGCCACGGCGTACCTGGGGCTCGTCCCGGCGGACGTCGACCCGCGCGTCCCCGACGACACGAGCTGGCACCCCGTCGACGCGCTGCCCGAGATGGCCTTCGACCACGGCGCCATCGCGCTGGCCGGGCGCGAGCGCCTCCGCGCCAAGCTCTCCTACACCAACATCGGCTTCGCGCTCGCGCCGCCCGCGTTCACCATCTCCGAACTGCGGGGGCTCTACACCGCCGCCCTCGGCCACGACGTCTCCGCGACGAACCTGCAGCGGGTCCTCCTGCGCCGCCGCGTCATCGACCCCACCGGCGAGACGCGGCCGCCCGGCCGCGCAGGCGGCCGGCCGGCCGCGGTCTACCGCTTCGCCCGCGCCGGGCTCGAGGTCACGGACCCGTTCGCGGTCCTGCGCCCGCCGGACGCCCGCTGATCGTTGCGGCCATGTCCAGGTGCCAGGCACCCGGACACGGCCTCCTGAAGCAGGCCGCAACGGCGGGCGGTGGTGGGCCACGGGTAGAACCCGGTTCCGGCTCGCGCCCGCCGGACGCCCGCTGACCGTAGCGGCCATGCCCAGGTGCCAGGCACCCGGACATGGCCTTCCCAGGAGGCTTTGACGAAACGTGGCTATGCCGCCGGGCCGCGCTGCTCGCCCCGAGGACTGCGTCCTCAGTCGCGCCCGTAGCACTTGGGCTACGGGCGCTCCCTGCGTCCTTGCCTCGGAACGACCATCGCACCCCGGCGACGAGCAACGTTCCGCCAAAGCCTCCCAGAGCAGGCCGCAGCGGCGGGTGGTGGCGGGCCACGGGTA
>Ga0081538_10000301_pt1 | contig 56945 bp, 52 predicted proteins | sample TabmetS5T2R1_FD_71022 | JGI IMG/M metagenome (GOLD analysis project Ga0081538, IMG submission 71022) | Tabebuia heterophylla rhizosphere microbial communities from the University of Puerto Rico - S5T2R1 | ecosystem: Host-associated > Plants > Roots > Rhizosphere ...
GAGCCAGCGGAGTCCGAGCAGGAACGCGCGGCGGCGGACCAGCTCGCCACCTTCAGGGAGAGCGGCTTCGGCTACTTCCTGGAGATGGCCACGCGGCCGCAGACGATCGGCTACGCCCTGCTGGATTCACCCGTCGCCCTGGCCGCCTGGCTGCTCGACCACGACACGGACAGCTACTACAAGATCGCCGGCGCCTTCGTCGACGGCGAGCCCGTGGGCAATCTCACCCGGGACAGGATCGTCGACAACATCACGCTGTACTGGCTGACGGGCACCGGCGCCTCGGCGGCCCGGTCCTACTGGGAGGACGGACAAGCCCTGGCTCAAGCACGCGCGTCCGGCCAGGCTCCTCCGCAGGTCTCGATTCCGACCGGCTTCACCACCTTCCCCGGCGAGATCTGGCGGACCCCGCGCAGCTGGGCCGAGCACTCGTACCCCAACCTCACCTACTTCAACGAGGTCGACAGGGGCGGGCACTTCGCCGCGTGGGAAGAGCCGGAGCTCTTCGCTACCGAAGTGCGAGCGGCATCCAGGTCGTTCCGCGATGGCAGTTCGTCATGAATAGCACCGTCGAGACGGCCGTCGAGATCCGCCCGTTCCACGTCGACATTCCCGACGAAGCCCTGGACGAACTCCGTCGCCGCATCGCGGCCACGAACTGGCCCGAAAAGGAAACGGTCGAAGATCAATCGCAGGGCGTGCCGCTCGCAATGGTTCAGGAGCTGGCGCGCTACTGGGCGACAGAGTACGACTGGCGCAAGTGCGAGGCGGCGCTCAACGCGCTGCCGCAGTTCAGCACCGAGATCGACGGGCTCGACATCCACTTCATCCACGCTCGCTCGCAGCATGAGCATGCGTTGCCTCTAGTCGTCAACCATGGATGGCCCGGCTCGATCATCGAGCAGCTGAAGATCATCGATCCGTTGACCAATCCGACGGCGTACGGCGCGAGCGCGGCGGATGCTTTTGACGTCGTGATTCCATCGATGCCGGGCTACGGGTTTTCAGGTAAGCCCGAGAGCACCGGCTGGGGGCCGGAACGCATGGCCCGAGCTTGGGCAGAACTGATGCAGCGCCTCGGCTACACCCGCTACGTCGCCCAGGGCGGCGACTGGGGCGCGTTCGTCGTCGACCAGATGGGCTTGCAAGCACCTGCGGGGCTGCTCGCGATCCACACGAACATGCCTGCCACCGTTCCAGCCGACGTCGACAAAGCTTCCCTGGCCGGCGACCCGCCGCCGTCCGTTCTCTCGGCGGAGGAACGACGTGCCTACGAGCAGCTGATCAGGACGTACGCACAGGTCGAGTACGCGAGGATGATGGCGGCGCGACCCCAGACCTTGTACGGGATCGCGGATTCACCCGTCGGCCTGGCCGCCTGGCTTCTCGACCACAACGACGCCGACGGGCAGCCGGCCGCGGCGGTCGTCTCTGCTCTGAGCCGAACCACGAGCGACACCGGCGAACTGACGCGTGACGAGATCCTCGACAACATCACGCTCTACTGGATGACGAACACAGGGGTCTCCGCGTCTCGCCTCTATTGGGAGTACAAGGGCGGCTTCTTCAATGCCAAGGGCGTCTCCATCCCCGTGGCCGTGACCGTCTTCCCCGGCGAGCAGTACCAGGCGCCGAGGAGCTGGGCCGAGCAGGCGTACCCCAACCTCATCTACTTCAACGAGGTCGACAGAGGCGGCCACTTCGCTGCGTGGGAGGAGCCCGAGCTCTTCTCCGCCGAGGTGCGAGCCGCGTTCAGGTCGCTGCGAAAGAACGGAGGTACTCATGAGTAGCACCGAGACCGCAACCGAGATTCGGCCCTTGCACCTCGAGATCCCAGAGGAGCAGCTGGACGACTTGCGCCGGCGCATCGCGGCGACGCGCTGGACCAGCAAGGAGCTCGTCCCGGACCGGTCGCAGGGCGTCCAGCTGGCGACGCTGCAGGCGCTCGCACGCTACTGGGCTACCGACTACGACTGGCGCAAGGCCGAGGCGAAGCTCAACGCACTGCCGCAGCTCACGACCGAGATCGACGGGGTGGACATCCACTTCATCCACGTGAAGTCGCAGCACGAGAACGCGCTGCCGCTGATCATGACGCACGGCTGGCCCGGCTCGGTCATCGAGCTCCTCGAGACCGTCGGCCCGCTCACCGACCCGTCCGCGCACGGCGGACGCGCCGAGGACGCGTTCCACCTCGTCCTGCCGTCGCTGCCCGGCTACGGCTTCTCCGGCGAGCCGGCCGAGGTCGGCTGGGACGCCGGCCGCACCGCGCGCGGATGGGCCGAGTTGATGCAGCGCCTCGGCTACACCCGTTACGTCGCCCAGGGCGGCGACCTGGGCGCCATCGTTACCGACGTGATGGGCCGCCAGGCGCCCGAGGGGCTGGTCGGCATCCACATGAACCTGCTCGTGACGACGCTGGGGGCCCCTACCCCACCGTCGGGAGACACGGAGGAGGAACGCGCGGCGCTCGACGCGATCAACACGTTCACGACGAGCGGCTTCGGCTACTTCCTGGAGCAGTCCACGCGGCCGCAGACGATCGGCTACGCCCTGCTCGATTCGCCCGTCGCCCTGGCCGCCTGGCTGCTCGACCACGACACGGACAGCTACTACAAGATCTCCCACGCCTTCGTCGACGGGGAGCCCGTGGGCAATCTCACCCGGGACAACATCGTCGACAACATCACGCTGTACTGGCTGACGGGCACCGGGGCTTCGGCAGCCCGGTGGTACTGGGAGCTCGGACAAGCTCAAGCTCAAGCACTTGCGGTCGGCCAGGCTCCTCCGGAGGTCTCGCTCCCGGTCGGCTTTTCCACGTTCCCCGGCGAGATCTTCCGGGCCCCGCGCAGCTGGGTCGAGCAGTCGTATCCCAACCTCATCTACTTCAACGAGGTCGACAGGGGCGGTCACTTCGCCGCCTGGGAAGAGCCCGAGCTCTTCTCCACCGAGGTGCGGGCAGCATTCAGCTCACTGCGCTAGTGACACCATCGTCTTCGGCGCTCCTCAGAAGGAGGTTCCATGCCAACACAGACCACGAATCTCTTCCTCCTCGAGGATCTCGAAGACGTCGGAAGGACGAGTGAGCTCGCGGAAAGCGATCTAGATGCGCTTCAAGCCGTTGCAGACTGGATCAAGACTTTCGTGGTCAAGCCTCATAAGGATCTCGGCCGCGCTGGGCCCGTCTGCCCCTTCGTGCCTGGGGCCTTAGAACGTAAGACACTTTGGCTTGCTCCAGAGCAGACCGCCGACCAGGGCGCCCCAGATGTTGTCGAGCTTATAAACGGCTACAAGAGCCTGTTCCTGGACACTCAGCCTATTGACGGCGACGACGCGATCTACAAGGTAATCGTTGTTGTGTTCACAGACTTGTCGGCTGATCGTGCGCAAGCCGCCTTTGACGACGTCCTACAGCATCTTGCAGTTCCGTCACAAGTGGAAGATGGAATCGTGTTCGGGCCGTTCTACGAAGGCAATGAAGGGACTGCGATACACAACGCGAGCTTTCGACCATTCCAATCGCCCGTGCCGTTTCTGTTCGTGAGGCATGGGGTCATCAGCGACTGGAAGTTCTTCTTGGACAACGAGGACTGGCTCAACCTCTGGGCGCGTCGCTTTGGAGAATCCGCAGTCCACGCTCTTGCTGATGAACTACGCCGCTTGCCGTGGCGCGCGGGAGGTGGTGGACCGTGAGTCTGGCAGCGTTACCCGTCGAGGGTCACCTCCCTGGCTTCGCCGGAGCGACCGGCTGGCTCAACTCGGCGCCGCTCAGCGTGGCGGACCTGCGCGGGAAAGTGGTTGCCGTCGACTTCTGGACGTACACGTGCATCAACTGGCTGCGAACGCTCCCCTACATCCGAGCCTGGGCCGAGAAGTACAAGGAGCACGGCCTCGTCGTGATCGGCGTTCACACGCCGGAGTTCTCGTTCGAGCACGAAATCGAGAACGTTGCGGCGGAGGTGAAGGACATGCGGATCGACTATCCGGTCGCGGTCGACAGCGACTATGCCGTCTGGAGTGCGTTCGCCAACAGGTACTGGCCGGCGCTTTACCTTGGCGATACAGAAGGAGCGCTTCGCTATCACCACTTCGGCGAGGGTCGCTATACGGAGTCGGAACGGGCGATCCAGGAGCTCCTAGGCGTGGACGACGAGCTCGTGTCCGTCGAGGGCTCGGGACTCGAAGCGCCGGCCGACTGGGACGACCTCGAGGCTCCGGAGACCTATGTCGGCTACGGGCAAGGGGAGCGCTTTGCGTCGCCCGGCGGCGGGGTTGGGAACGAGCGTCGGGCCTACACAGTGCCTGAGACGCTGAGACCGAATCAGTGGGCGCTCGCCGGTGAGTGGACGATCCGGCAAGAGGGGGCCGCCCTCCACGAGGCAGGAGGGCGACTCGCGTATCGGTTCCACGCCCGCGACCTCCACCTCGTGCTGGCGCCGGGGGAGGGGGGAGCACCGGTGCGCTTTCGCGTGCTGATCGACGGACAGCCGCCGGGCGATTCTCACGGAACGGACGTCGACGAGCAGGGCGACGGCGTTGTTTCCGAACCGCGTCTGTATCAGCTCATCCGTCAGCCCGGCCGCATTGGCGACCGGACGTTCGAGATCACTTTCCTCGATCCAGGGGCTCAGGTCTACGTGTTCACGTTCGGCTAGATGACGACGATCGGTGCTCAGCGCCGGTCGTCGTAGACCAGGATCGAGCCGCCGTAGCAGGCGACCCACACGCGCCGCGTCGGTGCGTCGTACGTGATGCCGATCGGGTGGAAGCACGCGTCCACCGTCTGCAGGACCTCCAGGTCGGACGCACGGAGCTTGCTGACCGTGCCCGACTCGTAGTTGACGACGTAGATCGCCTTCGCGTCGTCGGCGATGGCGAGGCTGCGCGGCAGCGTCCCGGTCGAGACCTTCTTCACACGCCCGGTGCGCAGGTTGAGCCGGGCCACGCGGTTCTCGGCGTTCAGGGTCGCGTAGAGGCGCCGTCCCGACGGGTCGATCTCGAGCGCCCGCGGGCCCGCGCCAATCGGGGTGACCGACGTCTCCCAGGTCTCGAGGTCGACGCGCACGATGCTGCCCTCGCCCATGAGCGCGACGTATGCCGCCTCTCCCTGCGGCGAGACGGCGATCCCGCGCGGGTACTCGCCCATGGGGATGCGCCTGACCTCGCGTCCGGCGCTCGTCGAGATGACGCTCAGGTCCCAGGTGCACCAGTTGGAGACGAGGACGAAGCGCCCGTCAGGCGTGACGGCCACGACCTTGGGCACGGCGCCCACGCGGTAGACGTCGTCGATTTCGAGCGTCTTCAGCGAGATCCGATAGACGAAGCTCCTGTCGTAGCCGGACGCGGGCGTGCACGCGTCGTCGCCCTCCGGCCCGAAGCCCTCGCCGTACATCGAGTAGTTGGACACGTAGGCGTAGTGGCCGTCCGGCGAGAACGCCGCCTCGACCGGCGCGCCCTGGACCGTGCCGGGGAAGCGCTTGTAGCCGAACTTCGCCGGCTCCACCGAGTCGGAGATCGTCTTGCGAAGCTCGAGCGTGCGCGAGTCGTAGACCGTCACCGAGTGGCGGTACATCATGTTCTGGGCGAAGACGAGCCGGTCTCGGACGAGGCGACCGACTTGGGCGAGATCTCGCCTCCAAGCGTCTCGCGCAGGACCAGCGTCGTCCGGCTCGACGGCTTTCTCGGCTTCGGCGCTTCGGCCGCAGCGGTCGTCCCCGGAGTTGCGGCAGCGTCGTCGGGCTCGCTGCCGAGGGCCGGGAAGGCGGCGGCCGGCCGGTCACCTCCTCGGCCGGCCCAGGCGACCGCGAGCAACGCTGCGAGGACGACCAAGGCGGCGATCGCGACCGCGGTCCGGCGGCGACGGCGAACCTGCCGGCGCCTCGCTTCGCGACGGCTGATCCGTAGGTCGTCGTCCGTCATGGGCCCTGCGCTCGCCTGGAGTCGAGCCCTCGCTCCATCTAGGAAGGACGATCCTCTGCGAGCTGGTCGAGTCGCGCTTCGATCCGCTCCAGCGCGGCGGCGTGCTCCTCGCCCTGGCGGGTCAGGTCCTCGTGCTGCATTCGGGCCCGCTTCCCGACCAGGATGGAGACGGTGACGCTCGTCAGCGTGGGGATGAGTCCCAGACCGGTGAGCATGAGCATCGTGCCCACAAGGCGTCCGGCGGTCGACTCCGGCACGACGTCGCCGTAGCCGACGGTGGTCACGGTGACGACGGCCCACCAGTACGCGAGCCCGATACTCGTGAAGACCTCCGGTTCGACGAGGCGGGCCAGGAGTCCCGCCAGGAGGACGAGCGTGGTCGCGACGCTGATGACCGTGACCACGGCCCGGGGGAGTGTCAACTTCTCGTACCAGAGCTCGAAGCGCCTGTTGACGTCGACGCGCATGTGGAGCGAAGTTCGCCCACGTCCGGCAAGTCCCTCTCTCGGAGGACTCCTGGGCGCTCTCGATCCGTCCGATACAAGGCTTACGTTCACGCCCGAGGAGTCCGCCGCCCGCGGTGCTCCCCGTCTACACGAAGGCGAGAGCCCGTTGGCCGCAGCGGGCTCTCGCGCTTTCCGGGTGCGGATACCCGCACTGCGAGACGCCGGGCCGCCCCACTGCGCCCAGGATCTTCCACCGGCAGGATTGCCCGCATCAAGCGAACAGCATCTTCGCCATGACCTATCCCTCCGTCACCCAGTTCGAGACCCGCCACAGGCTCGTGAGCGCCGAGCTCGAGCGCGAGCGCGTGTCGGCCGCAGGCCGCCGTGTCGAGCGCCCGCGTCGCGCCCGCCGCGTGTTCAGGGCTGTCCGGGGCGCCGCCGCGGCCTAGGCCGCGGGGCTACGCGGCGGCGCCTCAGACGGCCGTGCGTATGCGCGCACGGGTCTCCCTGAAGCGCAGCGTCTCGTACGTGATCAGCGCCACGCACACCGCGGCGACGAGCGCGAGCGAGACGACGCCGTCGACCTCCGTCGCGACCGGGATCAGGGCGGCACTCACCGCCGCCGCCAGGACCCGCCGCGGGTTGACGCTCCTGACGCTCCGGTAGCGGATCGTGTCGTGGCTCAGCAGGTAGAGGGCCACGCCGCCGCAGAGAGCCGCCGCCGGGACGGACGCCAGCGGCTGGTCCACGTGGGCGAGCACCTTCTTCGCCCCGAGGGCGATGAGGACGATGCCGGCGAACATCGGTAGGTGCAGGTAGCTGTACACGTCGCGGGCGAAGCGCGCGCGGTCGTGGCCGCGCCCCTCCAGGAGCTTCCGGCGCGCGACGAGGGCGACGACGTCGAAGTACGCCCACCAGAGCGCGCAGGCGAGCGCGAGCCCGAGGATCGCGGCGATGACGACGGTCGGGCCGAGCTCGATCCCGGCGGCGCCGATGCCGATCGCGACGATCGACTCGCCGAGCGCGATGATGACGATCAGCCCGTACCGCTCGGCGAAGTGGTCGGCCGAGACCGAGAAGCCGCGGACGCCGAAGACGTAGGGGCCGCTGTAGTCGATGACGAGGGCCACGACCCAGAGCGCGATCTGGGCCGGGCCGTCGAGGAACCCGGCGACGATGAGCAGCGCCGGGCCCGGGATCGCCGTTCGGGCCAGCCGGAAGGTCGCCTGGCGCACGTCGACGTGGGGCGTGGCCTCGGCGAAAAGAACGATGTGCATGAAGCGCACGGCGAAGTAGGCGAGCGCGAAGAGCACGGCGTCCGAGTCGAACGCGTGCGGGACGGCGAGACCGACGACGAACATCGCCGCCATCGCGCCGAAGACGGCGAGCCGCGCCGAGCCCTCGTTCGGGTCGATCTCGTTCGTGAGCCAGGCATACGCGCCCCAGGCGAACCAGAGCGCCGAGAGGATGAGCATGCCCTTCCCGACCCCGGCCCAGGTCGGGTCGTCTGACACGAAGCCGGTCACCTGGGTGAGCGCAAAGACGAAGACGAGGTCGAAGAAGAGCTCGAGCGTCGTGACCGGGTGCTCGGCGTCCTCCTCGCCCTCGACCTCTGGATCGATCTCCCGCGGCTCTGCCTGCTCCATCCCTGGATGATCGCAGCGGCGCTACCGGGCGCGCAGCTGCTCGAGCACGACGGGGTCGATACGGTCGGCGCCGCGCACCCGCTCCTCGAGGTTCTCCGCCCCGGCCCAGGCACGGAGCGCGTCGGGGAGGTCGCCGTCGTAGCCGAGGGCGGCGAGCCGCTCTTCCACCTCGGCCGCGAGCTCCGGGCCGACGTCAAGCCACTCCTCCTCGGGCGTCTCGCCGAAGAGCAGGTCGTGGATCCGGTAGATCCGCTCCAGCTCCTCGATGGGCTGCGGATGGTCGTCGACGCGGAGGTCGACGGCGACGTCGCTCGTCCCCCCGTAGCCGCCGTCCCTGCGGACGACGAGGAGGGCGGCCGACTGGCGGCCGCGCCGGTCGCCCCCTGCCGCCTCGGCGGCTGCGAGGCAGGCGAGCAGCCGCTCGGCCAGCGGCCGCCCGGATGAGCCTTCGAAGGTCGACGCGAGCGCCTCGACGGTCGCGGCCGAGACGAGGATGTTTCCCTGCGCGGCGTAGCCCGGTCCGGTCTTCCCGCCGGCCCAGTCGAGGCACTCGGAGCCCGTGTACGTCGCGGCCCGGCCGTGCACGTCGACGACGCCGAGCTGGCGGTGCTCGCGCCCCTCGTCGGCCCCGACCAGCGTCTGCACGACCTCGTCAGCGGAGTACCCGTCGCGCAGCAGGGCGAGCCCGTCAGGCCGGTAGGCGAGGTTCGCCCAGGCCTGTGTCGCGATGGCGCCGACCTCGGGCTCCGCGGCCGGGACCGCCGCCCCGACGGCCAGGAACTTCGACTGGACGGCGACGCCCCACTCGCGCGCCTCGAGGTCGCATGCGACGATCGAGTAGGTCGAGATCACCCGGCGATTCTGCCAGGCGCGGAAAGCTACACGCGATCCTGCAGGCCGCCGACACCTTCTTCCTCTGCGCAATGGGCACAGCAGAACATGCGGCCGTCGGACTCCACGCCGTGGCCGATCACCCGACAGCCGCAGTGAGAGCATACCGGCGCCAGAGCGTGGATCGCGCACTCGAAGCTGTCGAACGTGTGGGCTTCGCCGGCGAGCGTCACCTCGAAGGCCTTGTCGTAGTCGTTTCCGCACAGCTCGCAGACACCCATGTCAGCTCCTCCCGTCGTCGTTGTGACTCCCCTACCCGAAACGACGGAAGGTAGGCCGCGGATCAGGCTAGAATTCGTATCCGTAATGGCAATCCTTCTTCGCTGATCCAGGAGTGACCAGGCGGCTGCTGCGGCCGTCCGGCTCTCCCTGGCGCCTCTCAGACGAGAGGCGTTTTCATATCGGAGACCAATGGAGCGATACGACCCGCAGACGATCGAGCTGAAGTGGCAGGACGTGTGGGCGGAGGCGCGCGCCTTCTCGGTCCCGAACCCGTCGAGCCCCGAAGAGATGGACGCGCAGCACACCTACGTGCTCGAGATGCTCCCGTACCCCTCGGGCGAGCTTCACATGGGGCACGTGAAGAACTACACGCTCGGCGACGTCCTGGCCCACGTCCGGCGGCGCATGGGGCTGCGCGTGCTGCGGCCGATGGGCTACGACGCGTTCGGCCTCCCGGCCGAGAACGCCGCGATCCGCGAGGGGGGTCACCCGCGCCTGGTCACCGAGCGCAACATCGCGGCCATCCGCGAGCAGATGCGCCGGATGGGCTGGGCGATCGACTGGGACCGCGAGGTCTCCTCGCACGAGCCGTCGTACTACCGCTGGACGCAGTGGCTCTTCCTCAAGTTCTTCGAGCAGGGCCTCGCCTACCGGAAGGAGGCGCCGGTCAACTGGTGCCCCAACGACCAGACGGTGCTGGCGAATGAGCAGGTGATCAACGGCCGCTGCGAGCGCTGCGGCGCCGAGGTGGAACGGCGAAGCCTGGAGCAGTGGTTCTTCCGCATCACCGCCTACGCCGACCGGCTCCTGGATGAGATGAGCCTGCTCGAGTCCTGGCCCGAGCACGTGCTGACGATGCAGCGCAACTGGATCGGGCGTTCCGAGGGCGCGGAGGTTATCTTCAGGATCGAAGAGCAGGACGTCGACATCCCGGTGTTCACGACGCGACCCGACACGCTGTTCGGGGCGACGTTCTTCGTCCTGGCACCCGAACATCCGCTCGTGCCCGAGCTCGTTGCCGGAACGCCGCACGAACAGGAGGTCCTGGAGTACGTCCGGCAGGCGACCGCCCGCACGTCCGCCGAGCGGGCCGATCCGACGAAGGAGAAGACCGGCGTCTTCACCGGCGGCTTCGTCACGAACCCGGTGAACGAGCAGCGCCTGCCGATCTGGGCCGCCGATTACGTGCTCACGGAGTACGGCACGGGCGCGATCATGGCGGTTCCCGCCCACGACGAGCGCGACTTCGAGTTCGCCCGGCGCTACGAGCTGCCCGTGAAGGTCGTGGTGGCGCCCGAGGAAGAGGAGTACGAGGAGGCTACGTACGTCCCGCACTCCGAGGACGAGCGCCTGGTCGACTCGGCCCAGTTCTCGGGCCTACCGGCTGAGGAGGCGAAGACGGCGATCGTCGAGTGGCTCGAGTCGCGGGGCCGCGGCCGGGCGGCGGTCAGCTACCGCCTGCGCGATTGGCTGCTCTCGCGCCAGCGTTACTGGGGCTGCCCGATCCCCATCCTCTATTGCGACGCCTGCGGCATGGTCCCCGTCCCCGAGGAGGACCTGCCCGTGCTGCTGCCCGAGGTCGAGGAGTACCTTCCAAAGGGCCGCTCGCCGCTGGCCGCGGCCGAGGATTGGGTGCACACGACGTGCCCGCGCTGCGGCGGCGAAGCTCACCGCGAGACGGACACGATGGACACGTTCGTCGACTCCTCCTGGTACTTCATCCGCTACTGCGACGCCCACAACGACAACCAGGCGTGGGACCGGGAGATCGCCGACTACTGGCTGCCCGTCAACCAGTACATCGGCGGCGTCGAGCACGCCATCCTGCACCTGCTCTACGCGCGGTTCTTCGTGAAGGTCTTGAACGACTTGGGGCTGCTCGGCTTCCGCGAGCCGTTCCTGCGGCTCTTCACGCAGGGGATGATCTACTACCTCGGCGCGAAGATGGCGAAGTCGAAGGGCAACGTCATCACACCCGACGAGATGGTGGCGGCCTACGGGGCCGATGCCGTCCGCCTCTACATCCTCTACATGGGCCCGGCGGAGGACGACATCGAGTGGCAGGACACCGGCATCGACGGCATGGCCCGCTTCCTGGGCCGCCTCTGGCGGCTGGGTCTCGAGGCGGCCGAGGCCGGCCCGACCGAGGTCCCCGCCGACGGCCCGCTCGTCGGGCGGGCGCACGAGGCGATCGCCAAGGTCTCCGACGACATCCTGCGCCGCTTCCAGTTCAACACGCCCATCGCGGCGGTCATCGAGCTCGTCAACGAGATCTACCACGTCAAGGGCGATCCCGAGCGGGCAGGGGAGGTCCGGTTCGCCACCGAAACCGCGGTGAGCCTGATCCAGCCGTACGCTCCGCACATCGCCGAGGAGCTCTGGGAGCGGCTCGGGCACGAGCGCCTCTGGGAGCAGCCGTGGCCCGAGGCGGATCCGGAGCTCCTAGAGCACGCCACGTTCGAGCTCGTCGTCCAGGTCAACGGCAAGGTCCGGGACAAGGTCGAGGTGCCGGTCGGCCTCTCCGAGCCCGAGCTCCTCGCGCGCGCGAAGGAGCTGCCGCGCGTGCGCGCCCACGTAGACGGTAAGGAGATCCGCAAGGAGATCGTCGTCCGGGGCAAGCTCGTCAACCTGGTCGTCTAGGAGCCTCTCTCCCTACCCTGTGGGCGTGAACGTCGTCGACGTTCTCCTGCTGCTCGGGGTCGCCGCCTTTTCCATCGTCGGGGCGCGCCGCGGGCTTGCCGCCCAGGCGCTCTCGCTTGGAGGGCTGGCGCTGGGCGCGATCCTCGGTTCCATCGTCGCCCCGTACTTCTTCTCGGACAACTCGACGTGGCTGCCCGTCGCCGGCCTCATGGGCGCGCTCGTCGGCGCCTTCGTCCTGGGAACGCTGGCCGGCGCCCTCGGCCGGCCCGTACGCCAATTCCTCGCCTCCAATCCGCCACTTGCGTCGCTCGACCGGGTGGGCGGCATCGCCCTCGGGGCGCTGATCGCGCTCGCGATCGGCTGGCTTCTCGCCGTGCTCGCGCTGCACCAGCCGGCCCTCGGCCTGCGTGCGGAGGTGCGGAGCTCGGCGATCCTTCCCCGGCTCCTGAGCGCCGTCCCGCCCGACCGCGTGCTCCAGGCGCTCAACCGCTTCGACCCGCTCCCGCTCCTTCCCGGCCTCGAGGAGACGCTCCCGCCGCCCGACCCGAGCGTCCTCCGGAGCTCGGGCGCCCGCGCAGCCGTGGGCTCCGTCGTGAAGATCCAGGGCACCGCCTGCGGGGTCGGCACGCAGGGCTCCGGCTGGGTCGTGCGGAATGACCTCGTTGCGACCAACGCGCACGTGATCGCAGGCCACGACGGCACCCGCCTGCTCGCCCCCAACGGCCAGTCGCTCTCGGCCACCACCGTCTACGTGGACGCCGCGAACGACATCGCGCTCCTGCGTGTCCGCGGCCTCGATCTCGAGACGCTGGACACCGACCCGGACGGCGACCGCCCGCTCCCCGTCGCGCTGCTCGGCTACCCACGGAACGGCCCGCTGACCGCCACCGCGGGCACGGCCGGTAACCCCCGCACGGTCCTCTCTCCGGACGCCTACGAACGGCGGGTGCGGCCACGGGTCGTCGTGCCGCTCCGAGGCGGCGTCCAGCCCGGCGAGAGCGGCGGGCCGGTCGTCGACCGCCGGGGCCGGGTCGTGGCGATGATCTTCGGTGGGACCCGCGACGGCAACGGCGGCTACGCCGTGCCGGTCGATCTCGTGCTCGACGCCGCACAGGAGCGCTTGCGCCCCGTGTCGTCGGGCCCCTGCCTCGTCGGCTAGGCGACGCGGGCGCTTCCGGCCCACACTCGCGCGGATTCCGGCACGGTCCGCGTGCCACTCGTGCGCTTTGCTCCCGCAGCATCAAGGGCATGCGACGCGCAGCCCTCCTCCTGCTGGTGTGGGTGACCTTCGGTGGTTCCGGGACCCCGGTAGCAAGCGCGGCGACGGTCTCGATCCCGCCGAGTGCCGACGTCGGCTTTCCGTTTTTCTGCGACTGGGGCTACGACTGGGAGTCGCGCTGTTTCCTCGACGATGGCCACCGGCTTCCGATCGGCGGCGTCGACGACAAGGTGTGGCGTGCCGGCCTGCGGTTCGCTCTGGTCGCGATTCCGGCGGGTGCGACCGTGACAACTGCGGAGCTGCGCATCTACCACGACGGCGTCTGCGTCGCGCCGCGCCGCTCGACAAAGACCTGTGTCGCCCCGGGCGCGGTGGTGGACGCGCACCGGATCCTCACGTCCAGGTGGTTCAGCGAGCGCGAGCCAGAACTCGACATCCGGGTGCTCGGGACGGCCGTCGTCTTCTCGGCAACCGAGCCGCAATGGCTCGCGTGGGATCTGACGCCGCTCGTCCGCGCCTGGCACGCGGGACTTCCGAACGACGGCGTGCTCCTGAAGCTCCAGGACGGAGACGAGGACTACGGCATCAGCGGCCCCTACGGGCCGTCGGCGAGCTATCCGGATCCCTCTCTGCGACCGCGTCTCGTCGTCAGCTACACCGGCCCCGGCCCGCACTGAGCCGTGCGCATGCCGACGATCTCGCGCTCGCGGGCGCTTGCGTATGCGGTGGCGCTGCTCGTACTCCTCACCATCGCCGGGCGCCTGGCGCTGGACCGCGGGCAGGGACCACCCGCCGAGGGCACGCAGTCGGTCGCCTTGGAGCTCGACGAAGCGCCGCCGCGCGAGCTCGTCGTCCATGTCGCAGGCGCCGTCGCCAGGCCGGGTCTCTATCGCCTCCCCGACGGCAGTCGAGTCGACGACGCCATCGCCGAGGCGGGCGGGGCGAAGCCGAAGGCCGCCCTCGATCTCGTCAACCTTGCCGCGCCGGTGGCGGACGGCCAGCAGGTCATCGTCCCGCTTCGGGGGAGCAGCGCGGCTCTCGGCGTCGACGCGGGCGCAGGGGCTCCGGCCGGAAAGGTGCACCTGAACTCGGCCACGCTGGACCAGCTCGACGAGCTGCCGGGCGTGGGCCCGGTGACTGCCCAGCAGATCCTCTCGTATCGCGACGCCAACGGCGCGTTTCGCTCCGTCGACGAGCTCGACGCGGTCCCGGGGATCGGGCCGGCGACGCTCGAGCAGCTCCGTCCGCTGGTCGACCTGTGAGCCTGCGTGCAATCGCGCTCGACGTGGTCGAGCGAGCGCCGCCGCCGCACGTACTCTGCGCAGCGCTCTGCTCTGGGCTCGGGCTTGCGCTGCTCGTCAGGCAGACATCCCTCGGGCTCGCCCTGGGCGCGGTGGCGCTCGGGCTCCTCGCGCTCGTCGCCGACGAAGGCCGGCTGCTCCTTCTAACAGCCGCCCTCGTCGTCGCGGGCCTCTGGTGGGGCAGCGTGCGTCTCGACGCTCTCGACAGCAGTCGGCTCCAGGCAGAGGTTGGGCGGGCGGCCCTCGCGCGAATCGAGGTGACGGGCCCGGCCCGGCGCGGCGCGTTCGCGGTCAGGGTTCCGGTCCGCGTGCTGGAGTACGGGGAGCTCGTCCTTGACGAGCGCGCGCGGCTCGATCTCCCGCTCGGGCGCTCACCGCCGCAGGGCGCGATCCTCGAGGCCGTCGTCACGGTCGTGGAGCCGCGTCCGCCGGACGAGGAGGGCGGATTCGACGAGGCCGAGTATCTCCGCCGCCAGGGAGTCCACGTCGTCCTGCGCGCGACCAGCTACCGCAACGTGGGGAGCAGGGGAGGAGTCGGCGGAGTCGCCGATCGTCTCCGCCGCGGGGTCGCGGATTCGCTCGAAAGCGTCCCGCCCGGTGAACGGCGAGCGGTGCTCTCCGGCGTCGTCCTCGGAGAGGACGAAGGCCTCGAGGAGGACCTTCGTGACAGCTTCCGGGCGTCGGGCCTTTATCACCTATTGGCCGTGTCGGGTCAGAACGTCGCCTACGTCGTCGCTGGGACGATCCTGCTCGTGTGGACCCTCGGGCTGCCACGCTGGCTCGGGGAGGCGGGCGCCCTTCTCACCGTCACTGCTTATGTCCTCGCCGTTGGCTGGCAGCCCTCGGTCGTGCGCGCCGGCATCGCCGGTGGTCTTGCGTCACTCGCCTGGCTCGCCTCGCGACCGCGGGACCGCTGGTACTTCCTGCTTGTCGGCGCGGCGGTCCTGCTCGCCTGGAACCCGTACAGTCTGCTCGAGCCGGGCTTTCAGCTCTCGTTCTCCGCCGTGGCCGCGATCTTCCTGCTCGTACCCTGGATCGCACGGCGGCTCGAGGGCTACCCGCTTCCCGCTCGACTTGCCGAGGTGCTCGCGATCTCCGCTGCCTGCGGCCTCGTGACCGCGCCCGTTCTCTGGCTCCACTTCGGCGCGATCCCGGTCTTCTCGGTTGTCGCCAACGCCCTCGCTGCACCGGTGGTGGGGCCGCTCCTGGGACTCGCGCTCGCCGCGGCTGCGCTGCACCCCTTCGTCCCGGAGGCGGCCGGAGCGATCGTGTGGCTCGACGCCTGGCTCGCCGCGTATCTCGCCTTCTGCGCACGTCTCGTCGGCGGCCTTCCCTTCGCCCAGGCCGGCTCCGTCGAGGCGCTCGGCCTAATCGCCGCGGTCGTGGCCGTCGCAGTCATCCTGCTCCGGATGCGCGGGCCGTTCCTCCGCCGCGCGATCGCGGTCGGAAGCCTGGCCCTGGCGCTGCTCGTCGCGTGGTGGGCACTCCCGCACGATCACCCTGCCCCGCCTCGGGGCTTGCGCATCACCGTCCTCGACGTCGGTCAGGGCGACGCGATCCTGCTGCAGGTCGCCGGCGGTGCTGTCCTCGTGGACCAGGGCCCGCCGGAGGCGGAGGTCTCAGAGCAGCTCGCCGAGCTGGGCGTGGACCGCGTCGACGCCCTTGTCCTGACGCACCCGCAGCGCGATCACATCGGCGGCGCCGCGGACGTGATCGGGCGTGTCAAGGTCGGTGCCGTCCTCGACCCACGGATCCCGGTGCCGAGCGAGGACGAAGCGGCCGCCGTGGCGGCCGCGGAGCGGAGCGGCGTTCCCGTGCTCCTTGCGCGGGCAGGGCGGAGCTTCCGCGTCGGCGCGCTCCGCGTTCGCATCCTCTGGCCGCGCGGGAACATGCCCCCGGGCGACGATCCGAACAACCATGCGATTGTGCTCGTCGCCTCGTACGGCTCGATCGACGCCCTCCTGACCGCCGACGCGGAGGGAAACGTCACGGTCCCTCTCAGGCCGCCGCAGGTCGAGATCCTCAAGGTCGCCCACCACGGTTCGGCCGACTCCTTCCTTCCCGGCCTCCTCGAGCTGGTGCGTCCGCGGGTCGCGGTGGTGTCAGTGGGCGAGCGCAACGACTACGGCCATCCGACCGCTCCCACCATGGCCGCGCTCGCAGCGTTCCCGGACCTCGAGGTGTACCGCACCGATCGCGACGGCCGGGTGACCATCGAAACCGACGGCGAGCACATCTCGGTCACGAAAGGAGGGTGACTATGCTTGCCCGCAGTGGCCGAGACCGAGCTCCGCCCGATCTACCTCCTCACCGGAGGGGACCGACCGAAGATCCGCAGGGCGCTCGAGCGCCTGCGCTCCCACTTCGGACCGGAGTCGATCGAGGTCCTCTCGGCCGAGAGCACGTCCGGGGAGGACGCGGTCGCGGCGATGAACTCGCTGGGCCTCTTCGCAGGCGAGGGCGGGCGTCTGGTCATCGTCGAGGAGGTGGATCGCTGGAAGAAGCTCGACGAGGAGGCGGTCGTCCGCTATCTCGCCGACCCTGTGACAGGCGCGGTCCTCACGCTCGTCGCCGGCGAGCTCAAGGGCTCATCCCTCCCAGCCCTCTGCGCGAAGGTGGGCGAGGTGCTCACGTTCGAGGTGCCGAGGCAGCGCGACCTTCCGACCTGGGTGCGCGCTCAGTTCGAGCGCCTCGGCGTGCAGGCGGACGGAGAGGCCGCCCGTGCGCTGGTCGAGATCGTCGGCGACGACGTCTCGGCGCTCGCGACCGAGGTCGAGAAGCTCGCCGCGTGGGCCGGCGGCGATCCGGCCGGCAGGAGGGAGGTAGAGCATCTGGCCGCGCCGGCGCAGGAGGCGTCCGCCTGGGCGATCATGGACGCCTGGGGGGCCCGCGACCTTCCCGCGGCGCTCGCCGCCTGCCAGTCAGACCTCGAGCACGGCTCCGACCCGTTCGTCGTCGCGATGCGCCTGTCCTCGCAGGTCACGCTCGTCCGCCAGGTGCAGGCGCTCGCGGACGACGGCCTGGGCGCCAAGGACATCGCCAAGCGCCTCCGAAAGCATGAATTCCGCGTGCGCAAGGCCCTTGGCCACGCGGACAACTACACGCGCGACGAGCTGGACGAAGCCGTGATCCGCCTCGCCGCTCTGGACGCCGCGCTCAAGGGTGACAGCCGCCTGTCCGGCGAGCTCGAGCTCGAGCGCGCCATCGTCGAGCTCGTCCGCACACCCGAGCCCGCAGGCCGCCACTAGGCCCGGCCGCAACGGGCCGGGCCGGCCCTGGGTCGCCTGGGGCACCCCGGCCCACCACCCGCTTTCGAGCCTAACGCCCAAAAGCGCACCGGTGGCGCGCGGACGGTGCCGAAAGCGTGTCCGGGTCGTGCCGGTCTCAGGACTGGGCGCCGGCGATGAGACGCGCCGCCTGCGACTTCTTCCGCGCCGCGCGATTCGGATGCATCGCGCGGCTGGCGGCAGCCCGATCGAGGCAGCGGACGAGCTCGTGGTGTACCTGCGCCGCCAGGTCCTTGTCGCCGTCGGCCACCGCCGTCTCCAGCCGCTTGTACAGCGTCTTCGCGGTCGAGCGGTAGCCCAGGTTCTCGAGCCGCTGGCGGGCGGCGATCGACACACGGCGCTTCTGCTGCTTGATGTTCGGCATACGCGACAAAAAGGCCCCGTCGGGCCGCGGGGAATCGTAGCAGGAGCCGTCTGCTCTGATCGCTCACCTATCCTCGGCGCGTGAGCACGGAGACCGAGGCGGAGCAGCTCGACACGCCCAGGAAACCGCGGCGTCTCGCCTGGTCGACGGCGATGTTTTCGGCCGCTACGGGGGTCTCTCGTGTCCTCGGCCTCTTCCGAGAGATCCTCACCCGCCGGGCGTTCGGCGTGGAAGGCGAGATCAACGCGTTCACGGTCGCCTTTCAGGTGCCGAACCTCTTGCGTGCGCTCGCCGCCGACGCGGCGCTGAGCGCTGCTTTCGTGCCCGTGTTCAGCGAGCTGCTCGAGAAAGAGCAGCGCGCTCGGGCCTGGCGGGTGGCGTCGACGCTCTTCTGGCTCGTCCTGATCGTGCTCGGAGCATTGACGGGACTCCTCATGCTCCTGGCGCCTCTGATCATGCGGATCTTCGGGCTGGGTGAGCTCGAGGACCTCGCGATCGGCCTCTCGCGCGTCCTCTTCCCGGTGGTCGTGCTGATGGGCGTCTCCGGGATCATCGTCGGGATCCTGAACTCGTACGAGGAGTTCACGGTGCCGGCCTTCATGCCGGTGCTCTGGAACCTCGCGATCATCGTCGCCCTTCTCTTCTTCGTCCCGCAATTCGAGAGTGAAGAGGCGCAGCTCTACGTGTACGCGGGCGCGATCCTCGCCGGGACGGTCATCCAGGTCGTGACGCCGGTCTGGTGGCTGCGGGGGCGCGACGGGCGCATCCGCGCCCTGCTCGACCTGCGCGACCCGGCCGTCATCCGCGTGCTCGCGCTGATGCTCCCGGTCACGCTGGCGATCGGCCTCATCAACTTCAACGCGATCGTCAACACGTTCTTCGCGGCGCGGTTCGTCGATCCCGAGCTGGCGCCGAGCGCCATCGACGCCGCCTTTCGGATCTACATGCTGCCGCAGGGGATGTTTTCCGTTGCCGTGACCACCGTGCTATTCCCGCGCCTTTCGCGCCTCGCGGCCCGGGCGGACTTGGTCGGCTTCAAGGAGACGGTGTCCCTCGGGCTCCGCCAGATCGGCTTCCTGCTCCTGCCGGCGGGCGCCGTCTCCGCAGTCCTCGCCGAGCCGATCGTGCGGCTGCTGTACCAACGGGGCGAGTTCACGGCCGACCAGACGCCGGTCGTCGCCGGCGCGCTCGCCGCGTTCTCGCTCGGGCTCGCCTTCAACGGGACGATGCTGATGCTCAACCGGTCGTTCTTCAGCCTCCAATCAGCCTGGGTGCCGACCCTGGTGGCCCTCGCGAACCTGGCGCTGAACGCCGTCCTCGCCGGACTGCTGTACCGCGTCGGCGTGTGGGGGATCCCGCTCGCCACGTCTCTCGTCAGCATCGCGGGCACGCTCGCTCTGCTCGCGATCCTTCGGCGCCGCCTCGGGCCGCTCGGCGGTAGGGAGATCGTCTCGTCCTACGGCCGCATCGGGGTTGCGTCGGCGCTCGCAGCCGGCGCCTCGTACGGGGTCTGGTACGCGCTCGACGCACCGGTCGGAGATTCGCTCGGCGCGCAAATCCTCTCCGTCGGCGTCGCCCTTGTCTGCGGCGGCGCCGTCTACCTCGGGTCGGCTGCGCTCCTGCGCGTCCGCGAGCTCCAGACGCTGCTCTCGCTCCGGCGCCGATCCGGTACAACGGACCAGCCACGACCATGAGCAGTCTTGACCACATCCGCAACTTCTCGATCGTCGCCCACATCGACCACGGCAAGTCGACGCTCGCTGACCGGATCCTCGAGGTGACGGAGACCCTCTCGGAGCGAGAGATGCGTGAGCAGGTGCTCGACTCGATGGAGCTCGAGCGCGAGCGTGGCATCACGATCAAGGCCCAGGCCGTGCGCGTGCTCTGGCGCGGTCACCAGCTGAATCTGATCGACACGCCGGGCCATGTCGACTTCACGTACGAGGTCTCGCGCGCCCTGCAGGCGTGCGAAGGCGCGGTGCTCGTCGTCGACGCCGCCCAGGGAATCGAGGCGCAGACCCTGGCGAACGCCTATCTCGCCATCGAGAACGACCTCGAGATCGTCCCGGTCGTCAACAAGATCGACCTCCCGCAGGCCGACCCCGAGGCCGCGGCCGCCGAGGTCGCGCAGCTCGTCGGCGAGAGCCCCGAGCGCGTGCTGCGGATCTCCGCAAAGACAGGCGATGGAGTCGAGAACGTCCTGGACGCCGTCGTCGACCGGATCCCGCCGCCGGAGGGGAATCCGGACGCGCCCCCGCGCGCGCTCGTCTTCGACTCCTCCTATGACCAGTACCGCGGCGTCGTTGCGTTCGTGCGCATGGTGGACGGGCGCTTCTCGACGCGCCAGCGTCTGCGGGCGATGGCGGCCGGTACGCGCTTCGAGGCCGAGGAGCTCGGCTTCTTCTCACCCGACCGCCGGCCGACCCCGACGCTGGAGGCCGGCGAGGTCGGCTATGTCGTCACGGGCCTGAAGGACGTCAGCCGGCTCCGCGTCGGCGACACGCTGTCCGCGCAGGACAACGCGGCGGCCGAGCCGCTCCCGGGCTACAAGGACGTGAAGCCGACCGTGTTCGCCGGTCTTTTCCCGACCGACTCCGACGACTACCCGGCGCTGCGCGATGCCCTGGAGAAGCTCAAGCTGAACGACGCCTCCCTCTTCTACGAGCCGGAGACCTCGCAGGCCCTCGGCTTCGGGTTCAGGTGCGGGTTCCTGGGCCTCCTGCACATGGAGATCGTGCGCGAGCGGCTGGAGCGGGAGTTCGACCTGGATCTCCTCGTGACGGCGCCGAACGTCGCGTACCGGGTGCTGACGAAGGCCGGCGAGGAGTTGGAGGTGCACAACCCGGCCGAGATGCCGCGCGAGGTCGAGCTCGTCGAGGAGCCGTACATCCGCGCGACCACGATCGTCCCCAAGGACTACGTCGGCTCGGTGATGGAGCTCAACAACGAGCGCCGCGGCCGCTTCCACCACATGGAGTATCTGAGCGAGGAGCGGGTGCTGCTCGTCTACGACCTGCCGCTCGCCGAGATCGTCTACGACTACTACGACCAGCTGAAGAGCCGGACGAAGGGATACGCGAGCTTCGACTACGACGTGCTCGGGTTCGAGCCGGGCGACCTCGTCCGCCTCGACGTGCTGCTCGCGGGCGACCCCGTCGACGCGCTCAGCCTCATCGTCCACAGGGAAGGGGCCTACCCGCGCGGGCGGGCTCTCGTCGAGCGGCTGCGCGAGGAGATCCCCAGGCAGCTCTTCGACGTCCCGGTGCAGGCGGCGATCGGGTCGCGGATCGTCGCCCGCGAGACGATCAAGGCGCGCCGCAAGGACGTGCTCGCCAAGTGCTACGGCGGCGACATCACGCGCAAGCGCAAGCTTCTCGAGCGTCAGAAGAAGGGCAAGAAGCGCATGAAGCAGGTCGGCTCGGTGGAAGTCCCGCAGGAGGCCTTCCTCGCCGTGCTCAACCTCGACGGGGAGCGCCGATGAGCTCGGGCGCGCGCCATCTCTACGTCCACCTGCCCTTCTGCGCCCACCGCTGCGGGTACTGCGACTTCGTCACCCTCGTCGGCCGCGGGGGGTCGCACGGAGCGTACGTTGGCGCGCTCCTCGCCGAGCTGGCGCTGGAACGTGAGGCGCTGGCCCGAGACGTCGAGACCGTGTTCCTCGGCGGCGGCACGCCGACGTTTACCCAGCCCGCCGAGCTGGCGCGGTTGCTCGAGAGGCTTCCGCCGGCGGAGGAGGTGACCGTCGAGGCGAACCCCGAGACCGTGACTCCCACGCTCGCCTCGATGCTGAGAGCGGCCGGGGTGACCCGGGTCTCGCTCGGCGCGCAGAGCTTCAGCCCTCGGCTGCTCGCGGTTCTCGAGCGCCGGGCCGGCCCGGACGACGTCCGGAGTGCCTTCTACCATCTTCGTGATGCCGGATTTGACAACATCTCGCTCGATCTCATCTACGGGATTCCCGGCCAGAGCGCCGCCGATCTCGCTTCCGACCTTGCAGAGGCGATCGCGATCGCGCCGGAGCACCTCTCCTGCTACGAGCTCGAGGCGAAGCCCGGCACGCGCTTCACGTTCGCGCACGGGAACGAGCTGGAAGCGCAGGCCGAGGCGATGGAGCGGTACTTCGAGCTCGTGGTCGAAACGCTCGTCGGTGCCGGCTATCGGTGGTACGAGACGGCCAACTTCTGCCGGCCGGGTCGGCAGGCGCGCCACAATCTGGCGTACTGGCGGGGCCGGGACTACCTCGGGCTCGGGATCGGGGCAGTGTCGACCGTCGACGGCCTCCGCTGGCGCAACCGGCCGAGCCTCGCGGGCTACCTCGCGGCGCTGGCCGCGGGCGGGAGGCCGCCGCGCGAGGTGGAGCCACTCGTGCCCGCAGTCCAGCGCCGTGAGCGGCTGCTCCTCGGACTGCGTCTGGACGAGCCGGTGCCGCTGACGGGAGTGGACGGCGCCGTGGATCCGTCCGCGCTCGTTCGCATGCAACGGCTGGGCCTCGCGGAGCAGCGCGGCGGCGGGCTCGTCCTCACCAAGCGCGGGCGCTTCCTCGGGAGCGGCGTCACCGTTGCGCTGATGGCCGAAAGTCCTGCAAAAAGTACAATTTAGGACGATGGTCGACGCTCAGGAGCTTCGGCTGACGCAGCGGCAGGAGCTGATCCTCGCCCGCGTCGTCGAGGAGTACATCGCCACCGGCACGCCCGTGGGGTCGAAGACGCTCGTGCAGCGAGCCGACCTCGGCGTGTCCTCGTCAACCGTGCGAAACGAGCTCGCGGTGCTCGAGGAGCAGGGCCTGCTCACGCATCCGCACACGTCGGCGGGGCGTGTCCCGACCGACACCGGCTACCGCTTCTTCGTCGATCGGCTGCTCGAGCGGCTCGAGCCGCGGCCGGCGGACCTGGAGCTCGATTTCACGGGCGTCGAAAGCCAGGTCGACTCCGCCCTGCGCGTGACGACGGAGGCGCTGGCCGAGCTCACGCACCTGCTCGCGCTCGCGTCCGCGCCGCCGCTCGAGACGACGATCGTCCGGCACGTCGAGGTGCTGCTCCTGCAGCCGCACGTCGTCATGGTCGTCGTGATCACCTCGACCGGAGGCGTGACGAAGCGCCTGTTCACGTTCGAGCAGCCGGTCGACTCCGGGCTCGCCGATTGGGGAGGGCAGTATCTGAACGAGACCATGGCCGGGCTCCGGCTCGGAGCCCGCCTCCTGCGCAGCAGGTTCGAGGACCCGGCGCTCTCGGACGGCGAGCGGACCTTCCTGCAGCGGCTCCGCCCCGCGTTCACCGACGTCCTCGAAGCCGAGGAGCAGAAGCTCTACGTGGGAGGCACGGCCGGCGTGCTCGACGAGTTCCGGGCCGACGAGCTTCGGACCTACCGCCGCCTGCTGGAGATCCTCGAGCAGCGGGCGGCCGTGCTCGACCTGCTGCGGGCGAGCCTCGGGTCGAAGCGGCCGTTCGTCCGCGTCGGCCCCGACCTCGAGGACCCCGACCTGGAGGGTGTCTCGCTGGTGGGTGCCGCGTACGGCCTGCAGCATCTGAACCTCGGCACCGTCAGCCTCCTCGGCCCGACCCGGATGGACTACGAAACGGCCATCGCCGCCGTCCGGTCGGCTGCGCACGAGCTCTCCCGCTTCGTCGAGAGGCTCTACGACGACTGAGCGGGCAGGTGCCCTCGAGCGGCCGGAGTACCCTACGACCATGGCCGCGACGCGCGACTACTACGAGATCCTCGGCATTCCGCGCGACGCCGACGGGCGCACCATCAAGTCGGCGTTCCGCCGGCTCGCGCGCGAGCTCCATCCCGACGTCTCCGACCACCCCGAGGCCCAGGAGCGCTTCCGCGAGGCCGCCGAGGCATACGAGGTGCTATCGAAGTCCGAGACGCGCGAGCTCTACGACCGCTACGGCCGTGAGGGCTTGCGGACGGGCGGGTTCCGGCCGACCGACTTCGACTTCGGGAACCTCAGCGACCTCTTTTCCGCCTTCTTCGGAGACGACCTCTTCGGCGGCCTGGGCGGCCGTCCGGGCAGGCGCTCCGCGCGCGGCGCCGACATCCTCGCCGAGGTCAGCATCGAGCTCTCCCAGGCGGCGTCGGGCGTAATGCGAACTGTGCAGTTTCCGGCCGTCGTCGAGTGCAGGACGTGTCGGGGGACGGGCGCCGCTCCCGGGACGTCCCCGACGACGTGCTCCAGGTGCGGCGGAGCGGGCCGCCTCCAATCGGTCTCGAACTCCTTCTTCGGCCAGGTCGTCCGCACGCAGGCGTGCCCCGAGTGCGGCGGCACGGGAGAGGTCGTCGAGGCTCCGTGCGAGGACTGCTCGGGCACGGGACGGCAAACCGAGCAGCGCGAGCTCGAGGTCGAGATCCCGCCGGGGATCCACGACGGCCAGCGCATCCGCGTGAGCGGAGAAGGGCATGCGGGCCTCCTCGGCGGCCGCTCCGGGGACGTCTACGTGCTCGTCGAGGTCAGGCACGATCCGCGCTTCGTGCGCGAGGGGAACGACATCGTCTCGGCCGTCGACCTGACGATGACCCAGGCGGCGTTGGGCGCGACCGTACCGGTCGAGACGCTCGCCGGGAAGCAGGAGCTGGAATTTGCGGCCGGAACGCAGCCGGGCGAGGTGCGCGTCCTCCGCGGCGAGGGGATGCCGGTCCTCCAGGGTCGCGGTCGCGGTGACCACCGCGTGCTGGTCAACGTCGCGATTCCAGCCCACCTCACCGACGAGCAGCGCAGGCTGCTGGACGAGTTCGCGCGGAGCGAGCACGAGCGCAACTACGGGTCGGAGGGCGGCTTCTTCGAGAGGCTCCGCTCCGCGTTCCGCTGAGCACGCTTCGCCGGGTCGCGGTCACCGTTCCGGCCGAACGCGTCGAGGCGGCGCGCGCGACGATGATCGAGCTCTTCCCCGAGGGCTTCGAGGAGCGGGAGGCGAACGGAGCGGTCGAGCTCGCCGCCTACACCGAGCGGCCGAACGCGCCGGTGCTGCTCGAAGAGCTCGGGCCCGTGCGGGAGACCGGGGTCGCGGCGGGGTGGGCGGACGCCTGGAGGCACTTCCATCGACCGGTCCGGATCGGGCCGCTCTGGATCGGGCCCTCCTGGGAGGCCCCCGAGCCTGGAGCGACCGCGATCGTCCTGGACCCAGGCCAAGCGTTCGGGACAGGCGCGCATGCGACGACTCGGCTCTGTCTCGAGCTCCTCCTCGATGTCACGCCTTCCGGCCTGGTCGACGTCGGTTGCGGGTCCGGCGTGCTCGCGGTCGCGGCGGCGAAGCTGGGCTTCAGGCCCGTCGTGGCCCTCGACAACGACGAGGCGGCGGTCGAGGTGGCGCGCGCGAACGCGGTAGCGAACCGGGTCGAAGTCGACGTGCGGTTCGCCGACGTCCTGACGGATCCGCTTCCAGACGTCAGTCTCGCCGTGGCGAACATCGCGCGGCGGCAGGTCGAGGTCGTGGCCGAGCGCTTCGCCGGCGACGTCGTGATCGCGTCGGGCTATCTCACGGGCGAGCAGCCTGGCGCCGAGGGCTGGCGGTCGCGCGAGCGGCGCGTCGCGGGGGAGTGGGCCGCCGACCGGCTCGAGCGCGTGGGTTAGCATCGGCTCACTGATGGCGACCTTCACCGTCGGGTTCCTCGGCTGCAAGGTCTCGCAGACGGATGCCCGTGAGATCCGCGAGCGGCTCGTCGCCGACGGCCATGTGAAGGCGGACGCCGCTGCGGACATTGCGGTCGTCAACACCTGCTGCGTAACGCACGAGGCGGTGCGGAAGTCCCGGCAGGCCGTGCGGAAAGCAGCGCGTGAAGCGAAGCGCGTGTACGTCACCGGGTGCGCCGCGAATCTCGGCGGAGACGCGTTCGCCGGCCTTCCCGAGAACGTCACCATCGTTCGCCTGCCCGGCGAGCGAGCGCCGGAGTTCGTCGCGCGTGACATCGGGGCCATCGGCTGCGTCCGTGCCGATGTCGGTCTCGACCGGATCAGGGCGTTCGTGAAGGTGCAGGACGGATGCAGCTTCTCCTGTGCGTTCTGCGTCATTCCTCAGGTTCGCGGAGCGTCGCGGAGCCGGGCCGCGGAGGCTGTGCTCGCGGAGGTTCGGCGCCGCGTCGAGCAGGGCCATCGCGAGGTCGTGCTCACGGGCATCAACCTTGGCTGCTATCGAGATCGCGCGGCCGGCTTCGACCTCGCCCGGCTCGTGCGCGAGGTCGGGGCGACGCCCGGGCTCGAGCGCCTCCGGATCTCCTCGATCGAGGTGAACCACCTGAGCGAGGACCTGGTCGCGGCGCTCCGGGAGACGCCGACGGTCTCTCCGCACCTCCACGTGCCGCTGCAGTCCGGGGACGACGGCGTCCTCGCGGCGATGGGGAGGAGGTACACGAGCGCTACGTACCTCCGGCGCGTCGCCCGCGCCCATGGCTTCAACCTGACCGCCGACGTCATCGTCGGCTTCCCGGCCGAGGACGAGCCCGCGTTCGAACGGACGCTCGCGGTGGTGGAGGAGGCGGGCCTGACGAAGGTGCACGTCTTTCCCTACTCCCCTCGCCCGGGAACGAAGACCGCCGTAGCCGACACCGTTCCGCCGCCGATGAAGAAGGAGCGGAGCGCGCGCCTGCGGGCTCTCTCGGCAGAGCTGTCCGTTCGGCACTGGCAAGGGAAGATCGGCGGCGACGACATGGTGCTGGTCGACCGGCCCGGGCGCGGCTACGGGGACGACTACACTCCCTGGCTCGTGAACGCCCCCGTCGGCGGGCTCGTGCGGGCCGTTGCGGTGGACGTGAGCGAGGAAGGAGTCGTCGGTGTCCCAGCCTGAGTGCCTCTTCTGCAGCCTCTATGCAGAGGGCGACCACGTGCGCAAGGCGGACGGCTTCGCCGCAGTCCGGGACATCAACCCCAAGGCGCCCGTGCACCTGCTCGTGATCCCGGAACGGCACGTCGACACGTTCCGGGAGGTGGGTGAGTTCGGCGGGGAGGAGGCACGGCGAATGCTGGAGTTCGTCGCCGAGACCGCGCGCGAGGCGGGCCTCGACGACTACCGGGTGATCGTCAACGTCGGCCCCGGCAGCGGGCAGACCGTCTTCCACCTCCACTGGCACATCCTGGGTGGCAGTGCGGGACTGGCGGGATTTGAATGACGCTGATTGCGGAGATCGAGGACGAGATCAAGGACGCGATGCGGGCGCGCGACCAGGTGCGCACGGACACGCTCCGTCTGACGCTCGCCTCGCTTCGGGCGGCCGAGAAGGAGCTGGGGCGCCCGCTCAAGGAGGACGAGGAGCTTCAGGTCCTCCAGCGCGAGCGGAAGCGCCGGGCCGAGGCCGCGGAGGCCTTCCGCGACGCCGGGAGGGACGAGCAGGCCGACAAGGAGGAGGCCGAGCTCGACGTCATCGAGGAGTTCATGCCGGAACCGCTCGACGAAGAGGAGCTCGAGCGGATCGTGGACGACGCGATCGCGGAGACCGGCGCCACGTCCCTCAGGGACCTCGGCCGCGTGATGGCCGACGTGATGCCGCAGGTGGCGGGTCGCGCCGACGGCTCGGAGGTCAGCCAGCTCGTCCGCGAGAAGCTGGCCTAGCGGCACGGGCCGGCGTCGAGCCCGCACGCTTCCGCCACGCTACAGCGCACCACTTGCGCGCGTTTTCGGCGTAGAACCCCCGGTGGGGGGACGCCGGTGGGCGCCGGCCGTCGGCGCACGTCCCCGGCGCGGACCGTGCCGATTCGGCAACTACACTTCGATCGTTGCAGCAGGTTCTTTCCGTCTCCAACGAGGTCGCCGCCGAGCTCGCCACCGTCGACGACGGGATCCTGGGTGCTCTACGCGACCGGATGGGGTGCGCGATCCGGCTGCGGGGCAACCAGCTCACCCTCGAGGGCGACGACGGCAAGGTGGACGAGGCGCGCCTCGTCATCGACGAGCTCGTTGACCTGGTCGAGGGCGGGCACGCGATCGGCCCGAGCACGGTCGACGCCGTCCTCGCCGCGCTCGACGCCGCCAAGGACCCGCGAGAGATCTTCGAGGACGTTGTCTGGCGCCATCGCGGCAAGAAGATCACGCCCAAGACGGTCAACCAGAAGCAGTACGTGGATGCGATCCGGTCAGGAACGATCACCTTCGGGATCGGGCCTGCCGGCACGGGCAAGACTTACCTCGCGATGGCGCTCGCCGTCGCCGCGCTCGCCGACCGGGACGTCAACCGGCTCATCCTCACGCGGCCGGCGGTGGAGGCCGGGGAGCGGCTCGGCTTCCTGCCAGGAGACATGCTCGCGAAGGTCGACCCATACCTGCGCCCGCTCTTCGACGCGCTCTACGACATGCTGGACGCCGACCGGCTGAACGCCTTCATGGAGCGCGGGACGATCGAGGTGGCGCCCCTCGCGTTCATGCGCGGACGCACGCTCAACGACTCCTTCATCATCCTCGACGAGGCCCAGAACACGACGCCCGAGCAGATGCAGATGTTCCTCACGCGGCTCGGGTTCGGCTCGAAGGTCGTCGTGACCGGGGACGTGACCCAGATCGACCTCCCGCAGGACCAGGCGTCGGGCCTCATCCACGTGCGGCAGATCCTGGGCGACGTCGACGGGATCGAGTTCGTCGAGTTCGGGAACCAGGATGTCGTGCGTCACGTGCTCGTCCAGCGCATCGTGGAGGCGTACAAGCGCCACGCGGAGGAGACGGGCACGCAACGGCGCCGGTGATTCGTCTCGAGATCGCCAACGAGAGCGGCGCGGCCGTCGACGAAGGAGCAGTCGACGGCGTCGCCCGTTGCGTCCTCACCGAGGAGGGCATCGATGACGGCGACCTCGGGGTCACGTTCGTGGACGCCGCGCGGATGCGGGAGCTGAAGCGCGAGCATCTCGGGATCGATGAGGCGACCGATGTCCTCTCCTTCCCGATCGACCGCCGTGAAGCATTGCCCGAGGGACTTCCGCGCCAGCTCGGGGACGTCGTCCTCTGCCCGCAGGTGGTGGGAGAGGCCTGGCGGGAGCCGCTCGTGCACGGGCTCCTCCACCTCCTCGGCTACGAGCACGGAACGGAGATGGAGCGCCGAGAGCGAATTCACGCGGCATGACCGCCCCGACGGAGCAGGAGGCGCGCCACACGCGGCGGCGCACGCCGCAGATTCTCCAGAGCCTCAACTGGGCGTTCGAGGGCGTGATCCACGTCCTTCGCTCCGAGCGCAACATGCGCATCCACTTCGCGCTCGCGACGATCGTCCTCATCCTCGCGTTCTCCTACGGCGTCACGAAGCTCGAGCTGATGGCGCTCCTGGTCGCCATCTCCTTCGTCCTGATCGCGGAGATGGTGAACACCGCCATCGAGGCGACCATCGACCTCGCGACGACTTCCTTCGACCCGCTGGCGAAGATCGCCAAGGACATCGCCGCCGGGGCCGTGCTGATCGCGAGCGTCAACGCGGTCGTGATCGGCTACCTCGTCTTCGCCGACCGCATCTCGGAGCCGAGCTCCCGGCTCGTCGAGCGGCTCCGCGAGGCCCCCAGCAACCTGACGCTGATCGCGCTCATCCTCACCATCCTGATCGTGATCGCCTCGAAGGCCCTTACCGGCCGGGGGACGCCGCTTTCCGGCGGACTGCCCTCGGGCCACGCGGCGGTCGCGTTCGGCGGTTTCACCGCGATCACGTTCATCGTCGACGAGGGAGAGCGGGTTGTCGTCGGCTTCGTCGCGCTGATCATGGCGCTCCTCGTCGCGCAGACGCGCGTCGAGTCGGGGGTCCACACGACCTCGGAGGTCGTTCTCGGCGCCGTGATCGGTACGCTCGTCACGATGATCCTCTTCCAGGTGCTGGCGTGACCGACCGGGAGCTGCTCGAGCTGGCGCAGGCCGCGTCGGCGAACGCGTACGCCCCGTACTCGAAGTTCCACGTGGGCGCCGCCGCGCTCCTGCACGACGGCCGGGTAGTCACCGGCGTCAACGTCGAGAACGCCGCCTATCCGCTCGGGGTCTGCGCAGAGCGCTGCGCGCTCGCCCGCGCTGCGTCGGAGGGCGTGCGGCCAGGAGACGTCGAGGTCGTCGCGATCACCGCCTCGCCGTGCGGCGGCTGCCGGCAGTGGCTGGCCGAGTTCAAGGTCCCGCGCGTGGTCTTCCTGCACGAGGGCGAGGTGCTCACGCGGCGGCCCGAGGAGCTCCTGCCGGACTCGTTCGTCTTGTGAAGTCCGGCTTCGTCGCTGTCACCGGGCGTCCCAACGTCGGGAAGTCGACCCTCGTCAACGCGCTCGCGGGAGAGAAGGTGGCGATCGTCTCCGATATGCCGCAGACGACGCGGCGACGGATCTCGGCCGTCGCGGAGGGCGAGCTCGACGGCGAGCAGTATCAGCTCGTGCTGGTCGACCTCCCCGGCTTCCAGCGGCCGCGGGACGCTCTCACCGAGCGCATGCAGCGGACGGTGGACGAGTCCCTGCACGACGTCGACGGCTTCCTCTTCCTCCTCGCCGCCGACGAGCGGATCGGCGCCGGCGACCGCTTCATCGCGGACCGCGTCTTCGCTGCCGGCCCGCCCGTGATCGTCGCCTTGAGCAAGGTCGACCGGCTGAAGCCGGAGCGGATCGCGGAGCAGATCGTGGAGGCCGCGGCGCTCGGGGACTTCCACGCGCTGCATCCGATCAGCGCCCGCGACAGCGACGGCCTCGAACCCTTGCGTGCCGACCTCGTCGGCCTGCTTCCCGACGGCCCGCGCTACTTCGGCGAGGGAGACCGCACCGACCTCCCCCTCGAAGCCCGGATCGCCGAGATCGTGCGCGAGAAGGCGCTCGAGCTGACGCGCGACGAGGTTCCGCACGCGATCTCGGTGGAGGTCTCGGAGCTCGACGCGGGCGCGGGCCGCGTCAATGCGCAGATCTGGGTGGAGACCGAGTCGCAGAAGGGAATCGTCGTCGGCAAACGCGGGGTTATGATCCGGGCGATCGGCACGCGCGCCAGGCCGGAGGTCGAGTCGCTCATGGGGCGCCCGGTGTTCCTCGATCTCCGCGTCAAGGTGAGGCCGAGGTGGCGCCGGGATGAAGGGGCGCTCGAGAGGCTCGGCATCTAACCAGAGCTTGGGGGTTGAGGATGGCTATTGTCAGGACACCGGACGAATTCGAGGCGGAGCTCGCGCGCTACCTCTACGAGCGCGCCGAGGAGGACCGGGCCGTCCGGGTCGGCGAGAAGGAGGTCAGCGAGCAGGCCGAGATCGTGGCGCGCTACGCCGATCTCTTCACGCGCGAGCAGCACGCCGCGCTCCTCGAGGCCGAGGACGCGGCACGGGGCGAGGCCCGGGAACGGCTCTACCGGCTCCGCGAGGCGGCGGCTGGGGGCGTGATCGTCGGCGAGCTGGCCGAGGAGTCCGACAAGCTCGAGAACTCCATCCTCGCCGAGCGGGTCGACTTCCGTGGGGAGACGCTGCCGCTCCGTTCCGCGCAGGCCCAGCTGGCCATCCTCGACGAGTACGCCGCGCGGGACGAGCTGGGAACTCTGGCCTCGGACGCATCCGCCCGCTTCAACTGCCCCCGCTACGGGCTGATGCAGAAAGCCGAGGCGCTCGACGCCGAGCTGTCGGGCGACGCCGATCCGGTCGCGCGCAGCGCGGCCCGCAAGAACATCGACCTCCATGCCCTCGCCGACGCGCTCGCCTCTGCGGCCCGTCGGCAGGACGAGTCCTGGCAGGCCATGCGCGAGGAGTGGCTCGACCGCATCCTCGGGCTCGAGCGGGAAGCCGAGCCTGCCTCGTACCACGTCGCGTACCTGCGCCGGATGTCGCCACTCGCTGAGAGCTACCCGAAGGAACGCTGCGTGCCGATCTGCCTGGCGACGCTGGCCGGGCTCGGGCTCGATCTCGCTGCGAACGAGGGGATCCGGCTCGACCTCGACGACCGCCCGCAGAAGAGCCCGCGGGCGTGCGTGATCGCCTCCGACCCACCGGCGGTCGTTCACCTCATCACCCGGGCGCAGGGCGGCCTCCACGACTACCAGGCCTTCCTCCACGAGGCGGGCCACGCGCTGCACTACGCGGGGCTCGACTCCGACCTGCCCTACACGTTCCGCCGGCTCTCACGCGACCACGCGCTGACGGAGATCTACTCCTTCCTGATCGAGTCCATCACCCGCGAGCCGGGCTGGCACTCGGCCCACTTCGGCCTTTCCGACACCGAAGCGGCCGAGCGTGCGGAGGCGACCCGCTTCCTCGAGCTGCTCCTCTTCAGGCGCTACGCGGCCAAGCTCGCGTACGAGCTCGAGTTCTGGGCCGACTTCGAGAACGCCACCGACCACGCGCAGACGTACGCCGACAGCCTCCGGGCGGCGGTCGGCTTCCGCTACCGGGCGGACGGATACCTCGCCGACATGGACGGCGACTTCTACTCCGCCGACTACCTCCGCGCGTGGATCCGCACGGCGCAGCTGCGCGCGCATCTCCGGGAGACGATCGGGGAGGACTGGTGGCGCAGGCCGGAGACCGGCGAGCTGCTGCGGGCCCTCTTCACCGAGGGCACGCGGCCGACGAGTGAGGAGATCGCCGACCGCATCGGCCGCGATCCGCTCGACACGGCGCCGCTGGTCGAGGAGCTGGTGGCGGCTTAGCGGGACTGGGCGGCGAGCCGCCCTGCCAGAGCGAGGAGCACGGCCCCGGTCACCTGCTCGATGCGGCGGACGAAACCGGTGCTCGCGAATGTGCGCCTCGCCTTCGACACGGCCGCGCCGAGCGACACGTAGATGGTGAAGTCGGCGACGATCAGGATCGCCGCCATCGCGAGCGAATAGGGCAGCACCGGGGCGCCTTCAGGGATGAACTGGGGGAAGAGCGCGACGAAGAAGACGGCGAGCTTCGGGTTCGCAAAGGCGGTCAGCAGGCCGCTCGCAAACGCGTGGTCACGCGTCTCATCCAGTTCGCCCGCGGGTCTCTTCCCGCCTCGGAGCGCCTGCACGCCGAACCAGACGAGCACGACCACGCCCGCGACCTTGAGCGCGACGAACGCCGTCTCGGAGGCGGCAACGAGCGCCGAGATCCCGAGCGCCGAGAGAACGGCCCAGGCACCGACGCCGATGGAGCTGCCCGCGGTCGTCCGGAAGGCGGCGCGGGTTCCTCCGACGGCCGCGTTTCGGACGACGAGGGCCATACCGGGCCCCGGCGTCATGCTCAGGAGGACGGCGACGGGGACGAAGTTCCACAGCATGGCCGTCACTCTACGGAGGCCGCAGGGGGTGCCGCTAGCGGCGCGGGCCGAAGTACGCGACCGAGGCGACCGCGAACCCGGCCAGGGAGGCCGCGAGACCGACGAGGGCGGCCTTCGTGCTCATCGTGCGCTTCATGCGTTTGTCATCGGCACGAACGGCCGCCGAGGTGAGTCCCGGCGCCGATCCCAAGTAACAGTCTGTTACTTAGCGGTACGTAACGTGCCGGGAGCTGCGGAAGACCGCGATCTGCCACGGCTGCAGCCGGTCGCCCATGCTCTTCAGAAGCATGAGGTTCTCGGGGGCGCTCGAGTGTGGCAGGCCGCAGGCATGGCCGAGCTCGTGGGCGAGGACGCGCAGCCGCTTTCCCTTCAGCGCGGACATGTCCACCGTGACATGGTCGACGAGCGGGCCGAGGGAACAGCCGGCCTTGCCGAGCACGTCGCGGACGACGAAGACCGTGATCGGCCCGCCGGAGCCGGTCACGGTGCCGCGCTCTGAGTGCCGCCGGAAGAACGAGCCGCCCTCGCCGAAGTCGGCCCACCAGGAGCCTTCGGCGCACGGCGAGTCGAGCGCGGAGGGTGGCGCCGGGACCTCCAGGGTGCGCACGAGCGGCTCTGAGGCGGGGAGGAGGTCGATCGCCAGCGTCTCGTGCAGGACGCGGCGGGCCTCGGCGAGGCTCGGCTCCACGTCCTCCGCCGACGCCACCGCGTTTCCTTGCTCGTCGCGGAGGATGACGACGCGGATTCGCAGCTTCTTCGGCCTGCGCCTGCCGGCGAGGCTGCCTGCGACCTCGGGGATGCCGACGACCCGGTTTCCTGCCTCCCGCAGGACGTTGGCGGCCTCCGAGAGGCCGGCTGCGAAGGCAAACGGCGGCACGGAGCGAGATTACGGGAGGGCTACACTTGGTGCATGGCGCAGGCACCCGCCCTGCCGAGCGGGTTCGAGCTCCCACTCGAGCCCCGGCTTCCGCGCATCGGCTCCGTCGATCAGGTGGCCGTCGAGCAGCGCGCGTCCGCCCTCGCCACCCGGTCGATCAAGCGGGAGTCGAAGCTGTTCGCGCTCGACCTGGCGGTGCGGATGATGGACCTGACGACGCTCGAGGGCGCCGACACGCCGGGCAAGGTCGCGGCGCTCAGCTCGAAGGCGATGCGCCCCGACCCGTCCGACCTGACCGTCCCCCCAGTCGCGGCCGTCTGCGTGTATCCCAACCTCGTCCCGCACGCGCTCGATCGCCTGCGCGGGAGCGGCATCAAGGTCGCTTCCGTGGCGACCGCCTTCCCCTCCGGGCAGGTGCCGACGGAGCTGAAGGTGGAGGAGGCCGCGCGCGTGGCCGAGCTCGGCGCCGACGAGATCGACATGGTGATCGACCGGGGCGCCTTCCTCTCCGGCCACTACGCGAAGGTCTACGACGAGGTCCGGCGCGTGAAGGAGGTCTGCGGCGCCGCGCACCTGAAGGTGATCCTCGAGACCGGCGAGCTCGGCACGTACGACAACGTCAGGCGAGCCAGCCTGCTCGCGATCGCGGGCGGGGCCGACTTCATCAAGACGTCCACCGGCAAGATCCAGCCCGCCGCGACCCTGCCCGTCACCCTCGTCATGCTGGAGGCCACCCGCGACGTCTACGAGGAGACGGGCAAGAAGATCGGCGTGAAGCCCGCGGGCGGGATCCGCTATGCGAAGCAGTCGGTGCAGTACCTCGTCCTCCTGCACGAGACGCTCGGGCCCGAGTGGCTGACCCCGGACCTCTTCCGCTTCGGCGCCTCGTCGCTCCTGAACGACGTGCTCATGCAGATCCGCAAGGAGCGCACGGGCCGCTACCAGAGCCCCGACTATTTCACGATCGACTGATGGCCGAGGTCGAGAAACGCCAGGACCGCTCGCCGGTTCCATCCGCCTTCGAGTACGCGACGGCGCCGGAGTCGCGCGACATCGTCCGGCTCGAGGACCGGTACGGCCTCTTCGTCGGCGGGGAGTGGGTCGAGCCGCGCTCGACGGAGTTTGCCCCGAGCGTCGCGCCGCGCGACGAGGAGCCGCTCGCGGAGGTCGCCTACGCGGGCGCCGAGGACGTCGACCTCGCGGTCAGCGCCGCGCGCGACGCGTTCGCGAACGGGTGGTCCGACCTGGCCCCGAGCGAGCGGGCCAAGTACCTCTTCCGCATCGCGCGCATCTTGCAGGAGCGCTCGCGCGAGTTCGCGGTGCTCGAGTCCCTCGACGGCGGCAAGCCGATCCGCGAGTCCCGCGACGTCGACCTGCCGCTCTCCGCGGCGCACTTTTTCTACTACGCGGGCTGGGCCGACAAGCTCGAATACGCCTTCCCCAACCGGAGACCGCGGCCGATCGGCATCGCGGGCCAGATCATCCCCTGGAACTTCCCGCTGCTCATGCTCTCCTGGAAGATCGCGCCCGCGCTCGCGGCCGGGAACACGGTCGTGCTCAAGCCCGCGGAGTCGACGCCGCTGACGGCCCTCCTCTTCGCCGACGTCCTGCGCCAGGCCGAGCTCCCGGCGGGGGTCGTCAACATCGTCACCGGGGACGGTCGCGCCGGCGCCGAGCTGGTCAAGCACGAGGGCGTGGACAAGATCGCGTTCACGGGGTCGACCGAGGTCGGCAAGGAGATCATGCGGGCCGTCGCCGGGAGCGGGACGAAGCTGACCCTTGAGCTCGGCGGCAAGGCGGCGAACGTGATCTTCGACGACGCGCCGCTCGACCAGGCCGTGGAGGGGATCATCAACGGCATCTACTTCAACCAGGGCCACGTGTGCTGCGCCGGCTCGCGCCTCTTCGTGCAGGAGTCCGTCTACGAAGAGGTGCTGGCGAAGCTGAAGCGCCGGATGGGCACGCTCCGCGTCGGCGACCCGCTCGACAAGAACACCGACGTCGGCGCCATCAACTCGAGCGAGCAGCTCGCGCGGATCAAGGAGCTCGTCGCGGCCGGCGAGGAGGAGGGCGCCCAGATCTACCAGCCGCCGTGCCGCTTGCCGGAGAAGGGCTGGTGGTTCCCGCCGACCGTCTTCACGAACGTCGCGCAGAGCTACCGGATCGCGCAGGAAGAGATCTTCGGGCCTGTGCTCTCCGTCCTCACTTTCCGCACGCCCGACGAGGCGGTGGAGAAGGCGAACAACACGCCCTACGGCCTCTCCGCGGGCGTGTGGACCGAGAAGGGCTCGCGCATCCTCTCCATGGCCCAGCGCCTCCGCGCCGGCGTCATCTGGGCGAACACCTACAACCGCTTCGACCCGACCTCGCCGTTCGGCGGCTACAAGGAGTCCGGCTTCGGCCGCGAGGGCGGCCTGCACGGGCTCGAGCCCTACCTCAGGTTCGACCAATGAGCCGCCTCCCGGTCAAGAAGACGTACAAGCTCTACGTCGGGGGGTCGTTCCCGCGCTCGGAGTCGGGGCGCACCTACGAGGTCGAGGGCGCGAACGTCGCGCTCGCGTCCCGCAAGGATGTGCGCGACGCGGTGCGCGCGGCCCGCGCTGCCTTCCCGGGCTGGGCGGGGATGACGGCCTACAACAGAGGGCAGGTGCTCTACCGCGTGGCGGAGATGATGGAGGGGCGGAAGGCCGAGTTCGCCGAGCTGACCGGCGACGCCGCCGAGGTCGACGCCGCCGTCGACCGCTGGGTCTGGTACGCGGGGTGGGCCGACAAACTGGCCCAGGTGCTCGGCGCCTCGAACCCCGTGGCCGGGCCGTACTTCAACTTCACGGTGCCGGAGCCGACCGGCGTGGTCGGCATCGTCGCGGCCGAGGAGCCGCCTCTCCTCGGGCTCGTATCGCGCCTCGCGCCCGCGGTGGTCGGGGGCAACGCGGCCGTGGTCATCGCCTCGGAGCACCGCCCGCTCGCCGCGGTGACTCTCGCCGAGGTGCTCGCAACCTCCGACGTGCCGGGAGGCGTCGTCAACGTCCTCACCGGGCGCAAGCGCGAGCTCACGCCCGTGCTGGCCGGGCACATGGACGTCAATGCCATCGACCTCGGGGGGGCGACGGACGACGTGGCCGAGCTCGAGCGCATCGCGGCCGACAACGTCAAGCGCATCGTTCGCAACGGCGACGGACAGTCGCCGTGGCACGCGGCCTCCTTCCTCGAGCTCAAGACCGTCTGGCATCCGATCGGCGTTTGATGTCTGACCGGCGACCGCCGCACTCGCGGATGACGGCTGCGACACAGCGCCGGATCGTCGCGCTCGCCCTTCCACGTACTCACCAGTACGCGCCGCGGGCGATCGCGGCGCCCGGCTTGGTCGCAGGCGCCCCCGGCGACCACGCCGGTCACCGGTCAGGCATCGATAGGCGTCTAAGCTTTCTGACTTCGTGAGCCGTTTCAGCGAGGCGATCTCCGAGGGCGACGGCATCTCCGTGATACCGGTGCTTGAAGGCGACGTGGAGGCGCTTGCCTCGCTGGCCGAGGCGGCCGGCGCCGAGGCGGTCGCCGTCCGGAGCGAGGACGTTGCACGCGTGCGCGCGCGCACGGCGCTTCCGATCGTGACACGAGACGGCGATCCCGAGACGGTCTCCGAGACCGGCGCCGATGCCGTCGTCGTCGCGTACGAGTCGGTCTCCGACGAGGGCCGGCTGGAAGAGCTGTACGCCGTCGCATACGAGCTCGATCTCGACGTCGCCGTCGACGTCCGGCAGGAGGACGAGCTCGAGGACGTGCTCGAGCGCATCGACCCGGAGATCCTCCTCATCTCCGAACGTGGGCTCGACGAGGACGACGAGGACCTCGAGCGCACCCTCGACCTGCTCGCCGACGTGCCCGCGGGCAAGCTGGTCGTTGCGGAGGCGAGGATCGTCTCCCACGAGCAGGTGCTGGCGCTCGAGCGGGCAGGGGTCGACGCGATCCTGGTGCACGGGCTCGCGCGCGACCCGGAATTCAGCGCGGCTCTCGTGGAGCTCGTCCATGGCCCTGAAGCCGGGCTCTAGAACCCGTTTCGAAATGACGCCTCCTCGTTGGGGTGCGCTGAGCGTGTGCGAGGCAAGGACGAGTTCCTGCGGAACTCGTCCTCCTGATGCCACCCCCACCCACCCCGCGTTCGTAGCCGGAGGCTACGGACGCAACCGAGGACGCCGCACCGCGCCGCCCTGGGCGGCTCGGCGGCTCAGGGCTTCGTTTTGAAGCGGGTTCCTAGCCCGGCTACCGCAGAGGCCGAGGCCGCCCGGGACGGAAACGGCCGGCCCGACGCCGTGCCGCTTGAGAGGCCGGCGGGGTTCCGCTCCCGATTCGACGGCGCCGCGGTCATGGCCGCGGTCTTCATCTCCGGCGCGGTCCTGCTCGGCGTCGAGATCGCGGCCAGTCGCGTCCTCGCGCCCTTCTTCGGCAACTCGCTCTACGTCTGGGGCTCCCTGATCGGCGTCGTCCTCACGGGGCTCGCGGTCGGCTACTGGCTCGGCGGCGTCCTCGCCGACCGGCTCCCCGCCACCGGGCTCCTCCTGGGGGTCCTCGCGCTCGCGGGCCTGGCGGTGCTCGCGATCCCCTTCGTCGATGAGGAAGTGCTCGAAGCGGTCGTCGGCTGGAACGCCGGGCCAAGGCTGAATCCGCTGCTGGCCTCGGTGATCCTCTTTGGGCCGGTGAGCGTGATCATGGCCTGCGTGACGCCGATCGGGGTCCGCCTGCGCGCCCGCTCGCTCTCCCGGGTCGGCAGGACGGCCGGCCGCCTCTTCTCCGTCTCGACCGCCGGCAGCATCGCGGGGACGCTCGCGACGGCCTTCTTCCTCATCCCCGAGTTCGGCGTCGACCAGCTCATCGGCATCGGCGCCGCGGCGCTCTTCGCTGCGGTGCTCGTGGTCGCCCTGGCCGAGCGCAGGGTCGCGGCGGCGGTGCTCGCGGCGCTCGCAACCGCCGGCGCGGTCGTCGCTGCGGTCTCGCTCGCGCCGGAGTCGGGAGGGACGCTCTCCGGGGCCGCCGCGCAGAACTGGTCGCCGCTCTACAGGCTGCGAGGCTCCGAGACCGTCCTCGATGCCCGCGACCCGCGGGCCGCGATCGCCCAGCCCGAGCTCGAGGTCGTCTTCTCGAAGGACACGCAGTACCACCGGCTCTCGGTCGTCGAGGACTTGGACACGCGCTACCTCCGCTTCGACAACTCGCTCCAGAGCGCCATGTACGTCGACGACCCGCTGCGGACACGCTTCGCGTACACCGACCTCTTCCACCTCTCGAAGGCGTACAACCCCGAGGCCCGGAACATCCTCTTCATCGGGCTCGGCGCGGGCTCCTCCGAGAAGCGGATGCTGCACGACTTCCCCGAAGTCTCGCTGCACGCCGTCGAGATCGACCCGGTGGTCGCCGACGTCGCCTACGAGTACTTCGCGGTGCCCCGCGACGATCCGCGGCTCGAAGTGAGCATCGGGGACGGCCGCCGCTTTCTCGCCGACGACGACCGGCGCTGGGACGCGATCGTCGTCGACGCGTTCTTCGCGGACGCGATCCCGTTCCACCTGGTGACGCGGGAGTTCCTCCAGCTGGCGCAGGCGAGGCTGAATCCCAGCGGGGTGATCGTGACGAACGCGATCGGCGCGATCGCCGGGCCGGGGTCGCGGCTCTTCCGCTCGATCTACAGGACGTACCGCACGGTCTTCCCGACGGTCGTCGTGCACCCGGCGATCCTCGACGGCGACCAGGGCGACGAGACGTTCCGCAACCTGATCCTGGTCGCGACGGAGCAGGCAGCTCCCCAGCGCGTCTTCCTCGCCGACCGGTGGGACGAGATTAGGGCCGAGGCGCCGACCGCGCCCGACCTCCGGCAGGCGATCCTCGACCGCCACGACGCCCTCATCCCGACGGACGACGTCCCCGTCCTCACGGACGACTACGCGCCCACGGACGCGCTGCTGCTCCTCTTCCAGTGAGGCCGGGCGCAGCCTTCGCCGCGCTCCTGGCACCGGGCCTCCTGGCCGCGAGCGCCGGCCATGCCGCTCCGACGCCGGTCGCGACAGGCCCCCATGACGAGAATCGCGTGACCGCGGGCTGGAGCAAGAGCGGGACGCGCGAGTACGTCGCCTTCACCCGCCGGATCCTGCGGACCGACCGGAGGAACGCCCTCCTGCGGATCGTCCGGCCCAACGGCGCGTTCACGAGGATCAGGCTCAATGTCGGGCGGGACGCGGACGTCGGCGGCTTCTTCCACCGGCGGCGGGTCCTCTACGTGGAGACACGTCGAGGAAGCTCCGACCTGCGGGTCTACGACATCCCGACCGGGCGGCGGTGGGTCCCGCCCGGCGTGAACACCACGAAGCACGAGTGGCTTCCGACGCGCTCCGGGCGGTACCTGCTCTTCAACCGCGACGACCGGGGCGGGCCCGGGACGAGGGTCGTCCTGCGCGACGTGGCGACCCGCGTCGAGACCGTGCTCGACCGTTCGGCGGTCTTCGACTCCTGGGTGTACGCGGGCCAGGTCAGCGGGCGCTGGGCCGTGTGGACTCGCTGCGCCGACACCTGCGACGTCTACAAACGCGACCTTGCCTCGGGCGTGACCACAGTGGTCCCGAAGCCGGGCGGCGGCCCCGGGGTCAGGCAGTACGACGGGTCGGTCACGGCCGACGGCACCGTCTACGCCGCCCGCCACGCGGGCAGCGGTGCGTGCGAGTCGGTCATCGAGCTCGTCCGCTTCGCCGCGGACGATCCGCCCGAAGGGACCGTGATCGCCCGGCTCGGCCCTGATCGGTTCACGACCCTGACCTACGCCAGGCCGAACCCCGGTGGGTCGGTCGACCTCTTCTTCCCCCGGGCCTCGTGCTCAACGTTCACGCACGACGCAGTCAAGGTGCGAGTCCCGCCGCCCTAGTGGCGCCTAGCCGAAGAAGGCCCGCGCCGCGTCGTAGAACTCGGGCGGCACCGTCTTCAGCTCGGCGACCGCGTCCTTCAGGGGTACCTCGACGATGTCGTCGCCGTCGAGAGCGGCCATCGTGCCCCAGCGCTCCTCCTCGACGAGGTCGGCCGCCTTGAGGCCGTAGCGCGTGGCGAGGACGCGGTCGCGCGCGGTCGGCGTCCCGCCTCGCTGGACGTGGCCCAGCACCGTCACGCGCGTCTCGTACCCGGTGCGCTCTTCGATCTCCGCCGCGAGCGCCTGGCCGACGCCGCCGAGCCGAACGTGGCCGAACTGGTCGGTGGCGGCCGGCTCCTGGGCGATCTGTTGCCGCTCCCCGGACGCGTACGTGAGCTCGTAGCCCTCGCTGACGACGACGATGGAGAAGTCCTTGCCCCGCTCGTGGCGGCGCTGGATGTCGCGGCACGCCTCCTCGATCGTGATCGGGTGCTCGGGGATGAGCACGACGTCGGCGCCTCCGGCCATGCCGCTCATGACGGCGATCCAGCCCGTGTGCCGGCCCATCACCTCGACGACCATCACGCGGTTGTGGGACTCCGCGGTCGTGTGCAGCCGGTCGATCGCCTCGGTCGCCACCGTCACGGCTGTATCGAAGCCGAACGTGTAGTCCGTCGCCGAGAGGTCGTTGTCGATCGTCTTGGGAACGCCGACGACGGGGAAGCCGCGCTCCTCGTGAAGGCGGGCGGCGACCCCGAGCGTGTCCTCGCCGCCGATGGCGACCAGCGCGTCCAGCCGCTCCGAGGCGAACTGCTCGAGCACGCGCTCGACGCCTCCGTCCACCTTGTACGGGTTCGTGCGCGTCGTGCCGAGGATCGTGCCGCCGCGTGGGAGGATGCCCGAGATCGCCCGGTGGTCGAGCGGCTGGAACTTGCCGTCGACCAGGCCGCGCCAGCCCTCGCGCACGCCCACCGCCTCGTAGCCCCGGTCGAGGGAGCGGCGCGTGACCGCCCGGATGACCGCGTTCAGGCCCGGGCAGTCGCCGCCCCCGGTCAAGAGTGCAACCCGTTTGCTCATTCCTCTAACTTCGGCGAGAACCGGTCGTCTCTTTGGACGTACCCATCTACAACGATGGACCGAGAACGGGCGTGAGGAGGAGGTGGCGTTGGATGCCGAAGGCGGGGTTCGAACCCGCACGGGGCAAAGCCCCACTGGATTTTGAGTCCAGCGCGTCTACCAGTTCCGCCACTTCGGCGCGCTCCACTGTGGCTCATCGTATCGGGAGGGGTTGCAAGGGCGTTGGACCGGGGTTCATAATCGCGGGCACCTTCGAACGGTGCTCGCCGGGTGCAGCGCCGAAATAGGAATCGGGCGAAGAGGAGGAGTGGTGAAACGAAGGACGATCTTGGCGTTACTCGTGCTGGTCATCGGTGCGTTCGCCTTCGCGGCGGTGGGCTGCGGCGGTGACGACGACGGAGGGGCCGCAGGCGACACCGGAGCCGGCGATGCCGGCGGAGCTCCGTCGGACCTGGCGGACGTGACCGCGCTGCCGTCGGCGTCGTGCACCGACATCGAGTTCGAGGGCGAAGGCGAGCCCGATGTGATCATCGCTTCCGACATGCCGCTGCAGGGGTCCTCGCGGACGCAGACCCTGCAGATCGTCGGCGCGATCAAGCAGGTCCTGACCTCGCACAATTGGAAGGCCGGTGAAGTCAACGTCGGCTACCAGTCGTGCGACGACTCGACGGCACAGGCCGGGAAGTGGGATCCGGGCAAGTGCAGCCAGAACGCGAACGCCTATGCCGAGAACCAGAGCATGCTCGGCCTCCTCGGCACGTTCAACTCGGGCTGTGCCGCGATCATCATCCCGGTGCTCAACCAGGCACCGGGCGGCGGCCTCGCCATGGTCTCGCCGGCCAACACCTACGTCTGCCTGACCGAGGGCGGACCGGGCTGCGCCGAGGACGAGCCGGACAAGTACTACCCGGCCGGGACGCGCAACTACGCCCGCGTCGTCGCCCACGACGCCTACCAGGGCGCGGTGCTCGCCGAATTCATGCAGGCACAGGGCACCACGAAGCTGTACATCCTCAACGACAAGGAGGCGTACGGCCTGGGCGTCGCCACCAACGTCCAGAACGCCGCGCAGCACCTCGGGATCGAGGTCGTCGGCTTCGACGCGTGGGATCCGAAGGCCTCGAACTACGAGGCGCTCATGAACAAGATCAAGGCCTCCGGCGCCGACGGCGTCTTCCTCGGCGGCCTGATCGACGAGAACGGCGCCCAGGTGATCAAGGACAAGGTGAAGGTCCTGGGCGACAACGAGACCGTCAAGCTGTACATGCCTGACGGATTCACGACGCAGCAGACGATCGACGAGTCGGGTGTCGAGAACACGCGCGGCGCCTTCTTCTCGGTCGCAGGCGTGCCGATCGACGAGTTCACCGGCTCGGCGGCGGACTTCATCGCGGAGTTCGAGCCGACGCTCGGCGGCGACCCGGTCGACCCGTACGCGGTGTACGGCGCCCAGGCTGCCGAGGTCCTGATCAACGCGATCGCGAACTCTGACTACACGCGCGGTAGCGTCGTCGAGCAGCTGTTCAACACCGAGGTGTCGGGCGGCTTCCTCGGCGACTTCACGATCAACGAGAACGGCGACCCGTCTCTCGCGAGCGGCGCGGTCGTCGGCTTCACGATCTACAGGGGTGAAGAGGAGCTCGTGACCGAGACGGTCCTCTCCCCGCAGGAGGAAGTTGTCGACGCTGCGAGGGGCAACTAACCTCGAGTTGGTGACGATCCGGGGGAGGGCTCAGATCCTCCCCCGGATCTCTCCTGGAGTGATTCTCCGATGGCGGTAGAAGCAGGCAGAGAACGACGGCTCGCCGCCCGGCGCAAGCGGCCGGACGTGCTCTCCATCATCGGGATCCTGTTCGTCGTCGGCCTCTTCGTCCTGCTCTTCGTCAACCTGGTCGACGATCCGACGCAGTTCTTCAACGTCGCGCTGATCGGCCTGACGACGGGCTCGGTCTACGCCCTCGTCGCCCTCGGGTACACGCTTGTCTACGGCATCCTCCAGCTGATCAACTTCGCGCACGGCGACGTCTTCGCGCTCTGCGGCCTCGTCGCCAGCTCGATCATGGTCAGTCTGCTGAACCTGGACGGCTCGGAGGCGATCGGGGTGATCGCGGTTGGGCTCGCGGCGACGATCGCCCTGACGATGCTCTTCGGCGCGACGCTCAACGCGACGATCGAGCTGCTGGGCTACCGCAGGCTGCGGAGCCAGCCGCGCCTGACGATGCTGATCAGCGCCGTCGGCATGTCGTTCATCGTCCAGAACATCTCGCTCGCGGTCTACGACGTCAACTACCGAAGCGCGCCGCCCCTGATCTCGGGTGAGCCGGCGTTCACGATCGGCGGCGTCTCGATGAGCTGGAACAAGCTCTGGGTCGTCCTGATCACGATCCCGGTGCTCGTGCTCCTCACCTGGATGGTCCGCTCGACGAAGCAGGGGAAGGCGATGCGGGCGACGGCGCAAGACCAGGACGCCGCCGCGATGATGGGAATCAACGTCAACCGGACGATCTCGTTCACCTTCCTGCTCGCCGGCTCGCTGGCGGGCGCGGCCGGCGTCCTCTACCTGCTCCAGTTCCAGATGCGCTACGACACGGGATTCGAGCTGGGGCTGATCGCGTTCACGGCCGCGGTGCTCGGCGGCATCGGCAACCTCGCCGGCGCGACGCTCGGCGGGCTGCTCATCGGGTTCATCCAGGCGTTCAACGAGGGGCTGCCGATCGGCATGCCGGGCAGCGACTGGACGCGCTCGATCGTGTTCGGGATCCTGATCGCGATCCTCGTCTTCCGGCCCGAGGGACTCCTCGGCGAGCGGACCCCAGAGGGGGCCTGATGGCGACCGCCGAAACCACGCCCGCCCCTGCCGTCCGAAAGCAGCGGGCGAGGCCCTCGATCGGTCTAGGCATCGGGATCGCCGCGCTGGCCGTCGCCGCGCTCTATCCGAAGTTCTACGAGTGGTGGCTGGGCGACATGGAGATTCCGATCGTCCGCGAGTGGCCCAGCGTGAGCACCGGCGTGATCATGATCGTCTTCATCATGATGGCCGTCGGGCTCAACATCGTCGTCGGCTACTCGGGCCTCCTCGACCTCGGCTACGTCGCGTTCTACGCCGTCGGCGCCTACACGGCCGGCTGGCTCGCCTCCGGGCAGTTCCAGCAGGTGAAGGTCCACATCCTCTCGTCCGGCGTCGGTCCGGACCTGCGAGGCATCCACATCAACATGTGGATCGTGCTCCTGGTCGCGGGCTGTATCACCGCGATCGCGGGCATCCTCATCGGCCTCCCGACCCTGCGCCTGCGCGGGGACTACCTCGCGATCGTCACGCTCGGCTTCGGCGAGATCATCCCGCAGTTCGTACGCAACGCGGACGACCTCGGCGGCTTCAACCTCACCGCGGGCACGTTCGGGATCAACCCGATCGACTCGCCGGGCTTCGGCCAGGCCCTCAACGACTCTCTGGGCCTGCCGATCAGCTTCCAGCAGTCGTTCGACAAGATCAACCTCTTCTACTGGGCGGCGCTCGTCCTGCTCCTGATCACGATCTACTGCTCGATCCGGCTCCGCGATTCGCGGCTCGGGCGCGCCTGGATCGCGATCCGCGAGGACGAGACCGCGGCGGCGGCGATGGGCGTGCCGCTCATGCGCACAAAGACAGCGGCCTACGCGCTCGGCGCCTTCTTCGGCGGCGTGGCCGGCGCCTTCTACGCGAGCTTCAAGGGCGGCGCCTTCCCGAGCGAGTTCTTCTTCAACATCTCCGTCTTCCTGCTCTGCATGGTCATCCTGGGCGGAATGGGGAGCGTCTGGGGCGTCGTGCTCGCAGGGGCGATCCTCACCTACCTGAACCAGGAAGGTCTCTCCAACATCGGGAGCTACCTCAACAGGGAAACGCCGCTCGACTTCGAGGTCGCGAAGTACCAGTTCGGGATCTACGGCGTCATCATCGTGCTGATGATGCTCTTCCGGCCCGTCGGCCTCATACCCGAGGGCAGACGCAAGCAGGAGATCCAGGAGGGGACGGCGACCGACACCCTCTACGGGGAGCGGCACGAGTAGTGGCCGAGGACATCCTCATCGCACAGCAGGTGCGGAAGGAGTTCGGCGGTCTCGTCGCCGTGAACGATGTCGACTTTTTCATCCCGCAGGGCTCGATCGTCAGCCTGATCGGTCCGAACGGGGCGGGCAAGACGACCTTCTTCAACATGCTCACCGGCGTGTACAAGCCGACCTCGGGGCTGATCGAGTTCGACGGCAACGACGTCACCGACAAGCCCCCTCACCTCATCACCAAGCTCGGAGTCGGGCGGACGTTCCAGAACATCCGCCTGTTCCAGTACATGACCGCGCTCGAGAACGTCCTCGTCGGGATGCACCACCGTCTCAAGGGCGGGATCCTCGGGTCGATCTTCACGACGCCGCGGGTCCGGCGGGAGGAGAGGGAGGCCGCCGAGAAGGCACACGACCTGCTCGAGTTCTGCGGGCTCAAGAGGCGTGACGACACGCTCGCCCGCAACCTCCCCTACGGCGACCAGCGCCGGCTCGAGGTGGCGCGCGCGCTCGCAACCGACCCGAAGCTCCTCCTTCTGGACGAGCCGACGGCGGGGATGAACCCGCAGGAGACGTCCACGTTCACGCAGTTCGTGGGCAAGCTCCGGCGAGAGCAGGGGCTGACGGTGCTCCTGATCGAGCACGACATGAAGGTGGTCATGGACATCTCCGACCGCGTCACCGTGCTCGACTACGGCGAAAAGATCGCCGAAGGGACGCCCGCCGAGATCCAACACGACGAGCGCGTGATCGAGGCCTACCTCGGCAAGGCGGCGACCGCAGGAGCGGAGGCGTCGTGAGCGAGCAGGTGCCGGAGCAGCCCCAGCAGGCGCCCGAGCCGACGACCGTGGAGCCCGAGCCCACGCAGCCGCCGCAGCCGCGGGCCGGCAACGGCGACGGCGTCATCCTCGACCTGGACGACATCCACACGTACTACGGCTCGATCCACGCACTCAAGGGCGTCTCCATCCAGGTGCGCGAAGGCGAGATCGTCACGCTCATTGGGGCGAACGGCGCGGGCAAGTCGACGACGCTGCGCTCCATCAACGGCCTCAACCGGCCGCGGGAGGGGACGATCACGTTCAAGGGCAAGAACATCACCGGCGCGGCGCCGCACAAGATCGTGGCTATGGGCCTGGCGCAGTCGCCGGAAGGCCGCAAGCTCTTCCCGCGCATGAGCGTCCTCGAAAATCTGCAGATGGGCGCCTTCCAGCGCACGGACAGGGCGGGGATCAGGGAGGACCTGGAGCGGGTATACAGCCTCTTTCCGCGGCTCAACGAGCGCAAGGCGCAGAAGGCCGGGACCCTCTCCGGAGGCGAGCAGCAGATGGTCGCGATGGGTCGCGCGCTCATGGCCCGCCCGCAGCTCCTGATGCTCGACGAGCCCTCCATGGGGCTCGCGCCGATCTTCGTGGAGAAGATCTTCGAGATCGTCGTCGAGATCAACCAGCAGGGGACGCCGATCCTGCTCGTCGAGCAGAACGCTCTTATGGCGCTCGACGTCGCGAACCGCGGCTACGTCATGGAGACGGGCCACATCGCACTCACCGACGATGCGAAGGTCCTCGCCAAGAACGAGCAGGTTCGCAAGGCCTACCTCGGCGAGGAGTAGGCCCGCCGGCGCCGCTCGGCGCCCCCTTCGCGCGCACTAGACTCGGACCATGCCCAAGACGCTGACCGGGGCGGAGCTCCAGGTCGACGACGCGCCCGCGCGCGAGTCCGAGCTCTTCCTCGTCGACGGCAACAACCTCGCCTACCGGGCGTACTTCGCGCTGCCCGAGGAGCTCGCGACGACGGAGGGCTTCCCGACCAACGCCCTCCTCGGCTTCACGAACATGCTCTTCAAGCTCCTCTCCGACTACCGCCCGAAGGGCGTCGCGGTCGCCTGGGACACGAGCCCGGTGCACCGGAAGGAGCTCGACGCGGAGTACAAGGTCGACCGGCGGCCGATGCCCGACCTCCTGCGCGAGCAGTTCCCGCATCTCCGGCCGATCGTCGAGGCGTTCGGCTACCGCAACCTCGAGTTCGAGGGCTGGGAGGCGGACGACGTCATCGCCACGCTCGCGGCGCGCGCTGACGCAGCGGGGGTCAAGACCTGTGTCGTCTCGACCGACCGAGACGCGTTCCAGCTCTGCAGCGAGAACGTCTGTTTGATGATGACGCCGCGCGGCGTCGCCGACGTCCACGTCTACACGCCCGAGCGCGTCTTCGCCCGCTACGGGGTCACGCCCGAGCAGGTGCCCGACTTCATCGGGCTCAAGGGCGACACCTCCGACAACATCCCAGGGGTCCCCGGCATCGGGGACAAGACGGCCGGCCAGCTGATCTCGCAGTACGGCTCTCTGGAAGCGGTGCTCGAGCACGTCGACGAGCTCTCGCCGGCGCGGGCCAAGTCGTTGAGCGAGCACGCGGAGCAGGCGCGGGCCTCGAAGGAGCTGGCCACGATGCGCCACGATCTCCCGCTCGACGTCGACCCCGCTGAGCTCGTGCTCTCGCCACCGGACCGCTCCCAGCTGAAGGAGATCTTCCGCCGCTTCGAGTTCCGCAACCTGCTGGGCCGGGTCGACGAGCTGGACGAGGCGGTGCCGGCCGCTCCGATGGCGGTGTCGGGCGTCGACGTGCCCTGGCGCGAGGGCGACCTCGAGCCGGTCGTCGGGCCGGCGGCGCTGGCCGTCGACGGAGATCGCTTCGCGCTCGCGCGTGAGGGCGAGCAGGTCCTGGTGGGGCCCTGGAGCCCGGACCTGGCCGCGAATCTGCGCGACGCCGCGCTCGTCGTCCACGACGCGAAGGCGGCGCGGCTCGAGGCAGTCGACGACACCCTGCTCCTGGCCTACCTGATCGACCCCGGCCGCTCCTCCTACCAGCTGGACGACCTCGCGGCCGAGTACGGCGTCGAGCTCGTGCCGCAGCCCGCTGCCGATGAGGAGACGGCCGCGCTCGTCCGCCACGCCGCGGCGACGCTCCGCCTCGATCCGCAGCTTCGCGTGCGGGTCGCAGAGCGGGGCCTCGATCCGCTCTACCGCAACGTGGAGCTGCCGCTAACCGGCGTGCTCGCCGCGATGGAGGACGTCGGCGTCCGCATTGACACCTACCGGATGGGCGAGATCACGGCGCGCCTCGCCGAGCGGGTCGAGGAGCTCGAGGCCCGGGCGCAGGAGCTCGCGGGCGAGGAGTTCATGCTGGGCTCGACGCAGCAGGTGGCCCGCGTCCTCTTCGAGGTCCTGGGCCTGACGGCCGGGCGGAAGGGCAAGACCGGGTACTCCACCGACGCCCGCGTGTTGCGGGCGATCCGTGACGAGCACGAGATCGTGCCCCTGATCGAGGAGTGGCGCGAGTACTCGAAGCTCCTCAACACCTACCTGGAGCCGCTCCCGAGCTTGATCTCGTCGGAGGACGGCCGCCTGCACACGCACTTCAACCAGGCGGTCGCCTCGACCGGCCGCCTCTCGACCTCGAGCCCGAACCTGCAGTCGATCCCGATTCGGACAGAGCTGGGACGGGAGATCCGGAGCGCATTCGTGGCCGAGTCCGGCTTCCGGCTCCTCTCGGCAGACTACTCCCAGGTCGAGCTGCGCATTCTCGCGCACGTCTCCGGCGAGCCGAAGCTGCGCGAGGCCTTTGCGGCCGGCGAGGACATCCACGCGGCGACGGCCGCCGAGGTGCTGGGCAAGGAGCGCTCCGAGCTGACGAAGGACGAGCGCAATGTCGCCAAGATGGTCAACTTCGGGATCATCTACGGCATCTCCGCGTTCGGGCTCTCGGAGAACCTCGCCATCCCGCGCGATGAGGCCCAGACGTACATCGACACGTACCTCGCCCGCTTCCCGCACGTCCAGGACTTCATCCAGCGGACGATCGAGCAGGCGGAGCGGGACGGCTTCGCGATGACGCTCTTCGGCCGCCGGCGGCCGGTGCCGGAGCTGAAGGCGCGGAACCGCCAGACCCGCGGGTTCGGTGAGCGGCTCGCGGTCAACTTCGTCATGCAGGGCACGGCCGCGGACGTGATCAAGGCGGCCATGGTCGCCATCCACCGTCGCCTGCGCCAGGAGGGGAGGGCCGCGCGCCTCGTCCTCCAGGTGCACGACGAGCTCCTGCTCGAGGTGCCCGAGGTGGAGACGTCGGCCGTGCGCGAGCTCGTGCGCGAGGAGATGTGCGGCGCGTACCCGCTCGACCCGGCCCTGGCGGTCGACGTCGGCGTCGGGGACGACTGGAACGAAGCGAAGTCGTGATCCCGCGGGATCTGCTCACCGAGCGGCTCCCAGCTCAGCTGCGGCGCCAGGCGATCTGCGCTGAGCCGACGGGCCAGACGACCGACTCTGTTCGGCCCACGAGGTGGTAGAAAGTCGTCTCGGCCGCCTGGCCGACGACGATCCACTCGCCGTTCGGCGACCAGGCAATCGCATGTCCGGGGAAGAGCGACCCGGATGGCCCGAGCGCAGAGCAGCCGACGTCCAGGAGCCGGATCCGGTCGCCGGCTCGGAAGGCGGCCGTGCAGTTGTCGGGTGAGAGCACCGGCGTCCGGCCCTCGAACCGCCCGGGCAAGTCGAAGCCGTCGGTGAGAGCGCCGTCCACGTACCGCTCGATCCGGCGGCCCTCGACGACCACCGCCACGGAGTCGTCGTTGCCGTAGTGGATCGCCGTGATCCCACCCGAGGCGCGGAGGTCCGCGCGCTCCTCTACGAAGAGCTGGTCACCGCGCGCGTAGACAATCTCGCCGTCGGGTGTGTACGCGGCCGGGCAGCCGTCCAGCCGGTGCCGCGGGCCGTCGAGCTCCAGGTCGATCCCCTCCAGGCGCGCGTTGCACCAGGCCGCCCGCTGGCCGTCCGGGCTCCAGATCAGGAACCCGAAGGCCGCCTCCGAGTTGCCCAGGTCGCGGTTGGGCCGGCCCAGGTCGAGGAAGCGGAAGGGCACAGCGTCGCCGACGGGATCGCCGATGCCGACGGCCACCTTCGCCGTGACGGGAGCCGCCCAGAGCTGGCACGTGGACGCGGCCACCACGTTCGGGAGCTCGAGCCCGCTCGGGAGGTCGAACTCCCGTACCGCGCAGGAGCCCGTCTGGGCGAGCACGATCGAGCCCGGCGCGCCGCTCACGGTCGGGAAGAATGCGCGGCCGAGGTCGCCGTCGTCCACGGCCGAGGTGGTCGTCGGGTTGTCCGCCCGGCCGGTCGTGGTCGGGCGCGCCTCGATCCGCTCGCCGTTGGAGCGGAGGGCGTCCGCGACGGCGAAGCCGCCGACGAGGACGATCGCCGCCACTATGAGGAGGTCGCGGCCTTTCACCAAGAGCTCCTAACGCGATGAGGCGCGGTGTCGCGGAGCCGCGCTGCTCGCCCCGAGGACTGCGTCCTCAGTCGCGCCCGTAGCTCTTCGCTACGAGCGCTCCCTGCGTCCTTGCCTCGGAACGACCAATCGCAACTCTGCGACGAGGCATCATCACGTTAGGAACTCTAAGCGCTGGCTATAATGCGCGATCCCGCATGGTTTCGAACGACACGACGACTGAAGCAGACACTCAGAAGACAGAGGACGACGTCTGGACGCGTGGTCCGGACGGCGAGCTGATCCCCGACTACGACTCCACCTTCCCCGTCATCAACGAGGGCGAGGTCGTGCGCGGCAAGGTCGTCCGTGTCGACAAGGACGAGGTGCTCGTCGACATCGGCTACAAGTCCGAAGGGGTCATCCCGGTCTCCGAGCTCTCGATCCGCCGGTCGGTCAACCCGGCCGACGAGGTCAACCTCGGCGACGAGATCGATGCGCTCGTGATGACGAAGGAGGACGCCGAAGGGCGTCTGATCCTGTCGAAGAAGCGCGCACGCTTCGAGATGGCGTGGAAGCGCATCGAGGGCGCCGCCGAGAGCGGCGAGCCGGTCGAGGGCACCGTCATCGAGGTCGTCAAGGGCGGGCTGATCCTCGACCTGGGCGTCCGCGGCTTCCTGCCCGCGTCCCTCGTCGACATCCGCCGCGTCCAGGATCTCGACGAGTTCATGAGCCAGACGCTCCGCTGCAAGGTGATCGAGCTGAACCGCAGCCGCAACAACGTCGTCCTCTCGCGCCGCGCGGTGCTGGAGGAGGAGCGGCGGGAGATGCGCCAGGCGATCCTCGACCGGCTCTCGCCGGGCGACATCGTCGAGGGCACGATCTCCAACATCGTCGACTTCGGTGCGTTCGTCGACCTCGAGGGCATCGACGGTCTCATCCACATCTCCGAGCTTTCCTGGAGCCACGTCAACCATCCGTCCGAGCTGCTCGAGATCGGGCAGGAGGTGCGGGTGAAGGTGCTCGACATCGACCGCGAGCGCCAGCGGATCTCCCTCGGCCTCAAGCAGACGCAGTCCGATCCGTGGCAGCAGGTCATCGACACCTACCAGCAGGGTGATGTCGTCGAGGGGCGGGTCACGAAGGTCGTGACCTTCGGTGCGTTCGTCGAGGTGATCCCCGGCGTTGAGGGCCTCGTTCACATCTCGGAGCTTGCGCCCCACCACGTCGAGAACCCGCGCGAAGTTGTCCAGCAGGGCGAGACCCTCCGGGCGAAGATCATCGAGATGGACGCTGAGCGCCGCCGGCTCTCGCTCTCGCTCAAGCGCGTCGAGGAGGGGGAGTCCGCCCGCCCAGGCATCGGCGAGGACGCTCCCGAGCTGGGGCTATCCGACGAGGTCTTCACGGAGCAGAGCCTGCCGGAGCCCGAGGCGCCCGAGGCCGAGGTGCCGGAGGGCGAGGCCGCGCCCGCACTCGAGCCGGAGCCCGAGCCGGAGGCGGCAGAGCCGGAGGCGACGCCCGTGGACGAGGCACCCGTCGAGGACGAGGCCGCCCCCGAGGGCGAGGCCTCTGCCGAGCCTGACGAGCGAGAGCAGTAGGCGCCGTCCAGTCGCGGTAGCGATCACGGGCGGGATCGGCGCCGGCAAGTCGACGGTCCTGCGCGCGTTCGCACAACACGGCGCCGCGGTCATCTCCAGCGACGAGATCGTCCATCGCCTCCTTCGTAAGGACCCGGAGGTGAAGCAGGCCGTCGTCGAGCGCTTCGGGGTCGAGGTTCTCGGAGCGGACGGCGAGATCGACCGCGCGAAGGTGGGCGAGATCGTCTTCGCCGACCGAGAGGATCTCGCCTGGCTCGAGCGGCTCCTCCATCCCCGTGTCGTGGCCGGCTACCTGCGCTGGCGGGAGGAGTTGGCCGAGCTTCCGGCTCCGCCGGCCGTGTGCGTCACCGAGGTGCCGCTTCTCTACGAGGTGGGAGGGGAGTCGCGCTTCGACAAGGTGGTGGTCGTCACCGCGTCGCCCGAGGTGCGGATCTCGCGCCGGATCGGGCCCCTGCGGGAGCGCGAGCAGCGCCTCCTCCCCGAGGAGGAGAAGATGAGACGGGCAGACTTCGTGTACGTCAACGATGGAACGCTCGCAGACCTCGACCGGTTCGTGTCCGGTGTGGTCGCCACCCTGACCTAGTGCTCCCCCAGGCACCGCACACCAGGTCCCTGGCGCGCGATGAGCGGCGCCACGCGTCGTCCTCGGTCGCCCCCATACCATTCGGTATGGAGGCTCCCTGCGTCCTAGCCCGGCTTGCTCCTCCCACGCCAGGAACGAGGGCGCGGCACCTGAAGGAGCACTGATGAGATTCGCCCTCAGCGGGCTGGTACTTCTGGCCGCCCTGGTGGCGGGGTTCATCTACGTCGAGGACACGAAGCCGTCCTGGTACGCGCGGCTCCGCTACCCCCTCGAGTACGAGCACATCGTGCGCGGGCACGCCCGCCAGTACGACCTCGACGCCGCGCTGCTCGCAGCCGTCATCTACCGCGAGAGCAAGTTCGACGCGGATGCACGCTCCTCCTCCGGCGCCATCGGCCTCATGCAGCTCCTCCCCGACACGGCCCAGGGGATCGCGCAGCTGACGGGCGGCAGCCGCTTCGTGGTCGAGGACCTCTACGAGCCCGAGATCAACGTCCGCTACGGCTCGTTCTACCTCCGCCGACTCCTGCGCAAGTACGACGACGTTCGCCTGGCGCTGGCCGCGTACAACGCTGGCCAGGCCAACGTCGACGGCTGGATCGCGGCCGGCGAGGAGGAGATCCCGTTCCCCGAGACCAGGGAGTTCGTCGACAATGTCCTCGAGGCGCGCGAGATCTATGCCCGCGCCTATGCGGACGAGCTCGGCCTCGAGGGCTGAGCCCTCGAGCTCCAGCCGAACTCCCGGCCGAGGAGGCGGACCAGGCGGGCATTCGGCTCGGCGAAGCGCCTCTCCAGCCGTGCCCGTAGCGCCGGGTCGAGCGGGCGGTCCGAGGTGGGGTTCCGCGGCTCGAAGTCCGGCGCCTGCCAGGCGCGCAGCCCGAGGAAGTCGAGCGTCTCCGCGTAGACGTCGGCAGGCCGCTCGAAGAAGTCCTCTGACCGGAGCACGAGCAGCTGCTCGCGCGGAAAGTGGGCGAGCCAGCGCTCGAGCTGGTCGGCGTAGAGCCCGCGCGCGACGTAGGCGTGCCGGCGATGGTGGCGGCTGCGGTAGTGCGGGTCCGCAAGGAGTCGCTCCTCCTCGCCGGCCAGCCGCTCCTCCTCCTTGTCGAGCGCTTTCTCGAACGAGAGGGGCTCGAGGCCCATGCGCCGCATCTTCCGGTAATGCGAGTAGGCGCGGTCGACGGGATCGCGCAGGAGGACGACGAGCCGGACCGACGGGATCGTCGCGGCGACGCGGTCCGGCACGGCCGGATGGAAGAGGTAGTACGGTGTCGCCTCCGCCGCGACGAGGTCGCCGCCGCGCAGGCGGGCGAGGCGCTGCTCCGCCGAGGTCGCGAAGAACGAGCGGTACCAGTCGACGCCGCGCCAGAAGCGGTCGTCGAAGAAGTGCACCTCCTTCGTGCCGGGCCTGGCGACGTGCGGGTGTCGACGGAGGTAGTAGAAGAGCGAGGTCGTGCCCGCGCGCTGCGCGCCGACGAGGAGGAAGGAGGGGAGAATCCGGGCCCGCCTCGTCGCCAGGCCGGAGACCCGCCGCAGGCGTTTGCGGGCCTGCCCCGCGCGTCCCCGGATGCTCGCGGCGGTCGGCACCGCCCGATGGTAGCCGCGGGGCGCACGGCTACGATGGCCTTCGTGCCTTCGTTCCTCGTCTCCGAGGCCTACCGGCCCACGGGCGACCAGCCCGAGGCGATCGCCGCGCTCTCCGACTCGATCAAGCGCCGCGATCGCTACCAGACCCTGCTCGGAGCAACCGGGACTGGCAAGACCGCCACGATGGCGTGGATCGTCGAGCAGGTGCAGAAGCCGACGCTCGTGATCGCGCACAACAAGACGCTCGCCGCACAGCTCTGCAACGAGTTCCGCGAGTTCCTGCCCGAGAACGCGGTCGAGTATTTCGTCTCCTACTACGACTACTACCAGCCCGAGGCCTACGTGCCGCAGGCGGATCTCTACATCGAGAAGGACGCGTCCATCAACGACGACATCGACCGGCTCCGCCACGCTGCGACCGCTGCCCTCCTCGCGCGCCAGGACGTGCTCATCGTCGCCTCCGTCTCCTGCATCTACGGGATCGGCTCGCCGGTGGAGTACGAGGAGAAGACCGTCGTGCTCGGCGTCGGGCTCGAGATCGACCGCGACGTGATGCTGCGGAAGCTCGTCGACATCCAGTACGCCCGCAACGACTCGTTCCTCGGGCGGGGACGCTTCCGCGTGCGCGGCGACGTGGTCGAGGTGCAGCCGGCGCACATGGAGTCGGCCTACCGCATCTCCTTCTTCGGCGACGAGGTCGAGCAGATCACGCACTTCGACCCGCTCTCGGGCGAGATCTACGCCCGGCTGGAGCACCTGGCGATCTTCCCCGCCACGCAGTACGTCACCTCGCGGGAGACCATCGAGCGGGCCGTCCACGAGATCCGCCACGAGCTCGAGGAGCAGGTGAAGCTCTTCGAGTCGCAGGGGAAGCTCCTCGAGGCCCATCGCATCCGGCAGCGGACCGAGTACGACCTCGAGATGCTGCAGGAGCTCGGCTACTGCAACGGGATCGAGAACTACTCGCGCATCCTCGACGGCCGGGCCGCCGGGACGGCGCCGCACACGCTCATCGACTTCTTCGGCGGCGACTTCCTCGTCATGATCGACGAGTCGCACCAGACCGTCCCGCAGATCGGCGGCATGTACGAGGGCGACCGCTCCCGCAAGGAGACGCTCGTCGAGCACGGCTTCCGCCTCCCGTCGGCGCTCGACAACCGGCCGCTCCGCTTCGACGAGTTCCTCGACCGCGTCCCGCAGCTCCTCTTCGTCTCGGCGACGCCGGGGCCGTTCGAGCTCCGCAACTCGACGAACGTCGCCGAGCAGATCATCCGCCCGACGGGCGTGGTCGACCCCGAGGTGGAGCTGCGCCCGACGAAGAACCAGATCGACGACCTCCTGAACGAGATCCGGCGGCGCGAGGAGGCGGGGGAGCGCGTCCTCGTGACGACGCTGACGAAGAAGATGGCGGAGGACCTGACCGATTACCTGCTCGAGTCGGGCGTCCGCACGCGCTACCTGCACTCCGAGGTGGACACGCTCGAGCGGATCAAGATCATCCGCGAGCTGCGCCTCGGCGAGTACGACGTCCTCGTCGGCGTGAACCTCCTGCGCGAGGGGCTCGACCTGCCCGAGGTCTCGCTCGTGGCCATCCTCGACGCCGACAAGGAGGGCTTCCTCCGCGGCCAGACGGCGCTGATCCAGACGATCGGGCGCGCCGCCCGCAACGTGAACGGGACGGTCGTCATGTACGCGGACAAGATGACCGAGGCGATCAAGGGCGCGCTCGACGAGACGGCCAGGCGGCGCGACATCCAGCTGGCCTACAACGACGAGCACGGGATCACGCCGGAGTCGATCGTCAAGGGCGTCTCCGACATCGCCGAGTTCCTGGCGCTCGAGTCGGCCCCGCACGTGCCCGGCAAGCGCCGGCGCGGTCAGCGCCAGGTCGAGGGCATGTCGAACGAGGAGCTCGAGCGGCTCGTCGTCACCCTCCAGGAAGAGATGTTCGCCGCCGCGGAGGGGCCGCGCTTCGGGT
>Ga0081538_10000302_pt1 | contig 56858 bp, 60 predicted proteins | sample TabmetS5T2R1_FD_71022 | JGI IMG/M metagenome (GOLD analysis project Ga0081538, IMG submission 71022) | Tabebuia heterophylla rhizosphere microbial communities from the University of Puerto Rico - S5T2R1 | ecosystem: Host-associated > Plants > Roots > Rhizosphere ...
GAGCTGACGTTCGACGTCGATCCGGGCTCGTTGATCGAGAAGTTCGCGCGCGGGGCCCGGCACGTGAAGCGGGCGGCGCGTGCCGATCTGCATCGGTTCAAGGCGTTCATCGAGATGCAGGAGGAGGAGACGGGCGCCTGGCGGGGCCGGATCGAGGAAGGCGAGCTGGTCGAGGAGCATCCCGAGGACTACGAGCCGGGGCGCGACAAGGGCGACGTCGAGGACCGCGAGCCCGACCAGCAACAAGCCCCGGAAGCGGAACAAGAGGAAGAGGGGGACGAGGAGAGCCAGCGCGAGCGTACGCAGCGCTTCGAGCGGCAGGCCCGCGCGTCCTCCACCGGCCGCAGCCGCAGCCGGAGCTCCGACTCCGACTCTGGGGGCGGCGGCGATCGCTCGGGAGACGGCGGTTCGGAGCGTCGCTCGCGTTCGTCCCGGGGCCGGTCTCGCAGCTCAGGTGGCGGCCAGCGCAAGAAGTCATCCAACCGCGGCTAGCGTCCATTGCACGGACGCGGCGGACACGGCGCCGTGCGCCGAGTGCTCGCCTGTTTCGGTCGGTCGAGATGGGGTAGCCAGACCCTGAAATTCCAGTGAGGATGGGACATGGCGGTTGACATACGGCGAGTAGCCCTGGCGGCCGTGAAGGCGGCCCTCGAGGACGTTCCAACGAAGAAGGACAACACGCGGAAGGGCCTGACGGCCGGACGGGCTGTCGCGCTCGGCGCGGCGCTCACGGTCGCCGCGCGGGTGGCGGCCCGCCCGGGGGGACGCTTCGTGCGCGGCAAGATCCAGGACGCGCTGTCGTCGGACGGCCGAGACGCGGACGCGGACGACGAGTACGACGAGGATCTGGACGACGAGTACGACGAGGATCTCGACGAGCCCGAGGACGAATGGGATCAGGAGGAGCCCGAGGCTGAGGAGGACGAAGAGCCGGAGGCCGAGGAGGGCCAGGAGCCGGAGGCCGAGGCCGACGACGAAGAGCTCGAGGCCGAGGAGGACGAGGAGCCGGAGGCCGAGTTCGACGAGGAGGAGCTCGAGGCCGAAGAGGGCCAGGAGCCGGAGGCCGAGGCCGACGAGGAGGAGCCCGAGGCCGAGGAGGGCGAGGAGCCGGAGGCCGAGTTCGACGAGGAGGAGCTCGAGGCCGAAGAGGGCCAGGAGCCCGAGGCCGAGGCCGACGAGGAGGAGCCCGAGGCCGAGGAGGGCGAGGAGCCGGAGGCCGAGGCGGAAGAAGAAGAGCTCGAGGCTGAGGAGGGCGAGGAGCTCGAGGCTGAGGAGGGCGAGGAGCCGGAGGCTGAGGAGCGCGAGGAGCCGGAGGCCGAGGAGCGCGAGGAGCCGGAGGCCGAGGCTGACGAGGAAGAGCTGGAGGCCGAGACCGAGGAGTACGAGGAGCCGGAGGCCGAGTTCGACGAGGAGGAGCTTGAGGCCGAGGAGGACGAGGAGCCGGAGGCCGAGTTCGACGAGGAGGAGCCCGAGGCCGAGGAGGACGAGGAGCCCGTGGCCTCGTCCGACGACGAGGACCGAGAAGAGCCTGAGCTCCGGCATCCCTTGAACCTGCGCGACCGGCAGCCGTCAGATCGCGCGGGTGCGCGGAAGCGGCGCCCCCGGCCTGCCGCCCGACCGCCTCAACACTCGAAGACCGAGTCAGACAAGCCGACGATCTCGCCGCCGCGGAGGCCGAGCCGGCCCCGCACGCCCGTCGGCCGGTCGTGAACCTAGCGGAGAGAAGAGATGGCTCAAGACGACGACGGAAGCCGGCGCGATAGGGACCTAGACGGACAGGTCGAGCGCTACCGGCAGGCGGCGGAGGACGCGCTGCAGCAGCTCGACTGGTGCATCGGCTACCTGCACGGCATCCGGAAGCTGGAGGTCTCGAAGGCCCTGGCCAAGAACCGCTCGTACATCCGGAGGAGGCTGCTGCAGCGCGAGGAGCAGCCGCTGCCGGCGGAGCGGACAGAACAGACCTAATCAGCGGGAGGAACCATCTAAATGACAGTCGCATCTGCAACCGCGCCATCCGGCGGCTACCTGCAGCGGCCAAGCGGCGGAAGCCTCGCCGAGGTGATCGACATCATCCTCGACAAGGGGCTCGTGATCGACGCCTACGTGCGGGTCTCCCTGATCGGCATCGAGATCCTCACGATCGACGCGCGAATCGTCATCGCCAGCGTCGACACCTACCTCCGCTTCGCGGAGGCGGTCAACCGACTCGACCTGCAGGCGGCGGACACCTCCCAGGGTCTCCCCGAGCTGATGGAGTCCGTCACCGAGAGCGGGGCGAAGTCGAAGACGCGGGGCGCCATCGAGGGCGCCAAGGAGAAGCTCGGCCTCGGCGACGAGGACGAGGAGGAGAAGGAGCCGAGCCGCCCGCGGCGGCGCTCGTCATCGCGCTCCCGCAGCCGAAGGACTGATAACGAGTGATGGATGCGCCTCGCGCGACGTACGTCTACGGGGTTGTCGCGGCCGGCGACAGCACGGAGATACACGCCGCGAGCGTAGGCGGCGAGAAGGCGCAGGTAAGGCGCGTCGTCCTAGACGGCGTCGCGGCCCTGGTGAGTGAAGTGCCGCAGGGCGCGCTCGTCGCCGCCCGCGACCTCCGCGCCCACTGGGGCGTCCTGGAGGAGGCGGCGGCCCGCACGACCGTCCTGCCCGTCCGCCTCGGCACCGTGATGGAGAGCGACACGGCGGTGGCGGACGAGTTCCTCGCCCCGAACGCCGAGCGGCTCGCCGCGCTGCTCGCCGAGCTCGAAGGCAAGGTGCAGCTGAACGTCAAGGGGTTCTACGACGAGGAGCGCCTCCTGCGCGAGGTCGTCCAGGAGGCGCCCCAGGTCGCCCGCATGCGCAGGCGTCTCCAGACGCTCCCGGAGGCTGCGACGTACTACGACCGCATACGGCTCGGCGAGCTCGTCTCCGCGGAGATCGATCGGAGGCGCGCGCGCGACGCGGAGCTCGTAATGGGATGGTTCGAGCTCCTCGCCGAGGCGGCGCGGGCCGAGCCGCCGACCACGCGGACCGGGGCAGTGAACGCCGCGTTCCTGGTGCGCCGGGACCGCGTTGACGACTTCAGCGCGGCCGTCGAGCGCCTCATAGCCGAGCTGGGGGACCGGATGCGGATCCGGTACGTCGGGCCGTTGCCGCCCTACAGCTTCGCGGACGGGGACGTCCTCGTGGAGACCGGCCCATGGGGCTGATCACGGGACTGCTGACGCTTCCGCTCGCTCCCGTTCGGGGGACGGCATGGCTGGCCGAGCGCATCAAGGAGCAGGCCGAGCTCGAGATGGGCGACGAAGGAGCCATCCAGGAGCAGCTGATGCAGCTCGAGGCGCTGCACGCGGCCGGCGAGATCGACGACGAGCAGCTGGCGGCGGAGGAGGACGCTCTCCTGGAGCGCCTCATCGCCGCCCGCGGCCTGAGAGGAGGTGAGAGCGATGGCCCAGTCCGCGAGGAGTAGGAGCGCCCGCGGCGGCGAGAAAGGCGACGGCGGGCCGCCGCGCGAAGAGGAGCAGGAAGACCGCGAGCGAACGGCCCCCTCGAACGAGGAGGCGCAGGAGGGCGACCGCGCCGGGCGCCTGTCGGCGAAGGAGCTGACCGAGGCGGCACTCGCCACGATCGCCGACCTCACGGGCTACGAGCCGGAGTCGGTGGCCGGCCTCCAGTGGGACGGCGAGTCCTGGCTCGTGACCGTCGACGTGCTCGAGCTCGCCCGCATCCCGAACACCACCGACGTGCTCGCGAGCTACGTCGTACAGCTCGACGACAGCGGGGGGCTGCTCGGCTACAAGCGCAGCCGCCGCTTCGTGCGCGGCCAGGTCGAGGGCGAGTGACCGTGGCGCAGGAGCGTTACCCCGTGCGCACCGGCTCCGCCGGCCTCCCGGGCCGCCCGACCGAATCCGCCACCCTCGCGGACATCCTGGAGCGTGTCCTCGACAAGGGCATCGTCATCGCCGGCGACATCCAGATCAACCTGCTCGACATCGAGCTCCTCACGATCAAACTGCGCCTGCTGATCGCCTCCGTCGACCGCGCCCGCGAGATGGGCATCAGCTGGTGGGAGTCGGACCCGTCGCTCCAGTCCGTCGAGCGTGGCGCCGAGGACGACGGCCGCGAGCAGCTCGAGCGCGAGAACCGCGAGCTGCGCGAGCGCCTCGAGCGGCTCGAGGAGCGGCTCGGGCTGGCGCAGGGCGAGGCCCAGGGGGAGGCGAGCCGTGCCCGATGACCTCGCGCGCTGGGCGGCGAAGCGCGCTCCGGAGCTGCTCGCCCGCGCCGAGGCCCAGGCGGTCGATGAGCTCAAGCGGGCGCTGCTCGACGCGGCGCTGCGGGGACGTGCCGAGCCGCGCTCGCCGACGCCGCCGCCAGCGGTCGCGCCCGAGCCCCCGCCGGCCGCCCGCCCCGCGCCCGCAAGCGGTCACGGCATCTGGGCCTATTGCGTGGCGGGTGCCGCGGACCCGCTACCCGAGGGACTGCCCGGGGTGCACGCCGACGGGCAGGCCCGGAGGCTCGAGCACGGCGGCCTCGCGGCGCTGGTCAGCCGAGTCCCGCTCGCCGAGTTCGGCGAGGAGCCGCTTCGTCAGAACCTGAACGACCTCGAATGGCTCGAGCGCGTGGCGCGCGGCCACGAAGCGGTGCTCGAGCGGAGCCTGGAGGCCGCAACGATCGTTCCGCTGCGCCTCTGCACGATCTTCGAGGACGACGACGGGGTGCGGCGCATGCTGGACGACCAGCGGCCGGCGCTGACCGCGGCCCTGGAGCTGCTCGCCGGACGCCAGGAGTGGGGGGTCAAGCTCCTCGTCGATCGCGAGGCCCTCGAGGCGACGGCGCGGGCGCAGCGAACGGAGGCGGATCCGCCCGCCGATGAGCTCGAGTCACGCAGCGCCGGCGGCGCGTACCTGCAGCGGCGCCGGCTCGAGCGACAGGTGCGCGAGGAGGCCGACCGCCTCGCCGTGGGCGTCGCGGAAGAGGTTCACGCCCGGCTTCAGGACTGGGCGAGCGACGCGGTACTGAACGCGCCCCAGAACCGGGACCTGTCGGGCCACGAGGGCGAGATGCTGCTGAACGGCGCCTACCTCGTCGAGACGCCAAAGGTGGAGCGGCTCCGCGAGCTCGTCACGGAGCTCGAGAACCGCCATCGTGCGCTCGGCGTGCGGCTCGAGATGACCGGGCCGTGGCCGCCGTACAACTTCGTTCCCCGCGACCCCACGGCCGCGGGGGCGCTGACATGAGCACCAGCCTCGCCGAGCGCGACGTGGCGCTCGTCGACCTGGTCGACCGCCTACTCGGCGGCGGCGTCGTGATCGCCGGCGACATCACGCTGTCCGTCGCCGACGTCGACCTCGTCTACGTGAGCCTCCGAGCGCTCGTGACGTCCGTCGCCACGGCGGAGGAGAAGCAGCTGCTTCCGAGGATGGGCGACGCGCTGTGATCGAGCTGTACGCGATCACGGACGACGCGACCCCGCCGGACCCGCCGCTGCGCGCCGTCCGCAGCGACGGGCTGAGCGCGCTCTACGCCCCGTCCGAGCCACACGAGGCGACGATCGACGAGCTCAGGCGGCACGAGGCGGTGGTCGAGGCGCTCATGGAGTCGCGCGACCTCCTCCCGGTTCGCTTCGGCACGCTGCTCGCGGACGAGCGCGCCGCCGCCCGGGCTGTCGCGGAGCGCAGCGAGGAGCTCGCGGCCTCGCTCGACCGCGTGCGCGGCGCGGTGGAGCTCGCGGTGCGGGTCCACGCGCGCCGGCGGGACGCCGACCCGCCGCCACGCGGCGTGAGCGGACGCGACTACATGAGCGGCAAGGCCCGCGACACGGAGGCGGCCCGGGCGATGCACGAGCCGCTCGCGCAGCTCGCCCGCGAGAACGTCATCCGGCCCGGGCCCGAGCTGCTCCGGGCCGCGTACCTGGTGGATCGCAGCGCGCTCGACCGCTTCGTCGCCCTGGTGCGCCGGCTCCAGGGCGCCAATCCCGAGCTCGACGTGCTGTGCACGGGCCCCTGGCCGCCGTACTCGTTCGCGGAAGGCGGCCGGTCGTCGTGACCGACGACAAGGTTCTCGCGCGTCCGCTCGATCTCGAGCACTTCGGCCCCGATCACGCCCGGCTCGAGAACGCGCTCACCCGCCGCATCAACGCGGACCCCGAATCGGTCGAGCGTGGCCTGGCGCAGCTCGTCCTGACGATCGTCGAGCTGCTGCGCCAGATCATGGAGCGTCAGGCGCTGCGCCGGATCGACGGCGGCACGCTCTCGGAAGAGCAGGTCGAGCGCCTGGGTCGGACGTTCATGGAGCTCGACCGGCGGATGGAGGAGCTGAGGGAGGAGTTCGGCCTCACCGCCGAGGACCTGAACCTGGACCTCGGCCCCCTCGGCCGTCTGCTCTGAGCCGAGCCGGGCGCGCGTGTCGCCGAGCTGGGTTCTCTTCGATCTGAACGGCACGCTGGTCGATCCTTCGGGAATCGGCGAGCCGATGGGCCTGGACGCCTCCGAGTCGCTCGCCGCGCTCGACGAAGCGGTGATGCTGGCGATGGCCGAGACGCTCACGGGCGAGTGGCGGCCGCTGCCGGAGTTTCTCCGGGCCGCGCTCCTGCGCCGCGCCCGGATCGGCGGCAGACCGGATGGGATCGACGCGGCCATGGAGCGAGCGAGCCGGATGCCGCCCTACCCGGATTCCGCCGCCGCCCTCGACCGCCTGCGGCGCGGCGGGCTCGCCGCTGGGGTGCTCACGAACAGCGAAACGGAGGCGGCGGAACGCGCGCTCGAGGCGGCGGGACTGCGCGACCGGCTGTCCCTGGTCGTGGGGGTCGACGAGGTGAAGGCGTCCAAGCCCGACCCGCGCGTCTATCAGCTGGGCGCCCGGCGCGCCGCCGCGCCGCCGGAGGAGATCTGGATGGTCGCGGCCCACGGATGGGACCTCCTCGGCGCGAGCCGCGCAGGCATGCGGACCGCCTGGGTGGCGCGGAAGGAGCGCTACCCGCTCGAGACGCATCCGCGGCCGGACCTCGCCGGCGACGACCTCCTGGCGGTGGCGGAGCTCCTGGCCGCCGGCTAGCCCGAGTCGGAGTCCGCCAGCGCCTCGACCAGCGACGCTGCTGCGGCCCGTTGCGCTTGGCGTGGTCGTGGGTCCGGCCCCACGCACAGCCCCGCTGCGCTCAGCGTTCCCGGGTTTGCGTCGCTTTGCGCCGGAAACCTATGCCTTTCTACGTAGGCATCCGTCAAAGGGGAGGGATTCGGATGAAAAGGATCCTCACGCTACTCGCTGCTTTGCTGGCGGCTTTGGTAGTAGCAGCACCGGCGTCGGCGTCAGCGGCGGAACCCACCAGGCGCGTCGGGAAGCTCACGATGGTCACAAAGATCACGAGTGTGCGCGCCGTGGGTGGTGGGGCCGTCGCGAACGGCGTCATCGTCGGCAAACTGAACGCTGGCGGGAGCGTGATACGTGACACTGCGCCGGCCCGGTTCCGTGTCAGCCAGCGGCAGCAGAACGGGCGCTGCAACATCATTGCTCTGCGGCTCGCGCCCGTGCACCTGGCGCTCCTCGGGGTCCGCGTCGATACTTCGCACATCTCTCTCGACGTGACGGCGCGCCGGCGCGGGGGAGTGCTCGGCCGTCTGTTCTGCGCGCTCGCGAACGCCGAGGTGCGCTTCCCGCGGGCCGCGACCGCGCGGGTTAACCGGCGGCTTGACGACACGCCGATCGCGACGCGCTCCAGCGCTCCGGTGCGCGTCGCGACGCATCAAGGCACGTGTCGGATCCTCAATCTGGTGCTCGGGCCGCTGCATCTCGACCTGCTTGGGCTGGTCGTGGACCTCTACGGGCAGACCATGAGTGATCCGGTGCGGGTGAGGATCACCGGCGAGCCGGGGCACGGGCTGCTGGGCGACCTGCTCTGTTCCCTTGCCGGCGGCGGGAACGTCACGTCGCTTGCTCAGCTCCAGTCGCTCCTGCGATCGCTCGGCGTGAACGTGACCACCACGCAGCTCCAGGGTCTGCTGTCGCAGCTCGGGATCGGCGACCTGGCGGGCGGGCTGTCGCAGCTCGACCTCCAGCGGGTACTCGCTGCGCTCGGGCTCGGGAGCACGCCGCCGGCGTGATCGGCGAGTGCACTATCGGCTCCTGGCGGGGCGTGCCGACTACCTTCCGGGGTCGGCGCGTCCCGACGGGACCGCCATCCGCGTCGTCGTCGGAAAACCTCGTCGACTGGTCATTAGTCCCGACCGCCGAGTCGAACGAAAGGTGCTAGCGCGTCCCGCGCACCGTTCCCACCGTTGCACGCCTCACCGCGCTCCCGGCACCGCGGACAGCGACCGTCGTACACGCTGTCGTTGCCCCAATGCCGGCTCCAGGTCATCGGCCCGACCTCCCCCCTGGCTTCACGACGCGCCTGCGCCCACCGCGCACGCCACACGTCCCTGGCCTGCGGGTCGTGGGGGCTCGTATCGAGCGGTAGGGCGCTCTCGTGGGCCGTAAAGCTGTTCCGCTCGTGATCCTTCGCCCGCTGCGCGGTCGCAGTAGGTGTGCTCGGGGCCCCTATAGCCTCGGCCGTCGACGGTGTGGCCTACATGTGATCCATCTCACGGTGCCGGCTCCGCTGCCGGACTTAGCATCGTCGCGAAGCCAGATGGGAACCGTCGCCAGCCCGCCGGCGCCCGCCGGCCACGATGTCCCCGCGACCGCCGAGCCCGTCGGGACTTCGATCTCGGCGCCCGAACGCCGCCTACGCCTCGCGCTGCTGATCGCCGGGGTGGTGCTCCTCGCCGAGACCGGCGTCTACCTCCTGCCGGCGGTGGTGGGATCCCTCGGCCTCGAGGACGACTGGGTACAAGGGCCGTTCGCCCTGAACTCCGTCGTGAAGGCCGGCGCGATCGGGCTGGTCTGTCTCGCCGCGGCGCGGGACGTGCGGGAGCGCTCGGCGCTCGTCCTCGTGGCCATCGGCGCGTTTGCGATCTGGGTCCCCGCCGGCGGGCTCGTGCTGCTGTTCGGAGACACGGGCACCGGCGAATGGGTGGGCGAGCTCACGGTGGCGGGGGTGATCTTCCAGGGCGCGCTGGCGGTGGTGTTCTACCTCCTATACCGCGGCGCCTCCGGTGCGCGGCCCGTGACCATCCGGAGCAAGAGCACGCTGACGGACGCCGAGCGCCTGCTCAGGCTCGCGCTTCTCGTGGCCGGCGTCGTCCTGCTCGCCGAGACGGTCGTCTACCTGCTCCCCGCGATCATCCCGGTCTTCGACCTCGAGGACGACTGGATCCACGCGCCGTTCGTCGTCAACTCGGTCGTGAAGGCGGGCGTGCTCGGGCTCGCCGCGCTCCTCGCCGCGCGGGACGTGCGCAGATACTCGTCCCTCGTCGCGGTGCTCGTCGTGGGCTTCGCCATCTGGGTGCCGTCCGGGATCCTCTATCTCGCCCTCGGCGACACCTCCTCGGGCGACGCCGTCTGGGCGATCGTGCTGGCGGGCGTGATCTTCCAGGCCGCGTGCGCCCTGCTCTTCCTCGCGCTTCACCGCCGGGCGCAGCGCGCGCGCTGGCGGCTGTCGTTCCTCTCGCCCGGCCAGTTCCGGACGCTCGCGTCCCTCGCCGAGGTCGTGATCGCCGACGGCCCGGACGACCTCGAGGTGCCGCCCGAGGAGGTGGCCCAGCGGGTCGACGGCTACTTCGCGCGCTTCCGCGGCCGGCGGAAGTGGGTCTACAGGTTCACGCTGACCGTGTTCATTCCCCTCTCGCTCCTCCCGCGCAGCTGGCGGCTCTGGATCCTGAAGCGCTGGTTCTACGGCGGGATCCGGAGCCGCAGGATCCCGCAACCGCTCCGCGGTCCGGCGTCGGTGGGGATCCGGATGGCGAAGCAGCTCTGCTACGCCGGCTACTACGGCAACCCGCGGACCTGGGACACGATCGGCTACGAGCCCTTCTCGAAGCGCGCGGTCGCGCCGGACCACGAGCCCGCTCGGCTGCAGGTCACCCCCTCCTCAGCCGTGACCGAGCAGACGCTCCAGGGTGACGTCGTGATCATCGGTTCGGGCGCCGCCGGGTCGATCCTCGCCCATGAGCTGATCGAGCACACCGGGCGCAGCGTCCTCCTGCTCGAGCGCGGCGCCTACGTCCGCCAGGACGAGTTCACCGAGGACGAGGCGGAGATGCTCGGCAAGCTCTACGCGGACGGGGCGCTCCAGCTCTCGTCGGACTTCCAGTTCCAGGTGCTTCAGGGAAGCTGCGTGGGTGGTACGACGGTCGTCAACAACGCGGTCTCGTTCCGCCTCCCGGACGAGAAGCTCACGCGCTGGAACCGCGACTTCGGCGCGGGCATCGACCGCGACCGGCTCCTCCAGTGCTTCGAGCGCGTCGAGTGGCTGATCGGGGTCCAGCGCCAGCGGGAGAACCTGAACCCCGGCGCGGAGCTCCTTGTGGCCGGGGCGCCGCAAGCCGGCTACCGCGAGGTCGACGCGAACATCGAGGGCTGCCTCGGCTGCGGCTACTGCAACATCGGCTGCCGCTACGGGCGCAAGCTCTCGATGCTCGACGGGGTACTGCCCGCCGCGGAGAAGGCGGCGGAGGGGCGCCTCCGGATCGTCTCGGGGTGTGAGGCGGAAAAGCTGGAAGTAGAGGACGGGAGGGTGCGGGGCGCCGTCTGCCGGCTCGACGACGGCTGGCGAATACGCGTCCGCGGGGAGACCTTCATCGTGGCCGCGGGCGCGATCGCCTCGAGCCTGCTTCTCCTGAGGTCGCGAATCGCCGCCGACCGGGCGGGCCGAGGCCTCTCCTTCAACATGGGGGCGCCCATGTCGGGCGTAAGCCCGCGCAAGATCGACTCCTACGCCGGCCTCCAGATATCGCACTACGCACCAGCCGCGTCCGCGGGCGAATACCTCCTCGAGACGTGGTTCAACCCGCCGGTCGCCCAGGCGCTGACGATGCCGGGCTGGTTCGGGGACCACTTCAACAACATGAAGAGATACGCCCGCATGACGTCGGTGGGAGCGCTGGTGGGGACGAAGTCGAACGCCAGCGTCCGGCCCGGCGGGCTCACCGGCCAGGTGATCGACTACACACCCCAGAAGGAGGATCTGGAGCGCGTGGTCGAGGGCCTTCGCGTCGCCGGGGAGAACCTGTTCGAGGCCGGGTTCAAGCCGGTCCTTCCCCATACCCTCGAGTACAAGGAGCTGTGGTCACCGGCGAAACTCGACTGGCTCGAGCAGTTCACCGAGAACCCGGAGGGAATGACGCTCGGGACGGGCCATCCCCAGGGCGGAAACGCGGTCGGCGCCGTGGTGGACCCACGCTTCAGGGTCCACGACCTCGACAACCTCCTCCTGTGCGACGCGAGCGTCTTTCCGGCCAGCGTCGGGGTCAACCCGCAGCTGACCGTGATGGCGCTCGCCGCCTACGCTGCGGGGCGCCTCGTCGAGGAGGAGGGTAAGGGCTGGCCCTATGGACGCGGCCCTCGCCGCACGGGCGGCTCCGGCGCCGCCGGCGCCTCACGCCCGTCCTCCGGCGGCCCCACCGCCTCCAACGCCTGACGGGTGCTGAAGAACGTCTGCATGCGGTGGGCGCGGCCGTTCCGGAAGCTCCACAGGTGCACGAGGCGCTGCTCCACCTCCACACCGGAGGCGCGGCCCCGCGCCCGCTCGAGGACCACGACGAGAACCGCGTCGCCGATCTCCCTCAGCTCCTCCGGCTCTAGCCGGAAGGTCTCCCAGATCCGGCCGAGGCTCTTCAGATAACTCACGAACTCCCCCCGCGTCCGCATCGTCCCCGACCAGGGGATCTCGACGGGCTCCCACTCGAACTCGGGGTCGACGAGCTCGAGCACCCCGCCGAGGTCGCCGCGGTTCCACGCCTCGTAACCGCGCCTGACGAGCTCGATGTTGCCGGTGGACATGTGCCCGGGTGCGGACGGCCGGACCGTTACCTTCGAGGGGCCATCGCATCGAGTCTAAGGCCGCTTCGTGCAGAAAGGAGGAGCTATGACGGCGAGTGAAGAGCGCGCGCCGCTCGTGGACGGCGTCCACCACCTGACGTTTCTCACCGACGACATGGACCGGCTGCTCGGGTTCTACGCGCGGGTGTTCGACGCAGAGGTGACGCTCGACATGACGGAAGAGGGCGTGCGCCACGCATTCCTCGAGGTCGGGCCCACGACCGTCCTGCACCCGTTTCAGATCCTCGCGGGACCGCCGCCGCCCCCTCCGGCGCCGATGTTCAGCCGCGGACGGCTCGACCACTTCGCACTGCTGGCGCCCACGGAGGGGGCCTTCCGAGAGCTGCGCCGCCGAATTCAGGCCGAAGGCGCCGCCGACGGCGACGTCCGCGACATGCGGACCTACTGGATCATGGGGTACTTCGATCCGGACGGCGCGGCCCACGAGGTGATGTTGCGGCGGCCGGGAGCCCCGGATGGCGACATGCTCGAGCGGGCCGACTGGACGACGGTGCCGATGTAGCGGCGCGCGGCCGCGAAGTCAGGATCTCCTGCCGGACTCCGGTGCACCTACCACCACGCTGCCCGCGAGCGCGTCCTGCAGCCCACGCCGGCGTTCGTTCAGAAGGATCGGAAGGAAGCCGAGGAACAGCGGCAGCGCAGCCAGCATCAGCCCGACGAGCCGAAGCACGGACCGCCAGGGGCGCAAGACGGCGCCGTCCTCCGCGCGCACCACGCGGATCCGCATGACGCGATTGCCCGGCGTCTGGCCGGTCGAGGACCAGCACGTCACGAAGTATGCGGCGCTCCAAAGCAGGAACAACCAGCTTCCGGCCGCGATCAGCACCGTGTCCAGGCTGTCCGGCAGCGAAAGCGCCGACACGATGAGCGCGGCGGACGCCGCCACGGCCACCGCGACGAGGTTGACCAGGGCCGCGTCTATCACGAACGCGATCCCCCGCGTGACCAAGCCCTGATATTCGACCCGAGGCTGTGCCGCCTCCCCGTGCACCCGCGTGGCGACGACCTGCGCCCGCCCACCCGCCCGGGTGGCGGCCGGCCGACGATCCGCCATCGAGCTCACGGCGGCGTGACCCGCCGCGTCGCGGGCTCGTCTGGGATCTCCTCGCGCGCGGAGCGGCGCAGGGCGCGGCGCGCGGCTCGCTCGAGCCAGACGTCGGCGCGCCTCGACCCCGCGCGGACGCCGCCGGCGACCTGGTCGGCGAAGCCCATGCTCTGCTGCGTTATCGCCTCGGTGACCGCGGGGCTCTGCGCGATCTCCTCCACGAGGACCCAGAGCTCCTCGCTTTCGAGTAGCCGGCGCACCGCCTCGTCGAGCAGCTTGCTCTCGATCACCCGTCCGACGAGCCGCTCGGCGGCGGCGCTCTCGAGCGCGGTCTCGACCGCCCGCTCGAGCTCCGGCCCCTCGAGGACACGCGCCGTCGTCTGCTCGACGATGCCGTCGGCCAGCAGCCGGTCGACGACTCGGCGGGGCACGTCGGCGGCGTCGACCCGATCGAGCACCGAATCGAGCGCGTCGCCCTCGAGAAGCGTCTCCGCCACGCGCTCGAGGACCGCATAACGGACGATGTCTCGGCTGACGGCCTCGACGAGCGGTCCGGCCAGGGCTCGGCTCACCGCTCGCTCGAAGAGAGGGCTGTCGGCGAGGCGGTCGACGACCTCGCCCGCGACCCTGGAGCTCAGCACGAGGTCGGCGCTCGCAAGGGCCACGCCGTCCACGGCCCGCGCCGCCGCGCGCCCCCCCAGCCGGAGCGTGCCGACGGCGGGACGCAGGGCAGCGCCGGCGATCGCGGTGAGGCCGGATCGCCGCGAGCGGCCCGCTCGAGGCGAATCCCTCTCGTCGCGCTGCGAGGCCATGGGGTCAGTGTGGCGTGCCCGCGGCACGCCGGCAACTGGTTATGGTCATCTCGTGGGGATCCGCGTCGTCGTTGCCGAGGACAGCCTGATCGTCCGCGAAGGGCTCGAGCGGCTCCTCGCGGCATCGCCGAGCGTCGACGTGGTCGCCAGCTACGGCGACGTCGAGGCGGTCCTCGATGCGGTGGACCGCGATCGTCCCGATGTGATCCTCACCGACATCCGCATGCCGCCCACGAACACGGATGAGGGCATCCGCCTGGCGGAGCATCTGCGGGAGCATCGCCCGTCGACGGGGGTGGTCGTTCTCAGCCAGTACGCGGAGCCCCCGTACGTTCTCGCGCTGCTGGAGCGCGGCTCGGATGGCCGGGGCTACCTGCTGAAGGAGCGGATACACGACCGCGGCCAGCTGGTGTCCGCGATCGACGTCGTGGCGCGGGGCGGGTCCGTCATCGACCCGAAGATCGTCGAGGTGCTCGTGGAAGCGAAGAACCGGGCGGACCACTCGCCGCTGGCCAAGCTCACGCCGCGTGAGTGGGACGTGCTCGCCGAGATGGCGGAGGGGAAGAGCAACGCGGCCATCGCCGAATCGCTCGTGCTAACCAAGCGAGCGGTCGAGAAGCACGTCAACTCGATCTTCACGAAGCTCGGACTCGCGACGTCCGACGACGTGTCGAAACGTGTCAAGGCGACCTTGATGTTCCTGGCCGACGATTCACCCTGAACGGGTGATATCGGCGATGGCCGGCGGCCTACAATCGCAGCGCTCCGACGGAGTACGACTCGCCGGCGACCACGGAGGTCTTGGATGGAAGCGCATCACGAGGAACTCGGGCCTATCGACATCGTCGTAATCGCCTATCCCGCCGACGCACCGATGACCGGCGAGGCCGTCCCGATCATGCTGGACCTGGTCGAGCGGGGGATCATCCGAGTGCTGGACGTCCTGTTCGTGATGCAGAACGAGGACGGCACGTTCTCGGGCTTCGAGGCGCGGGACCTCGACGCGAAGGGCGTCGGCGACTTCAGGGAGTTCGAGGGCGCCACCTCCGGCCTCCTCGGCGAAGACGACGTGGCAACCGCCTCGGAGGCGCTCGAGCCGGGGAGCGCCGCCGTGATGATCGTCTACGAGAACCGCTGGGCCGCGCCGTTCGCCGCCGCGGTGCGCCGCAACGGGGGTGTTGTGATCGACAACCAGCGCATCCCGGTGCAGGACGTGATCGAGGCCCTCGACGCCGTCGAGGCGACGGCCTGACCGAAAGGACGAACCAATGCCAGGATTGCTCCGCGGCATGGCGCGAACCGCCGTCGTAGCCGGCACCGCCACCGCCGTCTCCAACCGTGTGAGCCGACGCCAGGCCGACCGCTGGGCCGCTCAGGACACAGCCGCCTACCCGCGGCAGGGGTACGCGGAACCGCCACCACCCGCTCCGGCAGCCGCGGGGGCCGGCGGCGAGGACCGCGTCCAGCAGCTCAAGGACCTGGCCGCCCTGAGTGACCAGGGCGTCCTCAGCGAGGAGGAGTTCGCGGCCGAGAAGGCTCGCATCCTGGGCCGGTAAGGCCGGCTAGACGGAGGGCGGCGAGTCCTCGGCCAGGAACAGCAGGGCGGCCTTCACCCGCTTGCTCACCTCCACCGAGCTCGCCAGCCCGAGCTTCGTGAAGATCGAGTGCGTGTGCTTCTCCACGGCTCGTTTCGACAACCGGAGCGACTCGGCGATCGCGACGTTGCTCTTCCCCTGGGCGATCTCGGCCAGCACCCTCCGCTCGCCCTCGGTCAGGTCGGCGAGAGGCGAGCCGTCGTCGCGGGCCCTGGCCGTCACGAGCACCTCGACGACCTTCGGGTCGATGACCGATCCGCCGCCGGCCACCGCCTCGATCGTGGAGACCAGCTGTGCGAGGTCGTGCACCCGCTCCTTCAGCAGGTAGGCGCGCCCGTCCGAGCCCGACTCGAGCAGGGCGAGCACGTACCCCGGATGCGAGTACTGGCTGAGGACCACCACGCCTACCTGCGGGTGGGAGTCGCGTAGCGCCACCGCGGCCTGAATGCCCTCGTCGGCGTTCGACGGCGGCATGCGGATATCCGTGACGACGACGTCCGGGTCCTGATCGTTCACGGCTTCGAGGAGTCCGTCCAGGTCGCCGCAGGCCGCCGCCACCTCCACGCCCGGTTGATTCGCAAGGACCTCCCGAAGGCCCTCACGGACGATGAAGCTGTCCTCCGCGATGACGACGCGCGTCACATGGCGAAGGTACCCGCTGTCCGGGGGACAAGGTGTAGATTTCTGTGAAGCCGGGCTGCAGTGCCGCCGAGAGATGGACCTCAGCAACGGCGCAAGGATGGATCCCCGCTCACATCCCTCTGCCGCCTACACGGACCTGGGACGGCTCAGCTTCCCGGCCACCCTCGCTCTGGCAACGGTCGGTGCGCTGCTCGCGAGTGTCGCGGCCGCGGTCGCCCTGGCCGGCGACATGCCACACCACGTGGGCCTCGCCGAACGGCAGGCCGTGATCGTGGCGACGCCGATCGCGGTGGGCCTCTACGCCTGGAGGGAGGGGACACACGCGCGGTTTGGCCGCTTGCTCGTGCTCGCCGGGGCAACCTGGTTCCTCGCCGCGCTGTCAAGCTCGAGCAACGAGGTTCTGTACAGCATCGGCCGCGTCGCCGGCTGGATCGTCGAGGCCGGACTGATCTACCTGATCCTCGCCTTCCCTTCGGGCCGCCTCACGACCCCGATCGACCGCGGGCTGGCGGGTGCCATCGCCGCCGTGGTGGCGGTCCTGTTCCTGCCGAGCGCGTTCATCGCCGAGACCTATCCGAGCCCATTTCCGTACGCGACCTGTACCGCCGACTGTCCAGGGAACGCGTTCATGCTGCTTGACTCGGAGCCCGCTTTCCTGGACGACGTCGTCATGCCGTTGCGCGAAGCGCTCGCGGCCGCGCTCCTGCTCGCCGTCGTGGTGCGGTTGATCGATCGGATACGCCGCGCCACCCGACTGATGCGCAGGACCCTCGTCCCCGTGCTGGTCTTCGCCATGTTGCGTACGCTCGCCCTGGCGGTCGCGCTCGTCCTGCGCCGCGCCGGGGTAGACGATTCGATCCTCCAGGTCGCCACCGTCATGATCGGGCTCGGTCTACCGGCGCTGTGCATCGGCTTTCTCATCGGACTGCTCCGCTGGCGGATCCATACAGCGGATTCGCTCGTGGCCCTCGCGGGCGGGGTCAGCGGGCGGCACGGGACCGCGGATCATCGTGATCTCATCGCGGCGGCGTTGACCGACCCGACCGTCGAGGTCGCGTACTGGCGAAGCGAAGGCGGCGGTGGTTGGGTCGACGCGCAGGGGGAGCCGATGTCCCTGCCGTCCCGGTCTTCCGACCGGCGCGCCACGCTGATCTTCGATGACGACAGGCCGGTGGCGGCCGTTGTGCATGACGCCGCCCTGAGCGATCAGCGCTCGTTCGTCGAGGCGGTCGGGGCATACACCTTCGTGTTGGAGGACAACCGGCGCCTGGCGGCTCGTGTGAAGAGCTCGCTGAGCGAACTGCGCGCGTCGCGAGCTCGCATCCTCGCTGCCGCGGATGACGAGCGTCGCCGCATCGAGCGCGACCTGCACGACGGCGGCCAGCAGCGGCTCGTGGCAATGCGGATTCGACTCGAGCTCGCCGAGGAGCTGCTGGGGGAGGACCCCCGGGCGGCCAAGTCGATGCTTCGTCGCCTGGGCGGGGAGATCGAGGCGGCACTCGACGAGCTCAGGTCGCTGGCGGCCGGGGTCTACCCCTCCCTGCTCGCGGCGCGCGGCCTTCCCGATGCCCTTCGCACCGCGGCGCTCCAGTCGCCCGTGCCCGCGCGGGTCGCGGTCGAAGGCTCCGACCGCTACGCGGATGAGGTCGAGACGGCCGCGTACTTCTGTTGCATCGAGGCGTTGCAGAACGTCGCCAAGCATGCGCCGGACGCCAGCGCTGTCACCATCTCGCTCAGCCGCAACGGCGATCTGCGCTTCGAGGTTCGAGACGACGGTCCCGGGTTCGTCGCGGAATCGGCGACGGGCACCGGGCTCGTCAACATGCGTGACCGGATCGCGGCGGTCGGCGGCGAGCTCGCGATTCGCTCCGGCCCCGGCGCCGGCACCGCGGTCGTCGGGACGATTCCCGTCGACGGTCGCTAGCCGTCCGTGTTCTTGTAGGCCAGCCACAGCCGGCGGAGCATCGCCGGGCCGAACTCCTGCTTGCGGACCAGCCCGGCCGCACCGGAGGCCTCGATGGCGGGCGTGATGGCGGGGCTCTCCTCGATCGAGACGAGGACGACGACGACATCGGCGTGGCTCTTGCAGATTCGGTGGGCGGTCTCGATGCCGTCCATTTCAGGCATCCGCACGTCCATGAGCACGAGGTCCGGTTCGAGCGCGTCGACGGCGTCGAGCGCGTCCTCGCCGGACGTTGCGCCGCCCACCCATCGGAATCCCGGCGTCGCGGCCACGACGTCCCGAGCGACGTCGAGGAAGATCGATTGATCGTCTACCGCGAGTACTCCGACCCGGTCTTGGGTGGGCCAACCCATCCCGGTGACGGTACGGGCGGCCGGCGAGCCAAGCATCATCCGATCGGGGTGAACTCGCCACCCGGCGCCGGCGCGGGAGGCCAGCGCCCTCCCGAAGGGGGAGTGGGCCGCACCGGTACACGCAGGCCCGCGCGGTTGTGCCGGGCCCGCGCTGCTGCGACGCTCTCCACCCGTGGCCTCGACATTGACGGCACCCGTCAGGGCTTCGGACTCGGCGTTGCCGGTCAGGACGCGCGCGCAGGGAGGGCGCCGACCCGCGGGAGCCGAGGCCGGACTCCTGCCGGCCAAGATCCGACCGACCCCGCTGCGCCGGCAGCTGGTGCCCCGTGAACGGCTCGTGCAGCGCCTGCTCGACGCGCAGGACGTGCCCGTCGCGCTGATCGTCGCTCCGGCCGGCTACGGGAAGACGACGGTCCTCTCGCAGTGGTCGGAGCGAGACGAGCGCGCCTTCGCGTGGGTCAACCTCGACGCCGACGACAACGACCCCCGGAAGCTACTCTCCGCCATCGCGCTTGCGCTGGACGCCGTCGAGCCGATCGGCTGGGAGGTATTCGAGGCGTTGACGGGCGAGCGACCCGACGCGGCGGAGGTGGCGCTCGGGAGGCTCGGCCGGAGCCTCGGCCGCAGGGAGGTGCCGTTGGTGCTCGCGCTCGACAACGTTCACGCGCTCAGGACGCGTGAGTCCCGGCGGGTCGTGACGGCGATCTGGCAGGTGTTCGGCGCCGGCCTTCAGCTCGCCCTGACGTCCCGAAGCGACGCGGTGCTCCCGGTCGGCCGCCTGCGGGCGCACGGCAACTCGGTGGAGGTCCGCGCCGAGGACCTGGCCATGACCAGGTCGGAGGCCTCGGCGCTTCTCCGCCTCGCCGGGATCGAGCTCGAATCGGAGCATGCGCTCACGCTGGCGCGGCGGACCGAGGGCTGGCCCGCCGGCCTACACCTCGCGGCTCTGTCGCTGCGCGAGCAGGGCGGAGATCGTCCGGCTGTCGATCAGTTCGCCGGTGACGATCGCTTCGTGGCCGACTATGTGCGGGAAGAGCTCCTCGAGGGGTTGCCGCCCGCGCAGCTCGCGTTCCTGACCAGGACCTCGATCCTGGAACGCCTGTCGGCGCCGCTATGCGACGCGGTGCTCGAACGCCGGGACTCGGCGGACGTGCTGCCACGCCTCGCGCGGTCGAACGCCCTCCTGGCGCCGCTCGACCGGCGCGACAGCTCCTATCGCTACCACGAGCTGTTCGCCAAGGTGCTTCAGGCGGAGTTGCGTCGCCTGGAGCCCGGCCGGGATGCCGAGCTGCACCGGCGCGCGAGCGCGTGGTGCGCCGAGCACGACGAAATGGAGCGAGCGATCGGGCATGCCATCGACGGGCGCGATGTCGAGCGCGCGGGCCGCCTGCTGTGGGAGATGTCCCTCCCGCAGGCGGCCCGCGGGCGGCACGCGGCGATCTGGGGCTGGCTCGATCGCTTCACCGACGCCCAGCTGGCCGACACTCCTCTCCTGGCCCTGGCCGCTGCCGGCACCTCTCTCGTGGCCGGCAACCTGTACGAAGCGGAACGCTGGACGGCGCTGGCCGGCGGCACGGCTGAGGACCCGGACGTCGTGCGGGCGGGCGTGGCGCTCATGCGCGCAGGGATCGGGCGGTGCGGAGCGGCCGAGATCGGCGAAAGTGCGGCCCTAGCGGACGAGCTGCTCGGCCGGGCCAGCGCGTGGCGTCCGGTCTGCCGGTTCCTCCAAGGGGTGGCGCTCCACCTCTCGGGCGAACGCGGGGGAGCCCTGGAACAGCTCCAGGAAGGCGCCCACCGGGCTGCCGCATCGGCGCCGCTAGTGCAGGCGCTGTGTCTGGCTCAGCTGGCGCTGCTCGCGGCCGAGGAGGATGGGGTCGAGCGAGCGACGACGCTCGCCGACCGCGCGACCGCCCAGCTCAGGCGCTGCGGATTGGAGCAGTGCCCGATGGCGGCGCTACCGATGGCGGTGTCGGCCGAGCTTCGAGCGACCCAGGGCCACGTGACGGAGGCGACTTCTGAGTGTCGAGAGGCACTCCGGCTTCTGACCCGGATCATCGATCCGAGTCCCTGGTACGACGCCGAGTGCCGGATCGTCCTGGCGCGGGCGACCGCCAGGCTGAACGGCCCGGCCGCCGCGGGAGAGCTCCTCGACGGCGCCGGCAGAGCCCTTGACCGCACGCCCGATGCCACTGTGGTCCGCGAGTGGTTGGACGGGGCGATCGGCGCGGTGGATCTCGCCCTGGCCATCACAGGGGACGCGGACTGGTCCCTGACGACCGCCGAGCTGCGCGTCCTGCGCTACATGCCGAGCCATCTCTCGTTCCGGGAGATCGCCGATCGCCTGTACGTCTCGCCGAACACCGTGAAGACCCACGCGCGAGGCATCTACCGCAAGCTGGGCGTCTCGTCCCGTGGAAACGCGGTCGATCGTGCACGGGGCGCGGGCCTCGTCGATCCCGCCGGTGCATAGCCGGGCGAAACGAGCGCCGAAGAGGCCGCCCCGCCGTCCCGGAGCCGGGCTCACCGACGGCTCGGACTGGCGCTGATCGTCGTCGCGTCGCTCCTGAGCTTTCTCGCGATCTTCGCGCTCTGGGCCAACCGTCAGCTGCTTCAACACCGACAACTGGACCGAGACGAGCACGGAGCTGCTCGAGAACGAGGACATCCGGGATCAGGTCGCCATCTTCCTGGTAGACGAGCTTTACGCGAACGTCGACGTCCAGGCCGATGTCGAGCAGGTCCTCGGGCAGCTTTTCAGGCAGGAGCGCGCCAGCACGTTGGCCGGGCCCGTCGCCGGTGGCTTGAGGACGCTCGCCGAGGACGGCACGAGGGAGCTGCTCGGCCGGCCTGTTCCGCAGCGGTTGTGGGAGGAGGCCAACCGGCGCGCCCAGACGCGCTTCGTCCAGGTCGTCGAGGGCGGCGGCGACGTGGTCTCGACGACCGGCGGCGAGGTGACGCTCGACCTCAAGGAGCTGCTCGGGCAGACCCAGAGCAGCCTGGATGTCGGCGCGCGGGTGGAGCAGCGGCTGCCGGAGGACGCCTCTGAGATCGTGATCCTCCGATCCGACCAGCTCGAGCTGGCGCAGGACCTCGTCAAGCTCCTCAAGGCGCTGGCCATCGTGCTGGTCGTGCTGGCCCTCGGGCTCTTTGCTCTCGCCGTGTATCTCGGGAGGGGATGGCGGCGGCAGGCGCTGCGAGCATGCGGCATCGGCCTCGCGTTCGCGGGGGCCGCCGCTCTCGTCGCACGCGGCCTCGCGGGCGACTCGGTCGTGGAAGCGCTCGCCACCACGGACTCCGTGCGGCCGGCGGTCGAGGCCGCTTGGAGCATCGGCACGTCATTGCTGGTGGAGGCCGCCACGGCGACCGTCATCTACGGGATCGTGATCGTCCTCGCGGCCTGGCTCGCCGGGCCCTCCGGCTGGGCGGTGGCGGTGCGCCGCGAGCTCGCCCCCTACCTCCGCGAGTCCCGCTTCGCCTGGGGCGGCTTCGGCATCGTCGTCCTCCTCCTGGTCGCATGGGGGCCGACGCCCGCCTTCCGCCAGCCGATCCTGGCGCTCATCCTGATCGGGCTTCTCGCTCTCGGCATAGAGGCGCTCCGCCGCCAGACCGCACGCGAATACCCGGACGCCGTCCGCGCGGACCTCTTCGGGCGCCTTCGTGGCTGGCGGGGTCGTCGCGCCCGCCGCGGGGGAGCGCCCCCGGCGGCGGATACGCGCCTCGACCAACTGGAGCGCCTCGGCCGCCTCCGAGACGCGGGCATGCTCGCCGCCGCCGAGTACGAGCGCGAGAAGGCACGGGTTCTCGCCGAGGTGCCGCCGGCTGTTCCAGCGCGCTAAGCCGGATGTGGGACCGCGCCGGCGCTTTCGCCCGGTGGGCTCGTCTCGCCCCCCTCGGCCTCGCGTTCCTGCGCCCGCGCCTGTGAGAGGTCCGCCGCGATCCTGGTGGCAGCTGATGTCAGCGGAGCGGAGAGGATCAGGCCCACCGCGCCGAAGAGCGCGCCGCCGCTGATCGTGACGATCAGGACGGCCAGCGGGTGGATCCCGAGCGCAGCGCCCATCGCGAAGGGCTGCACGAGCTGCTGAAGCACGCTGTTCGCGAGCAGCTGGACCACGATCATGCCGGCCGCCGCGTCGGTGCCCGCACCTCCCAGCGCGATCAGCACCGAGAAGCCGCCGGCCGTCCACGCGCCGACGTACGGGACATAGGCGGCGAGGAAGGTGACCGCGGCGATGGTGCCGGGGATGGGCACCCCAAGTAGAAGGGCGCCCAAGCCGACCACGGCGGCGTTGAAGGCCGCGACCAGCGTGACCCCGAGGAAGTAGCCGCGCAGCGACTGGAGGGTCCGGTTGCTGATGGTGCGCCCGACGGGCACGGGAACGCCCATGTGGCGTTCACCCCACGCCCGGATCTTGGGACCGTCGGCGAGCAGGAAGAGCAGGCTGAGCGCGGTCATCGCGAGGAAGAAGACCAGCGAGGAGAGCTCCCTGATGCCGCCCGCGACGCCCTGGAGGAGGGTGCTGACGCTCGCGGTCGCCGACGAGCTCGCGTCGTTCTTCGCGTCCTTGGCCTGGCTCGGATCCACCCCAAGGTCCTCGAGCCAGCCCTCGATGGTGTTCTTGGCGTCGTCGAGGTGGGAGGTGAGGCTGTCAACCTGGCTCGTGATGCCCGCCACCACCATGAACACGACCAGCGCGCCGAGCAGGACGATCGCGACCAGCACAAGTACCGCGCCCGCCGGTCGAGGCAGGTGGTGGCTCTGAAGCCAACCGACCAGCGGGGAGGCAACCGAGGCGATTACGCCGGCCGCGATCACCGGCACCACGATCGTGTGGGTGAGAGAGACGATCCAGACCGCCCCTACCAGGAGCAGCGTCACGCCCACGAGCAGCCACGCGGTCACGCCCATGTCCCTGAGCCAGCGCGGCGTGGCGAACAGCCCGGTCAGCTCCCCCGGATCGATCTCGACGACTTCCTCTTCGGTGTTGCCCCCTTCGCCCTCTCGGCGGTGACGTCGCAGGCGCGCGCGAAGCATGGGGCGAACGTACTCGGGCTGGCCGCTCGACCGCATCCCCCGAAGTGGATGAATTTCCGCCGCTGGCCGGCCCGGTGCACAGACTTTTGGGGGCCAGAGAACCAAAAGCCTGGACACCGCGTCTCCGAAACCCCCGTAACCAGCCCTTATGCGGCCGGCGGAGAACGGCCGCGCCGGAGCCCGCCGCCCGCCGGAGGGCGCGGGCCGGCCGCGCGCGATGCCGGCCTCATGCCCGGTGGCGGCGTTCCATTCGCTGCAGGGACTCGAGGCGCGACCTCAGCTCCGCCACTTCACGGCGCAGCGCGGCGACCTTCCGGCGCTCGTCGACCAGCTCGCGGGCGAGGCTGCGGAGCGCGAAGCCGAGTCGCTGGGCGCGAAACTCGGAGTCCGTTTTCGGCAGGTCCGGCTCGTCGCCGGGTGTCACGGGCACGGGTTTCGCTCACCACTTGAGCTCGACCTCGAGCTCCCTTTCGTCCTCCTCGATCTCGATCTCGAGCTTGAAGTCCACCTCGTCCGGCACTCGCACCTTGAAGCGGAGGCCGCCGCGTTCGAACTCCACCTCGTTGTGTCGCGCAAGCGCGTCCGCGAGGGCGTGCAGGCGCGCGGCGGCGTCCTCGCGGCTCAGCCGCTCCTTCTCGGTGATTTCCATCAGGTCCATTCGGGCCTCCTTTGTCGTGATGTTGCGGGTGTCGAGTGCCCCCCGCTCGCGATGCTCCCCAGCTGGAGCACTCCCGCCCACAAGCCTTCGGGAGCCATGGCCGACGGCGAGGCGCCCGGATGCTTCTGCGCGATCCGCACGCGCAAGACTTGTGGGCGGATGCGAAAGCGGAGCGGCGGATCGAGCACGAGGGCTTCGCCGTCGATGCCGGCAGGGACGGGGCGGTCGGCGTCGACCTCGAACACCGGCGCCGACCATTCCCGCCACGGCCGCTGCGGCCGTCGGATGGACCCCCCGCTTCCTGAGGGCGCCTCCACGACCGTGATCCCGAGCACGCCGTTGTCGATGCACGGCCGCGTGCCCGAGCCAACCGCTCGGCCGAGGCGGTAGCGATTGTTGGACACGAGGATCGCCGCACCCGAGCGGTGCTGGTGCCCGCCCGGTCCCCGCCAGCGCAGGTCCAGCCTGCCGGCGCCGGGGCCGAGCACGTCCGGAACGGTGTCGAGCAGCGTGCGGAGCTTCGCGTCGCGATAACCCGCCCGCTGGACCGCCTCGGCGTACAGGCCGAGCGAGACGTTGTTGACGAACACGCGCCCGTTCACCTCGGCGAGATCCACCCTCCGCTCGCCGCCGTCCACGAACGCGTCGAGGGCCCCGACAACGTCGTCGCGATCGACGCCGAGGTCGAGCGCGAAATGGTTGCGTGTGCCGGCGGGAACGCACGCGTATGGCAACCCGTGCTCGGCGGCGACCGCCGCCACGATCGCCTGCGAGCCGTCTCCTCCCGCCATCGCCAGCGCATCGGCGCCGCGATCCACGGCCCTCCGCACGAGCGTCTCGAGATCATCGCCGGACTTCAGCTCGATCGGCTCGATGTCGCGTGCGCGTGCCTCGGCGGCGAGCGAGAACCGCTGGGCCTTGCCACCCCCGGAGCGGGGATTGAACAAGAGAACCGGTCGGCGCGGCGGCGGCACGGCCGGCAGAGGCACGTGCACGGCGAGGGTGGCACTCGCCGCCGCCAGGGTGACGAGGAGCCCGGCGACGACCAGCAGGTCGGCGAGCAGCGGCCCGCCACCGATGAGGAGCGCGACCATGCCGGCGATCGCCAGCGCCGCGACGGTCAGGCCCACCAGGCGCGCAAGCCCGCGCCTGAGCACGCCGTACCAGCCGGACGCGGCCGCGACCACCAGGCAGCCCAGCAGGCCCAACGCGCGCGGGAACTCGCTCACCGCGACGGCGACGGCGAGGGCGATCGTGGCGGCTCCCACCACCAGCGCGACGATCGCCGCCAGCCGCCGCCTCATAGGATCGGTCCGTCTTGAGCAGCACGCCTGCCGAACCCGCAGCCCCGGCCTCGCGCCGGCCCCGTTGGATCGAGGACGCCGAGCGCGTGGACCTCGCGATCTACGCGGCCATAGCGCGCACGCCGACGCCGGCGCTCGACGCCGCGATGAGCCGCCTCTCGCGCGCCGCCGACTACTCGCGTCTCTCCCTGGCCTCCGCCGCGATGCTCGCGCTCTGCGGGGGGCGGACCGGCCGCCGGGCAGCCTCGACGGGGCTGGCCTCGCTCGCGGTCGCCGCGACCGTGGTCAACGTCGTCGTCAAGCCGCTCGGACGGCGGCGACGGCCGAACCGTCGCGCACGCGACGTGCCGCTCGCCCGGCACGTACGGATGCCGCGCTCGCGCTCGTTCCCGTCCGGACACTCCGCCACCGCTTTCGCTTTTGCGACCGGCGTCGGCCACGTCATGCCGGCGGCGGCCGTCCCGCTGCACGCCCTGGCCGGGCTCGTCGCCTACTCGCGGGTCCACACCGGCGTGCACTATCCCGGGGACGTGCTGGTCGGCGCCATGATCGGCACCGCGCTGGCGAAGCTCACGACGGACGCGCGCGACCGCCGCCGGCAGGTACGCACGAGCTAGCGCCGTCCCGTCAGGTACGCCGGGACCGCTGGCCGCCGTATGCGGTGAGTCCATAGATGATCAGCACGTTGATGAAGAAGACGCAGACCGACCAGAGCGGAAAGCCCGGGATCGACAGCAGCGCGGCGAGCGCCCCGAGGGTGGCGCCGATGATTCCGATCCAGCGGCCGAACTGCCCGCCCGCCCAGATCGAGAACGCGGCGATCACCTGCACCACGCCGATGATGAGGACGATCCAGCCCAGCGTGTTGAGGTCGCTGAGGATGTAGCGCTCGTCCTCGATGAAGAAGCTCGCGCCGTCGATCGCGGCGATCCCCCAGATGCAATTGAGCGTCCCGGCTATCAGGACCATGACGCCGGCGAACACCAGCCAGCCGGCGCCCTCGACGCGCTCGTTCATTAGTTCCCCTTTCCAAGCGATCGTGCTAACGCGGAGACGAGATTTGACCCATCGTTTCGTCTCGCTGCACCGGCCGCATCATCCGCATCGGATGAAATCCGCTTCGAAGCCCGCAGCGCGACCCGCGGCGCGCATGGCGTGCCAGGATGTCATGCGATCCGTGCGCAGCGAAGGGAGCGACACCATGGCGGACGTCGTGCACACCTCCGAGGGCGGGGGGGCGGTACGGTACCTCACACCCGCCGAGCGGGCGGCGATGGGCAAGGCGGCGCGGGCCGAGGTGCCGCGCTCCGCGCACGGCGAGTGGCATCCGGCCTCGGACCGGCGTGATCCGGTCGAGCTGTTGGAGGAGCAGGCCGCCGCCCGGGTGCCCGAGCTGGTCCCGCTTCGGTACGGGCGGATGCTGGTGTCGCCGTTCACGTTCTTTCGGGGGGCGGCCTACCCGATGGCGGCCGATCTGGCGGCCGCCCCTCGCACGGGACTCGAGGTGCAGCTCTGCGGCGATGCGCATCTGTCGAACTTGGGCGTGTTCGCCGCGCCCGATCGGCGGCTGGTGTTCAGCGTCAACGACTTCGACGAGACGCTGCCGGGCCCGTTCGAGTGGGATCTGAAGCGGCTCGTGGCGAGCTTCGCGGTCGCCGGCCGCGACCGTGGATTCGACGAGCGGCAACGAAAGTCGATCAATACGACGGTGACCCGCTCGTACCGGGAGGCGATGAAGGCCTTCGCCGAGATGGGCAACCTCGATCTCTGGTACGCGCGCGTGCAGCTCGAGGACCTCGAGCGAGCCGCACGGCGGGGGACCGCGAAGCAGCGCCGGCGGTTCGAGAAGAACGTCGCCAAGGCACGGACCAAGGACAGCATGAGGGCGTTCGCCAAGCTCACTGAGATCGTCGACGGCGAACCGCGGATCGTCAGCGACCCCCCGCTGATCGTCCCGATCGAGGAGGTCGTGCCGCCGGCGGACGATCATCGGCTCGACGACTACATGCGCGGCGTCATTCGCTCCTACCGGGGCACGCTGGCGACGGACCGGCGCCGACTCCTCGAGCGTTTTCGCTACGTCCACGCGGCCCGGAAGGTCGTCGGCGTCGGCAGCGTCGGCACGCGCGCCTGGATAATGCTTCTGCTCGGTCGCGACCGAGCCGACCCGCTGTTTCTCCAGTTCAAGGAGGCGCAGAGGTCGGTGCTGGAGCCGTTTCTCGGCGAGAGCACGTTCACCAATCACGGCCAACGGGTGGTCGAGGGCCAGCGGCTGATGCAGGCGGCGAGCGACATCATGCTCGGCTGGATCCGCGCCACCGACCCGGCCGGCCAGCGCCGCGACTTCTACATCCGCCAGCTCTGGGACGGGAAGGGCTCGGCGCTCGTCGAGCTGATGGACCCGCAGGCCATGACGATCTATGCGCAGCTCTGCGGCCGGACGCTGGCGAAGGCACACGCACGCTCCGGCGACGCGATCGCGATCGCTGGTTATCTCGGCGCCGGCGACAGGTTCGACCGTGCGCTGGCGTCGTTCGCTGAGATCTACGCGGATCAGAACGAACGCGACTACCGCGCGCTCCGAGAGGCCGCCCGGTCGGGCCGCGTCGCGGTCGAGACGGGCCTCTGACGGCGGCCGGGCGAGCGCGATGCGACAAATCATCCACTTGGGATGAGGTCGCCTAACGCGCGCTGCCGGAGGATTTCCGGGTTGTCCGCGACGAAAGGGCTGGAGGTGCGTTGGCAGCCGGCGCGGCCGCGCCTGCGGCTCGGCCGGCTGCTCGTCGCCTGGGTGGTCGCCGCCGCGTCGGTGTACGTGGCGGCCGCCATCCTGCCCGGCTTCGACCTCGAGCGCCCGGCCTCCGCCTTCCTCGTCGCCGCGGTGCTCGCGGCCTTCAACGCCGTTCTGCCGCCGCTCGTGGCGGCGCTGCGACTGCCGTTCACCCTCGCGCTCGGCTTCGTCCTCGTGCTGCTGGTCGACGCCCTCGCGCTCGTGCTCGCGGACGATCTCGTGCCGCGATTCGGCGAGGTCGACTCCTTCGGCGGCGCCCTGCTGGCGGCGCTCGTCATCTCCGCCGTCACGATCGCGCTCCAGGTCATCCTGGGGACGAACGACAGCGACGAGTACGCGTTCCGTGTGGTCCGGCGGGTAGCAAGACGCCAGGGTGCGGCGGGCCGAAGCGACGTCCCGGGGATCATCTTCCTCGAGATCGACGGCCTCGCCCTCCCGGTGCTGCGCCGTGCGATGCGGGACGGAAGCGCACCAGTCATGGCCCGCTGGATGGAGGAGGACGGCTACCGGCTGACCGAATGGGAGCCCGACCTGTCCGCCCAGACGGGCGCTAGTCAGGCCGGGATCCTCCTGGGCTCGAACGAGGACATCCCTGCTTTCCGGTGGGTCGAGAAGGAGCGCGGCACGATGATGGTCTGCTCCTCGCCCGAGGACTGCGCCGAGATCGAGCGACGGCATTCGACCGGCGTCGGACTGCTCGCCGGCGGCGGGGCGAGTCGCGGCAACCTGCTATCGGGCGAGGCCGAGGAGACGATCCTCACCGTCAGTCGCATGGAGGAGGAGAAGGGCCCGAACCCAGGCTACCGGGCCTTCTTCGCCGACGGGGTAAACGTGACTCGGGCGCTCGTCCTGTTCGTCTGGGAGGTGGCGCTCGAATGGACCGCGGCGATACGGGCCGCCCGCCGTGACGTGCGCCCCCGCGGTCACCGCGGCGGGTCCTACGCTTTCCTGCGGGGAGCACTGTGCGTGATCGTTCGGAACGCGATCGTGTTCGGCGTCCTGACGGACATGATGCGCGGTCGCCCGGCCGTGTACGCGACCTTCTCCAGCTACGACGAGGTCGCCCACCACTCCGGCCTCGAGCGAGTCGACACCCTCGAGGCGCTGCGCAAGCTCGACCAGCAGTTCGACGTCATCGAACGGGGCCGCCGCTACGCGCCCAGGCCCTACGAGATCGTGGTGCTCTCAGACCATGGACAGACCCAGGGTGCGACGTTCAGGCAGCGCAATGGATATGGGCTCGACGAGCTCGTGGAGCGATCGCTGGGCGGCGGCGACGTCTCGGGCTTTGCCGGCGGCGACGAGCAGACGGCGATGGTCGGGCACGCGGTCAGCGAGGCCACCGGCGCCAAGCCGAAGAAGCGTCCGAAGAACGACGTCTCCGACCGGCAGGTGGTGGTCCTCGGGTCGGGCAACCTCGGCCTGATCTACCTCATGCAGGAGGAGCGCCGCCTGACCCTCGAGGAGATCGAGCAGCGCCATCCGGAGCTCCTCCCGGCACTCCGCGAGCACCCGCACATCGGGTGGCTGCTCGTCCACTCCAGCGAGCATGGGGCAGTCGTCCTCGGCCCCGCCGGCATGCGCCACCTGAGGTCGGGACGAATCGATGGTGAGGATCCACTCGCGCCCTTCTCACCCACCGCCGCGCAGCACCTCCTGCGCACCGACGGTTTCGCCCACGCTCCGGACATCGCGGTCGGCAGCTTCTACGACCCGGAGCGCGACGAAGGCTGCGCGTTCGAGGAGCTCATCTCCTTCCACGGCGGTTTGGGAGGCCCACAGACCCGGCCGTTCATCCTGCACCCCGAGCGCCTGCCGCTGCCGCACGAGCCGATCGTCGGCGCCGCAGCCGTACATGCCGTGCTCTCCGACTGGCGTGACCGGCTTCAGGGCCGCGCCGCAACCGCGGCGCCGCCGGCCCAGCCGGACTCGAGGACGGCATCGAACCGGGCGCGAATCATCCGATCCGGGTGATGCGGTCGCGCCCCTCGTCGGGAAGCATCGGCTGCAGGCAAACCCGAACGAGGAGAACGCAATGGCCAATCTGGTGGCTATCGCCTACGACGACGTGGGCCAGGCTGAGCAGGTGATGGGAACCGTCGGTGAGCTCGTCCGGGAGCACTCGCTGACGCTGGAGGACGCGGTCATCGTCGAGCGGCGGCCGGACGGCAAGATCAAGCTGCACCAGCCCTCGCTGGCGGGCCGTGGAGCCACGGGCGGCGCGCTCTGGGGCGGCCTCATCGGCCTCATCTTCCTGATGCCGCTGTTTGGCGCAGCGATCGGCGCCGCATCGGGCGCGGCGGTCGGGGCGCTGAGCGACTACGGCATCGACGACAACTTCATGAAGGAGCTGGGCGACAAGCTGCCCGAGGGCGGAGCGGCGGTATTCGTCCTCGTCCGCGAGGCCACGCGCGACAAGGTGGTCCCGGAGATCTCCAAGTACGGCGGGCATGTGATCCAGAGCTCGCTCTCGGACGAGCAGGAGGCCGCGCTGCAGGAGGCCCTCGACAGGCGCGGCGCCGCTGCCTGATCAGGGCGCCTTCACGCCGTGCTGCTTCAGGTACTCGAGGTAGAAGGGCCGAAGCAGCTCGGCGACCTCGCCGCGACCGGAGTCGGTGACGTCGTCGAGGTGGGCCCGCATCGTCGCTACGTCGGCCTCCGCCTCGCGCAGCTCACCGGCTCCGGCCTCGGCAACCGGTAGCACCTGCATCAGGCGCCAGAAGAAGCGGACGTCCAGGTGACGGCGCGCGCGGTGCACGGCCAGATCGTGGAGCTCGGCCGTCGAGAGCCGGTCGAGCGGATCCTCATCGGCCACGCCGCGCGTACCTCCGGGCGGACGTGATACGGCGCACCAACGCTTGAACGGGCCTCATTCGAAGCAACCGTACCGAGCGGTCAGCCGCAATCGACCTTTGCGAAGGTCTGCTTGTAGGAGCTGGCCAGCTGCTGAGCCGCCGTCCGCAGCTTCTGTTCCGCCCCGCCGAGGGAGAGGTCGCTGGTAAGCCCCTCCGCGATTGACTCGAGGTCGGATTCGAACTTCTCGTTCGCCGATTCGACCTCCTGCTTTCGCTCCTCGGTCAGGTTGCCCTGCGCGTCACTGATCTTGTTGACGTCGTCCTCGATCGCGTTCAGATTCTGCTGCACGCCGTCGACCGTGGCCGTCGAAAGCGTCAGGTTGGATAGCTCGTTTACCTGCTTCTGCAGGTCGGCCCGCGCGTCGCAGACTTGGTTCTGGGCCTTCTCCTCGTCCGACTCTCCACACCCGATCGCGGCGCCCGCCAGCAGGAAAAGGATGAGGGCCGCGAGCGAAGGCCCAGCGTGTCGTTGGCTTCGGCGATGTCGTCGGCCTGCGACTTCGGCCGGCTCGGGTTGCGACATGGTCAGACCTCCTTGGCGTGAGGGTACGGTGACGCGGGCCACGCCCGCATCACCCGGAGGGGATGATCCCGCGTGATGTCCGCCGGACATAGAGTGGTCGTGGCTTGCGCGCTGCCCACCGTGGGCCTCGACCTGCTGCGCCGCCGGTGCGTCGTCGACGCCGGCGGCAGTCGACCCGAGCGGAGCTGGCTGCAGGAACACGTGCCGGGCGCGGCGGCGTTCGTCGCGGACCCGAGCGTCCGCGTGGATGGCGAGCTGCTCGACCTGGCCGGCGGCTCGTTGAAGGTGGTCGCCAATTTCGCGGTGGGCTACGACAACATCGATCTCGAGGCGGCCCGCGAGCGAGGTGTCCGAGCGACCAACACACCGGACGTCCTCACCAACGCGACGGCGGAGCTCGCCATCACGCTGATGCTGGCGGCCGCGCGGCGGATCGCGGAGGCCGATGCGCTGACGCGCGGCGGCGAGTGGCGGTCGGAGGAGCGGATCCTCGGGCGCGAGCTGGCCGGCTCCACGGTCGGCCTCGTGGGCTTCGGGCGCATCGCCAGGCGCGTCGCGCAGCTGCTGCGATGCTTCGAGGTGCGCATTCTGTTCAGCACGCGCTCGGAGCCGCGCGCACGAGACGGCGCCGAGCGGCGCGCGCTCCGGGATCTCCTGTCCACCTCGGACTTCGTAAGCGTCCACGTGCCGCTCACTCCCGAGACGAGACACCTGATCGACGCGACCCGCCTGGCGCAGGTGAAGCGCGGGGCGATCCTCGTGAACACCAGTCGCGGCGCCGTCGTCGAGACGACGGCGCTGATCGACGCCCTGCGCTCCGGCCGGCTCGGCGCAGCCGGTCTGGACGTCTATGAGGACGAGCCGCATGTGCCGCCGGAGCTGCGCGCGCTGCCGAACACGGTTCTTCTGCCTCATCTCGGATCGGCTACGGGGACAACGAGAGACGCCATGGCCCGCCTGTGCGCCGAGAACGTGATCGCGGTCATCGAAGGACGCGAGCCGCCGGCGGCGGTGGCATAGCAGGGTCGACGCTTTCAGGAGCGCGGCGTCCCAGCCGGGCGCCCGCCCTCAGCGAGCCGGCGCTGAACGACGAGCGTAAGCGTGCCGGCGACCAGCAGCATGGCTACGTTGACTCCGAGGACGGCCAGCGCACCCGATGCCTCTGCCACCTCGCCGACGCCGGCGGCCACGCCGAGATACGCGGCGGCCGGGATCGTGGTGATCGAGATGGCCACTCCGACGGCCGCGCTCGCCCGCGTCTCGAGCGCGAGCATTCCCGCGACGCCCGCCGCGAGTGCCACTGCGATGGTCGCGTCGTTGACCGTCGTCAGCCCCGAGAGCGCCGACTCGCCGACCTCGAAGCTCGCGGGCAGCAGGTCGACCTGGTCCAGGACCAGGGTGAGGAGAGCCGCTGTCAGACACGTTGCGCCCATCCCCAAGGCCAGGGTCGTGAGCGCGCGGCCGACGAGGCGGATGCGGCGACTCACGAAACCGACGCAGGCCGCGGTGATGGGGAGCAGATCGGGGCTCACCGCCATCGCGCCGACGATCAGGATTCCGTTCGCTTCGATCACGCCGTATGCGGCGATGGCGCCCGCGGCGATCGTGAAGACGAGGTAGCGCGCCACCGGCCGGGCGTTCGCCCTGGCCTGCCCCAGCACGTCGGCCCAGATCAGGCTGGCGCTGCGACCCGGTCGGATCGGGCCGATCTCGTCGAGTCGCGCCAGCTTGATGTCCTGCTCGTCCACCCCGCTGCGAACGAGGAGCTCGAGCACTCCGTCGGCCCGCTCCGCGGTGACCTCCGCCGTGAGCAGGACATGCCCGGCGCGTATGCCCGGGATGAGCGCCACGTTTTGCGCGACGGCGTGATCCTCGAGGCCCTCTCCGATCTCGGTCAGCGAGTCGGCGCGACCGTAGACCCTGAGGTGGAGCATCTCAAAAGACTGCGATCGGATTGAGCGGTGATCCCGTCCCCCACACGATCCGCAGGGGGCCGGCAACGAACAGAAATTCCCAGCGGCCGGTCGCTTCGCAGACCGGGACCACGTCCTCGAACTGGAGGTAGTCGAGGAGGTGCACGCCCATGGCATTGATCGCGAGGACATGCATGGGGAACGCCACTCCTTCCGTCGTGCTCGGAGCGGTGTCGTTGTTGCCATCCGACCCGAGGGCGGCGATCTGGCGGTCCGCCAGAAATCGCGCCGTGGTGGGATGCAGGCCCGCCTTCGCCGCAGGCGTGTCCCACGGGCCGAGCTCGGCCAGCCGCCGCGCGTGGCCGGTCCGGACAAGGAGTATGTCTCCGGCTGACGTCCTCACGCCCTGCTCGACCTCCGCCGCCTCGAGGTCCTCACGGAAAACGTGCTCACCGGGCTCCATCCAGCGAACACCGCGTACTCGCGGCACGTCGAGCAGGACCGCCCGGCCGACCAGTCCGTCCTTCAGGACCTCGATCGCGCCCACCGGCGCGCCGCGCTCGTTCACCGACGCCTCCGGCTTCCCGTCGAAGAGGGCGCCATCGAACCCGACGTGGGAAAAGGCGTCGATGTGGCTATGACCGTCGTTGTGGTAGTCGACGCCGACGTAGTCCTTCGCGAACCGAAGCGATCCCAATCCGATGTCGGCGTCGGGCAGCATCGTCATGTAGTGGTCGGCCGGCTCCGGCACGTCGCTCCGCGCCTCGGTCTTCAGGGGCTGGCTGAGCGTGACGGTCTCCCCGCTGCGGACGAGACGCGCCGCGGCGGCGACGCGGGCGGGAGTGAGGTGGTTCAAGGCCCCTCGCGCCCCGTTGTCGTCCCAGCGGCCCCAGTTCGAGACTGACTCGAACAGCTCGCGGAACTCGCGCGCGGTCATGTCCACGTCCGCCATCATGGGAAGCCTAGGGCGGGCGAGCCCCGGCCGAATCATCCGATCCGGGTGATGCAGGCACGGGGTGGCCACCCGACAATCGGCGAGCGTCCCCGACGGAAGGGCCGGCCCATGAGCACGGCAGTACGACCGCGTCAACGGACTGGCGCGACCGAGAGCGACGCGAATGGCGCGGTGCCGGCCGACGTGTTCGTCATCTTCGGCATCACCGGAGACCTCGCCAAGGTCATGACGTTCCACTCGCTCTACCGGCTCGAGCGCCGCGGCCTACTCGACTGCCCGATAGTCGGAGTGGCGGGCGACGACTGGACCGTCGACGAGCTGCGCGAGCACGCGCGCAAGTGCATCGCGGACTGTGGCGAGACGATCGACGACAAGGTTTTCGATCGCTTCGCGGCGCGCCTGTCCTACCTGCCCGGGGACTTCGGGGACGACAGCACCTACGAGCGGGTGGCCGCACAGGTCGGCGACGCCCGCAGCCCCGTCTTCTACCTCGAGATCCCGCCGTCGCTCTTCGGCATGGTGATCAAGGGACTGGCCGGCGCCAATCTGACGAAGTCCGCCCGTGTGGTGGTGGAGAAGCCCTTCGGCCACGACGTCGCCTCGGCGCGCAAGCTGAACGAGGAGGTCCACCAATACCTCGACGAGTCCCAGCTCTACCGGATCGACCACTTCCTCGGCAAGATGGGCCTCATCGAGATCCTCTACCTGCGGTTCGCGAACACGATGTTCGAGCCGGTCTGGAACCGAAACCACGTCTCGGCGGTCGAGATCACGATGGCCGAGAGCTTCGGAGTCGAGGATCGCGGCCACTTCTACGATCCCGTGGGCGCCGTACGCGACGTGGTCGTCAATCACCTGATGCAGGTGGTGGCTGCCACTGCGATGGAGCCGCCGGCGGGCCGCGACGCCACGACTCTGAAGAACGCGATGGTCTCGGTCTTCCAGGCCATGCCGCCCGCCGACCCCGCTCGCTACGTGCGCGGGCAGTACGACGGCTACCGGGACATCGACGGCGTCGCGGCCGACTCGACGACGGAGACCTACGCAGCACTTCGCCTGGAGATCGACAACTGGCGCTGGTCGGGCGTACCCTTCTTCATCCGGACCGGAAAGCAGCTGCCCATCACCCAGACCGAGATGCGGCTGGTGTTCAAGCCCCCACCCCGGCTCGGTTTCAAAGCCGACGAGTGGAGAAGCCCGGAGCCCGACCAGCTGGTCGTCAAGCTCGACCCCTCGACCGGAATCAGGCTCCTGGTCGACGCCCAGCGTGCCGACGGGGCGAAGCCGGAGCAGATCAACCTCGACATGGAGTTCGCGCAGGAGGGAGGAGAGGGGGCGACGCCCTACGAGGTGCTGCTTCACGCGGCGCTGATCGGCGACAGCAGGCGGTTCACGCGGCAGGACAGCGTCGAGGAGACCTGGCGGGTGGTGGAGCCACTGCTGGACGCCCCTCCACGGGTCCATCCGTATGAGAAGGGAACCTGGGGTCCGACCGCGGCGGAGGACCTGGTCGCGGAGTACGGCGGCTGGTACGGGCCATGGGTGCCGGCGTGAGCGCACCCGAAACCGCCGCCGCGCCCCAGAGCGCGGCCGCGCCGTCGCCGTTCCCGCCGATCGCCGACTACGCCTTCCTGTCCAACTGCCACACCGGCGCGCTGGTCGCGCCCGACGGGTCGATCGGCTGGCTCTGCGTCCCGCGCTTCGACTCGCCGAGCGTGTTCGGGGCGCTGCTCGACCGGCAGGCCGGCTACTTCCGTCTGGGCCCGTTCGGGGTCAACGTCCCTGCAGTCCGCATCTATGAGCCGGGTACGAACACCCTGCTCACGACCTGGAATACGCCGACCGGCTGGATTCTCGTGCGCGAGGCGCTGACCATGGGCCCCCGTCAGCACGAGGACGAGGTCACCCCGCACACCCGGCCGCCCGCCGACGACGACGGCGACCACATGCTGGTGCGCACGGTCCTCTGCCTCGAGGGCAACGTCGACGTCGAGCTGGTGTGCGAGCCGGTCTTCGACTACGGCCGCACACCCGCGGAGTGGTCGCTGGTCGACAGTAGCCGTCACGCGGCCGACGCCACCGGCGCCGGCCAGACGATCCGGCTGCAGACCGACATGGCGCTCGGCGTCGAGGGCGAACGGGTCCGGGCACGCCACACCCTCGAACACGGCGAGCAGGCCTACTGCTCCCTGTCCTGGGCCGAGGGCCTCGCCTCGCCGCAGAGCATCGACGAGGCCCAAGGCCGGTTCGCCGCCACCACGCACTTCTGGCGCGCCTGGCTCCATAGGTCTCGCCCCGTCGACCATCGCTGGCGCCCGGCGATCGAGCGCTCGGCACTGACGATCAAGGGGCTCACCTACATGCCCACCGGCGCGACGGTCGCCGCGGTCACGACGTCGCTGCCCGAGACTCCGGGCGGCGAGCGCAACTGGGACTACCGCTTCACCTGGATCCGGGACGCGACCTTCACCCTCCAGGCGCTTCACTTCCTCAACCTGGACTGGGAGGCGGACGAGTTCATGCAGTTCGTCGCCGACCTCGAGCCAAACGATGACGGGGCGCTCCAGATCATGTACGGCATCGACGGCCGGCGCGACCTCACCGAGTCCACGCGCGACGACCTCTCCGGGTACGCCGGAGCTCGTCCGGTGCGGATCGGCAACGGCGCCTTCGACCAGCGGCAGAACGACGTCTTCGGCGCCGCGCTCGACTCGATCCTCCTGCACTCACACCGGAGCCAACGGCTGCCGCGGCGGCTGTGGCCGATCGTCCAGACCCAGGCCGAGTGCGCCACGCAGGTGTGGCGAGATCCCGACCAGGGCATCTGGGAGGCCCGCGGCGAGCCGCAGCACTACGTCTCCTCGAAGCTCATGTGCTGGGTGGCGCTCGACCGTGCGGCGAAGCTGGCCGCGATCGCCGGCGATTCCGATCTCCAGAAGACCTGGCACGCGACCGCCGACGAGATCAAGGCGGACATCCTCGAGCACGGCGTGCGCGACGGCGTGCTGCGCCAGCACTACGACACGGACGCGCTCGACGCCTCCACGCTGCTGGCGGCGATCTTCGGCTTTCTGCGCGGGGACGACGAGCGGCTGCAGAAGTCCGTCCAGGCGATCGCAAACGATCTGACCGAGGACGGCTTCGTCCTGCGCTACCGCACGGACGAGACCGACGACGGCCTGTCCGGCAAGGAGGGCAGCTTCCTCATCTGCTCGTTCTGGCTCGTGTCGGCGCTTGCGATCGTCGGCGACGGGCAGCGCGCCCGCGATCTGATGGAGCGGCTGCTCAGCGTCGCCTCGCCGCTGGGCCTGTATGCCGAGGAGTTCGACACCAGCACCGGCAGGCACCTGGGCAACTTCCCGCAGGCTTTCTCCCACCTCGCGCTGATCGAGGCGGCCGCGCGGATCATCCTCACGGAGCGACTCGAGGAGTACACGGGATGAGCTCGTACGACGTCATAGTCATCGGCAGCGGGGCCGGCGGCGGGACCCTCGTCCACCGCCTCGCTCCGTCCGGCAAACGCATCCTGCTCCTCGAGCGCGGCGACTGGCTGCCGCGCGAGCCGCACAACTGGTCCGCGGCCGACGTGTTCATCGACAACCGCTACATCTCCGAGGACACCTGGTACGACGCCGAGACCGCGAAGGCCTTTCAGCCCCAGGTGCACTACTTCGTGGGCGGCGCGACGAAGCTCTTCGGCGCGGCGCTCTACCGCCTCCGGAAGGAGGACTTCGGCGAGCTGCGCCACCACGACGGGATCTCGCCGGCCTGGCCGATCGGCTACGAGGACGTGGAGCCCTACTACACGCAGGCCGAGCAGCTCTACCAGGTGCACGGCGCGCGCGGCGAGGACCCGACCGAGCCGCCGGCCAGCGCGCCCTACCCCTTCCCGGCCGTGTCCCACGAGCCCCGCATGCAGCAGCTCGCCGATGACCTCGCGGCCGCCGGACACCATCCCTTCCACGCGCCGTGCGGGGTAATGCTGAACGAGGCCGACATGGCGTACAGCAACTGCGTCCGCTGCCCCACCTGCGACGGCTTCCCGTGCCTCGTGCACGCGAAGTCCGACGCGGAGGTCCTCGCCGTGCGGCCGGCGCTCGAGCGTCCGAACGTCACCTTGCTCAGAAACGCGCGCGCCGTAGCGCTCCACACCAACCCGATGGGGAGCACCGTGACCGAGGTCGCCGTCGAGCGCGCGGGCACCGTGGAGGCCTTCAGCGCCGACGTCGTGGTCGTGTCCTGCGGGGCGGCCAACTCGGCCAAGCTGCTGCTCGCCTCGCCCACCGAGAAGCACCCGAACGGCCTGGCGAATGGCTCGGACCAGGTCGGTCGGAACTACACCTTCCACAACAGCCAGGCGGTGCTGGCCCTTTCCAAGGAGGAGAACCCGACGGTCTTCCAGAAGACGCTCGGCCTCAACGACTTCTACTTCGGCAGCCGCGACTTCGACTACCCGCTGGGGAACATCCAGATGGTCGGCAAGTCGCAGGCGGACATGTACCGCGGCGAGAAGCCGCTCGAGACCAAGCTCGCCCCTACGCGGACGCTCGAGAGCATGGCCCGCCACGCCGTCGACTTCTGGCTCTCGACCGAGGACCTTCCGCGACCGGAGAATCGCGTGACGCTGGACCGGGACGGCAACGTGCGGCTCGCCTACAAGCAGACGAACCACGAGCCCGCGAAGCGCCTGTACGGCAAGTTGAAGGACATGTTGGGGCACATCGGGATGCACCCCGGCCACCTGGTCCACCGCCACGCCTACCTCAAGACCGAGATCCCCGTCGCGGGCGTCGCGCACCAGGCCGGCACCTGCCGCTTCGGTACGGACCCCGCGAGCTCGGTGCTGAACACCGATTGCCGGGCGCACGAGCTCGACAACCTGTACGTGGTCGACACGAGCTTCTTCCCCAGCATCGGTGCGGTGAACCCGGCGCTGACGGCGATGGCGAACGCGCTGCGCGTCGGGGACCACCTGCTCGAGCGACTGGGCGCGAGGAGGCCCGAGCAGGAGGCCACTCGTGTCGGCTGAGGCGACGGACGGCCCCCGCCGGCGGGTCGTCATCGTCGGCGCCGGCTTCGGGGGGCTGGCCGCCGCCCGCAGGTTGCGGAACACCGACGTCGACGTGACGCTCGTCGACCGCATGAACCATCACCTGTTCCAGCCGCTGCTGTACCAGGTGGCGGCGGGCGGACTGTCGCCGAGCGATTGCGCCTCGCCGATCCGCCCCGCGCTCAAGCGCAGCTCCAACACCGCGGTCCTGATGGCCGAGGTCACGGACATCGACGCCGAGCACCGCAAGGTCGTCCTCGACCGCGGCGACCATCTCGACTACGACAGCCTGATCGTGGCGTGCGGCGCCGAGACCTCGTACTTCGGGCACGACGAGTGGCGGGACGTCACGTACGGGCTGAAGACCCTCGCTGATGCCATCGACCTGCGACGGCGCTTCTACGGCGCCTTCGAAGCCGCGGAGCGCACGAACGACCCGGACGAACGCGCCGAGTGGCTGACCTTCGTCGTCATCGGGGGCGGTCCGACGGGCGTGGAGATCGCGGGCGAGCTGGCCATCACGGCGGACGTGATTACGCCGCACTTCCGGCGGATCCACACCGCCGCGGTGAGGGTGATCCTGCTCGACGCGGGCGACCGACTGGTGGCGGCGTTCAGCAAGAGGCTCTCGGGCAAGGTTGCCAAGCAGCTCGGGGAGCTGGGGGTGACGGTGCGGGAAGGAGCCCGGGCGACCGAGATCGACCAGAGCGGCGTGACCTTCGAAACAGGCTCGGCCACGGAGCGGATCGCCAGCAGGACGGTCATCTGGGCGGCGGGCGTGCGCTCCGTGGCGTTCACCGAGTCGCTCGCGCGCGCCAGCGGTGCGACCACGGACCGGGCGGGCCGCATCGCGGTCAACCCCGACCTGACGCTGCCGGGCCATCCGGAGATCTCGGTCATCGGCGACGTGGCGTCCCTCGCGGGGCCGGGCGGCAAGCCCCTTCCGGGACTCGCCACGGTCGCGATCCAGCAGGCTCACCACGTGGCCAAGGCAATCGGCGAGGGGCGGCCCGGAGCCTCCACGCCGTTCCGCTACTTCGACAAGGGCGCTCTCGCCGTGGTCGGCAAGGGCAAGGCGGTCTGCGAGATCAGAGGCCTGGAGCTTTGGGGGCGGCCCGCCTTCCTCACCTACCTTGCCGTGCACCTCTACTACCTGGGCGGCGAGCTCGGCCGTCGGGTGGAGGTCCTCATCAAGTGGATCGGGGCCCGCTTCGGGGAACGCCAGAGCGCGCTGATCGCGGGCGAGCTCGAGAGCGTCGAGCGAGCACCGCCCCCGGCGCGAGCCGTTCGATGACCGACTTCCCCCGGCCGCCGTCCGGGGAGCAGATCGAGATCGCGCTCGGAGACCAGAGAGCCGTGATCGTGGAGGTCGGCGGCGGTCTGAGGACGTACTCCGCGGCCGGGCGCGAGCTGCTCGACGGGTACCCGGCGGACGAGATGAGCAGCGCGGGTCGCGGGCAGGTGCTGATCCCGTGGCCGAACCGGATCAAGGACGGCAGCTACGAGCTCGACGGACGGCGTCATCAGCTTCCCATCAACGATCTCGAGGAACAGGACGCGATCCACGGCCTCGTGCGCTGGGTCGCGTGGGCGGTGGGAGAGCGCGAGCCGCACCGGGTCTCGATGCAGCACGTGGTTCACCCTCAGCCGGGCTACCCGTTCTCGCTCGCGGTCAGGGTCGAGTACTCGCTGTCCGCCGCCGGCCTGCGGGTGGCTACCACGGCCACGAACGTCGGAGGGGCGACCTGTCCGTACGGGTGCGGCGCCCACCCGTACCTGAGGGCGGGGGTCGAGCCGCTCGACTCCGCGACGCTGCGGGCGCCCGGGCGAACCGTCCTCTTGTCCGACGAGCGAGGCATCCCGGTCCGATCGGAGCGGGTCGACGGCACCGACTTCGACTTCCGCCGCCCGCGGCCGGTCGCCACGAAGAAGCTCGACAACGCCTTCACGGACCTCGAGCGCGACGGAGACGGGATGGGTCGGGTCGCGCTGAGCGGGCCGGAGGGTCAGGTCTCGCTGTGGGTCGACGAGTCGTACCCGTACCTGATGCTGTTCACGGGCGACACGCTTCCCGACGGCGGCCGGCGCAGCCTCGCGGTCGAGCCGATGACCTGCCCCCCGAATGCGTTCCGGACGGGCGAGGCGCTGATCCGGCTGGAGCCCGGCCGGTCGTTCACGAGCACCTGGGGGATACGGAGTGGGCCCTGAGCTCTTCCCGCTGGCCGCCGACCTGGGAGCCGCGCGGAGCCAGATGGCCTTCACGCTCGGCTTCCACATCATCCTTGCGTGCATCGGCGTCGCCTTCCCCGCGATCATCCTGATCGCGAACTACCTGGGGCTCAGGCGCGGCGACGCCGTGGCCCTCGGGCTTGCCCAACGCTGGTCGAAGGTGGCGGGGGTGACCTTCGTGGTCGGCGCCATCACGGGGACCGTGCTGTCGTTCGAGATGGGCCTCCTGTGGCCGGAGTTCATGCGCCGCTTCGGCGATGTCTTCGGCCTTCCCTTCGCCCTGGAGGGGATCTTCTTCTTCACCGAGGCGATCTTCATCGCGATCTACATCTACGGCTGGAAGCACCTGTCCGCGTGGCTCCATTTCTGGACCGGTGTCCCGGTCGTGATCGCGGGCCTCGGAGGCGCCTGGTCGGTCGTCGCGGCGAACTCGTGGATGAACCAGCCGGACGGGTTCAGGCTCGCCCCGGATGGGACGGTGACCGACGTCAACGCGCTGGACGCGTTCTTCAACGGAGCGGTCGCGTACGAGGCGCCGCACATGATCCTCGCCGCGTACATCGTCACCGGCTTCCTCGTCGCCTCCGTCTACGCCGTGGGGATGCTGCGCGGGCGGCGCGACCGCCATCACCGGCTCGGCCTTCTGATTCCGTTCACGGTCGCGGCGATCGCGACACCCATCCAGTTCGCGGTGGGCGACACCGCCGCCCGGTCGATCGCCAAGGACCAGCCCGTCAAGTTCGCCGCGATGGAGTGCGTCCAGAAGACCGACACGCACGTGACGGAGTACATCGGTGGGTGGTGCACCTCGGACGGGGTCAAGGGCGGGATCGGGATCCCCGGCCTCGATTCGTGGCTCGTCGGCTTCAGCACCGACACGAAGGTCATCGGGCTCGACTCGGTGCCACCCGAGGACCGGCCCCCGGCCAACACGCTGCTTCACTGGGCGTTCGACGCGATGGTGGGTATCGGCTCCGCCTTGATCGCGCTCGGGGCGTGGCTCGGGATCGCCTGGTGGCGACGGCGCGACATGCCCAAGACGCGGTGGTTCCTCCGGGCCACGGCGGTGTCCGGGCTGGCGGCGATCGTGGCGCTCGAGTGCGGCTGGATCGTCACGGAGGTGGGCCGCCAGCCCTGGATCGTGTACGAGGTGATGCGCACGGAGGACGCGGTCACAGAGGCGGACGGCGTCTGGGTGAGCTTCGGGGTCGTGCTCATCGTCTACGCGGCGCTGGGGATCGCCACGGTCATGGTGCTGCGCGCGATGGCGCGCCGCTGGCGGGCGGCCGATGAGGTGGACGCACCCTATGGACCCCGCCCCGCCTCGCCCGGACTCCCCGAGGCGCCGGCGTGAGCAGCGCCGATGCGGTAGCGGCAGTTCTGTGGGTCGGGGTGACCCTCTACGCCGTCTTCGGCGGCGCCGACTTCGGGTCGGGATTCTGGGCGCTCGTGGCGGGCGGGGGCGAGCGCGGCAGGCGCGCGCGCGACCTCATCGACTGGGCGATTGGGCCCGTCTGGGAGGCGAACCACGTGTGGCTGATCTTCATGCTGGTGACGCTGTGGACCGCCTTTCCGGAGGCCTTCGGGTCGGTCATGTCCACGCTTTTCATCCCGCTCAGCCTCGCCGCGCTCGGGATCGTCCTGCGCGGGGCGGGGTTCGCCTTTCATCGCGTGGCCGCGCGAAGCTCGGCACGGCGCCTGTCCGAGGCCGCGTTCGCGGTCTCCTCCGTGCTCACGCCGTTCTTCATGGGGACGGTCGTCGGCGCGGTGGCGTCCGGGCGCGTGCCGATCGGCAACGCCCAAGGGGATCCGGTCACGAGCTGGCTGAACCCGGTCTCCCTCGTCCTCGGTGCTCTGTTCGTCGCCGCCGGCGCCTACCTCGCCGCGGTGTTCCTCGCGCGCGACGCACGGCGGTTCGGCGACGGAGAGCTCGTCGACTACTTCGCCACCCGGGCGCTCGCCGCGGCGTTCGTGGCTGGAGCGCTCGCGATCGCTGGGCTCTTCGTGCTGCGCGACGACGCTCGCTACCTCTATGACGGGCTGACGAGCGAGGGCCTGCCGCTGGTGCTGATATCGCTCGCCTGCGGGCTCGGCGCGCTGGCGCTCCTCTGGCGCCGCGCGGCGCGCGGCGTGCGCCCGCTGGCCGTCGGAGCCATGGTGGCGGTGATCTGGGGCTGGGGCGCCGCGCAGTACCCGTACCTCCTACCGCGCAGCCTCACCATCGAGGAGGGCGCTGGCGCGAGCGGGACGCTCACCGTGGTCCTGGTCCTGTTCGGCGTAGCGGTCGTGGTCGTGCTGCCCGCGCTCGCACTCCTCTTCATGCTCGACCAGCGCAGCGTCCTGGAGGAGGAGGTGGCCAGCCGACCGGCGGAGCCCGGGCTCACGCGGTAGGGTCGCAACCGCAGATGAGACGCGTAGCGCTCGTCGTGGTCTTGATCCTGGGCGTCGCGCCCGGCACCGCGGCCGCCCAGGATAGGGATGACGCCTCGGACGACCGAGTGGTGATCACCGGTCCGGTCACGATCGAACGGGGGCAGAGCGCGGGCGACGTCGTGGTCATCGACGGGCGAGTGTCGATCGCGGGCAGGGTCCGCGGCGACCTCGTCGTCGTCAACGGAGTCGTGCGGATCGCCGGAGCGGTTGACGGAAACGTGGTCACGCTGGCCGAGCGGGCGATCCTCACGCCGGCAGCCCGGGTCGGGGGAGACCTCGTCTACGGCGACGAGCGGCCCGTCGTCCCGCCCGGCGCCACCGTCGAAGGCGACGTCAAGCGGGTGGACGTTGGAGACGTCGCCGATCCCCTCGGGTTCGTGGGCGCCGCGGCGGTCTGGATAGCCGTCTCGGTGTCGGCGCTCGTGCTCGGGCTCCTGATGCTGTGGCTCGCCCCGGGCGCGCTCGAGGCTGCCTGGGATGCGACTCGCACCCGGCTCGGGGCGACGATCGGCTGGGGTCTCCTCATCTTCTTCGGCCTCCCGATCCTCGCCATACTCGCCCTCGTCACGCTGGTCGGGATCCCGTTTGGCGTCGGGGTGCTGCTCGCCCTCCTGCCGCTGTACGCGCTCGGGTACACGACGAGCGCCTGGCTGCTCGGACGTCGCCTGGTCCGTCCGCCGACGGGACGCGTCCTCGCCTTCCTCGCCGGCCTGGCGATACTCCGGGTGCTCGCCCTGATCCCAATCCTCGGCGGGATCGTCTGGTTCGCCGCGACGGTGCTCGGCCTGGGCGCGCTGGTGGTCGCGATATGGCGGGCGCGAAGCGAGCCGCGCCGGCGTCCGGCAAGCGCCGTCTGAGCACGCGGGACGAGCCTGTCAGCAGCAGCTTCGCGAGGCGCGCGCTGGCGTTGCACAGCGAACGGGCCCTCGTGACCGGGGGCCCGTTCGCATGCGGTTGGGTGAGAAGCTACCGGCCGGAGCCCCTGCTGCCTTCCTCCGGGCCGCCGTCGTAGCGGGTGCCGGGGATGGCGTTTGGGGGCGCGTCGGATGACAGCGCGCCGCGGGTGCCCTCTTCGGGGCCGCCGTCGTAGCGGACGCCGGGCTGGCGGGCAGCGACGGCGCCGCGGGTGCCTTCCTCGGGGCCGCCGTCGTAGCGGGTGCCCGCCGGTGGCGGGGCCTCTTGCTGCGGCAGCGTGGCCGACTCGGGCCGGCCGGTCGCCGGGTTGAAGTCGCCGTAGTTGAGCGACTCGATTGGCCTCGCGACGCTCGTGCCGCTGACTTGGTCGCTGTCGTTGGCGAGGATCACGACGGCGGCGCTGAGGCCGACGACGGCGATCAGCGCGGCGGCGAGCAGCGCCCGCAGGGCGTTGAAGTGGGACCGGAGCACGACCGCGGGGTGCTGTGCGGGGATTGCCTTGCCCATGACTGCCTCCTGTTCGAGCCGCACCCGGCTGGGGGCGCGCCCGGTTGTGGTGTGTTCGGTGGCGATCGTGCACGGACGTGGTAGCGATGCGACGACAGGGCGGTAACAGCGCGGCAACAGCGGATTGGCGGTCGGTGCGGAGCGGCTGTAGGTTGGGGCTACCGGCCCCGCCACTGCCCGCTCGCATGGAGTTCCGCATCCTTGGTCCGCTCGAGGCCCTCGACGGGGGTCGCGTGGTCAAGCTGGGCGGGAGCAGACAGCGGGCTCTGTTGGCGCTTTTCCTGCTGCACCGGGGCGAGACGCTCAGCACCGACCGCCTGATCGACGAGCTCTGGGGGGAGCGTCCGCCGGCCACGGCCTTCAAGTCGACGCAGGTCTACATCTCTCGCCTGCGTAAGGCGCTCGCGATCGGGGCGGAAGGCGCTTCGGCCGGCATGCTGCTGACCCGCGAGCACGGCTACGAGCTGGAGCTGGATCCCGAGCGCCTCGACTCGCACCGGTTCGAGCGGCTCGTCGCAGAGGCGCGGAACGAGTCTGCCGCGGGCCGCCCGAAGCTCGCCGCTTCGGCGCTCGAAGAAGCGCTGTCGCTCTGGCGCGGCCCGCCCCTGGCGGACCTCGCCTACGAGGCCTTCGCACAGCACGAGATCATCCGGCTCGAAGACCTGCGCGTCGCGGCGCTCGAGCAGCTGATCGAGGCAAAGCTTGCGCTCGGCGCACACGCCGAGCTGGTGGGTCAGCTGGAGGCGCTGATCCGCGAGCACCCCTACCGGGAGCGCCTGCGGGCACAGCTGATGCTGGCCCTCTACCGCTGCGACCGGCAGGCGCACGCGCTACAGGCCTACCAGGACGCGCGCATGACGTTGGTCGAGGAGCTGGGCATCGAGCCGGGCGAGCGGCTGCGCGAGCTCGAGCGGGCCATACTCGCGCAGGACTCGAAGCTTCACCTGGTCGTAGACGAGGAGCCGACGGCCGCCGAGCGTGTAGGGGAGTCGTCGCCCGGCGCGTTTGTCGGCCGCGAGCGCGAGCTGGCCGAGCTGGTCGGCGCTCTCGGCGACGCCGTCGCCGGCCGGGGGCGCGTGTTCCTGCTCGCCGGCGAGCCCGGCATCGGGAAGAGCCGCCTCGCCGAGGAGCTGACCGCGGAGGCTCGGGCGCGCGGTGCGCGGATCCTGGTCGGCCGTTGCTGGGAAGCGGGCGGTGCCCCCGCATACTGGCCCTGGGTTCAGGCGCTGCGCGCCTACGTTCGCGAGGCAGAGCCCGGTCAGCTGCGAGCAGAGCTCGGCGACGGGGGGGCCGAGCTCGGTCAGCTCCTTCCCGAGCTGCGGGCACTCTTCCCTGACCTCGCGGCGCCGCCGGCGGACGAGTCGGAAGGTGCCCGCTTCCGGCTCTTCGACGCGGCGAGCTCCTTCCTGGTGAGCGCATCGAAGGCCCGACCGCTCGTGATCGTGCTCGACGACCTGCACGCGGCGGACGAGCCGTCGCTCCTGCTGTTCCAGTTCGTCGCCCGCGAGCTTGCCGAGAGCCGCCTGCTGATCGTAGGCGCATACCGCGACATCGATCCGACCCTCGCGGATCCGCTCAGGACGACGCTCACCGAGCTCGCCCGCGAGCCGCTCGCTCGGAACCTCGAGCTCGCCGGCCTCGGCGAGGCCGACGTCGCGCGCTTCCTCGAGGTCGCCGCACCGGGCGCCTCCGCGGCGGACCTGGCCCCGGTGGTGCACGCCGAGACCGAGGGAAATCCCCTGTTCGTCGGGGAGATCGTGCGGCTGCTCGCCGCGGAGCGCCGCCTCGACGAGCCCACGACGGCCCCACTCGCGATCCCACAGAGCGTCAGAGAGGTGATCGGCCGCCGGCTGCGCCATCTCTCGTCCGGGTGCAACGAGCTGCTCGTCCTAGCCTCGGTGCTGGGACGCGAGTTCGATCTCGAGGCGCTCGCCCGCATCAGCGGCCTCGAGCGCGAAGCCATCCTCGAGCTGCTCGACGAGGCGCTCGAGGCGCGCGTCGTCTCGGACGTGCCGGGCGCGCTCGGCCGCATGCGCTTCGCCCATGCGCTGATCAGGGACGCCGCCTACCACGGGATGGCGCGCAGTCGCCGGGTACAGCTCCACCGACAGATCGGCGAAGCCCTCGAGGCCCTCTACGCCTCGGACCTCGAACCCCATCTCGCCGAGCTCGCGCATCACTTCTTCGAGGCCGCCGCGGGTGGAGACGGCCAGAAAGCCGTCGCGTACGCCCGCCGCGCCGGCGCGCACGCGGTCGCCCTTCTCGCGTACGAGGAGGCCGTGCGCCTGTACGAGATGGCGATCGACGCGCTCGGACCGGACAGCGCCGCCACGGCTCGCCCCCGGGGCGAGCTGCTCCTGGCCCTGGCCGACGCGCAGGGCCGCGCCGGCGACAGCGCGGGGGCCAAGGCGATCTTCCTTCAGGCGGCCGAGCTCGCTCGCTCCACAGGGCTCCCTGAGGTGCTCGGCCGCGCCGCCGTCGGCTATGGGGGGAGGTTCGTCTGGGATCGCGCAATTACCGACGACCGGCTGGTTCCATTGCTTCAGGACGCGCTGGCCGCCCTCGGCGAAGTCGACAGCACCCTGCGGGTCCAGCTGCTCTCCCGCCTGGCTGCCGCACTGCGCGGCGAACCGGCCCGCGAACGTCGCGAGCGGATATGTCACGAGGCCGTCCGGACCGCTCGCAGGATCGGCGACCCAGCGGCGCTGGCCTACGCGCTCGCGGCCGCAGAGGCCGCGTTGCACGGCCCCCACACGGCCAAGCGGCGGCTGGCGGAAGGGACAGAGATCGTCTCCCTGGCGGGCAGGATCACAGACCAGGAACGCCTCTTCGACGGGCACGAGCACTCGTTCTGGGCCGCCTGGGAGCTCGGGGACCCCGCTCGTCGCGCGGCCGAGATGAGCTCGATGAAGCTGGTCGCTGAGCGGCTGAAACAGCCCGCGCAGCTCTGGATGCTCGCCGCGATGGAAGCGACGCTCGGGCTGTCACAGGGCCAGTTCATCGGGGCCGCGGAGCAGATCGAGCGAGCGGCGGCGATCGGCCGGCACGCCCTGAGTTGGAGCGTGGTGGCGACCCGCAAGCTGCAGCTCTTCATGCTCCGGCGCGAACAGGGTCGTCTGGAGGGCTTCGACGGCGAGATCCGAGACCACGCTCACGAGTTTCCCTCGCCGCTCGTGCACCAGGCCGTCCTCGCCCATGTGTACGCCCGCCTCGAGCAAGTCGGAGAGGCGGAGGCCCTCCTCCACGAGCTCGCGAGCCGCGACCTCTCGCGCTGGCACGTCGACGAGGAATGGCTCGTCAGCATCTGCCTGCTGGGGGAGACCTGCGCGATCCTCGGAGACACCGAGCGCGCCGCCGTTCTCTACGAGCTCCTCCTGCCCTACGGCTCGCTCAACGCCGTCGCCGTCCCCGAGATCGCGCTCGGCTCCACCAGCCGGCCGCTCGGCATCCTCGCGACCCTGCTGGGCCGCCTCGAGGACGCGGCGCGGCACTTCGAGGAGGCGCTGCGGATGAACGAGAGGATGGGTGCACGGCCCTGGCTCGCCCACACGCAGGAGAAGTACGCCCGCATGCTGCTCCGGCGAAATGCATCAGGAGACCGCGAGCGGGCGGAGGAGCTCGCGGCGCGGGCTCAGGCGACCTTCCTCGAGCTCGGCATGCAGGACGACGCGGCCAAGGCAACGTCCCTCGCGCGGACCGCAGCGCACACGTAGCTCTGTGCGGGACTCGCCCGCCGTCGCGAGCGGCAAACCCCTACAGCGGGATCACCCAGAGCGGGAACGTTAGAACCGAGCCGCGTCCACGCGCGGGGTGCTCCGGGCGATGAAATCCCTCCATAAGCGAGGATTCGGTCGTGAGGGGGCGTGCCGGCGCACCCGCTCGTAGTCAACGCGATGTACCTCTCTCGTACCTCTGGTCTCGACCTGAATGTCCTATTGCTTCTCGCGCATAGGAGGAGTGATCGGGCGGATACGTCGACCGTCGCTGGCAGGCGAAAGCAACAGCGCGGCCGGGGGACGGCTACCGGCCGTCGGGCGGCGTGGGAGAACGCGAGCGGCCGGGCTCTGTAGTCGATCACGGGCGCAGCGACACGCTCACCGTGGCTATCGACACACAGCGGCCGTGAACCGTCCAGCTGATCGCGGGATCGTCAATCCCTTGAAAGTGCGTTCGTTGCTCTGTGTCCTCGCGCGTTGGCCTGCCGATCACGAGGCGCTAGTCGACCGTTAGATTGCCCCTCGATAGCACGCCGGCCCGGGTGTAGAACACGGTCGCGGGGTCGAACTCACCAACTAGAAGTGTCTCGCTCGACAGGCTGATCTGGAAGTAATCGCCGCTCCCCGGGGCGCCGTTCATGTCGTTATCCCGGACGATGACCTCGAACCGACACAACGGCGTGGTCTCGGTTTCACGCGCCGGACACGCCGACGGGAAGCCTTCCGGTGCCGATGACACCAGTCGGTAGCGCCCCATGAAGATCAGCTCATTCCCCCCGGGAGGCGGCTCCTCACCGATACAGATCATGGATTCCAGCACCGGATCGATCTCGTCGACGATCCCATGGATTCCGAACGACGAGCCGATGGGGTTGCTGCCGTGGTCCCTATAGGCGAGCTGGACGCGGAGCCGGCCGGTTGGCGGATTGAAGTTCGTGCTGCGGGACGAGCGCTCGCAGCTGAAGCTGAAGCCGAACGTCGCCGGAGCCGTGAATACAGTGCCGTCGGGCGGCAATCGTCCGCCGCCATGGCTAGCGCACGCCGTCAGCACCACAGCCAGAATGCCGGCAGCGGCGACAAATAGGGATCGCCGGAGGTGCCGATGTAGGCCGGTCTTCATGGGTTTCCTCCGAGGTCGTGAGCGCGGCGGGCCGTGTTGAGCATGCGCAGTGTAGGGAGGACCTGCAGTCGCCGCAGTCCGAATGGCCGGACGCGTGGCACGGCGAGCGCACCGCAGGCTAGTTCGAACTCGCCGCCGGGCGGCGTGCCGCTCGTCGAAGATCGCGTGCCGGGCGAGCGCCACCTGGTGGGGCCCGCTTCGTCACCGTGTCGACCCGGTGGTGGAGTCGGACTACGCGTCGCTTCAGCGTGGCCACCTGCGCTCCGTGATGTGGGAGCGCGGCGTCGCCCACTCCATCCCGCCGTCGCTGCCGGACGGCTCCGGTCCGTACGTCTCGGAGCTCGCCGTCCGCCTGCTAGCTGGCGCAGAACTCCTGCACGGCCCGCTCGGCGTCGCGGACGGCCTGCGGGTAGTCGCCGAAGAAGAACTCGGCCACCGCGCGCCTGCCGGGACCTTCCTTCACGGCGTTGGATATGACCTCTGCCCGGCAGGTCGGCTCGCCGAGTCCGCCTGTCGGCTGAGCCGCTGACGGAGATACGACCACGCCAACGCCAATCGCACCGACTGCGAGTGCCACAGCGAGCTTTCTCACGGTACTCCTTTCCTTTTGGACAGGTGCTTCCCTACCACACGCGGAGGCTCGGGTCTAGGTGCGTGCTCGTGCAGGCCTCGACGAGCAGGGGAGTCGTCAGCTGCTGCTAGGCCCCGGGGCAGCGCCGACTCGCATCCGGGGCAGCGGTTGCGCTTGCAGGCGCCCTGTCGCAGCGAGGCAGGCGCGATACTCGTCGCGGATCGACCTTGACCGCTGCTCGTCGCGCATTGCGACAGTCGGAACCGCCACGCTGCGCTTCATGGCCTAGCGCATCTACGCCACGACGGTGGAGGTCAAGCGCGCCTCGCGCGTCGTGATGATCCCCGCCCGCGCAAGACCACGAAGCTGATCCTCGCCGCCGCTGCGCTGACAACGCGCCATCGCACCGGGACCGCACCGCGGCCCCGGTGCATCACGAAGACGACCGCGAGCACGCCGGCACGGGCCATGAGGAGCGCCGGTTGTCTCGGGCGAAGGCGGCTCTCACAAAACCGGCGAACCTTGACCGCGGCGCTGTTGAGGTGGCGGTTCGGCGGAACCCGGTTGTCGGGTCGGTCACATCGAGGCTCCCCAGACATGTGCGGGATGCCTGGCTTGAGCCGTGGCCGGACGCCCTGGGCGATCGAGACGAGCCAACGCCGAGCGCCGGCTGCCTCCAGTCCGACCTCACCAGGCCTCAGGCGGCCTTCGCCATCTCCTCGAGCCGCGCCTCGGCCTCGACCGACGCGATCTCCGGAACGTCGACGAGCACGACCGTGCGCCCCTTATGGAGCTCCTCGACCGCGCCCTCGACGGCGTCGTCGTCGAGCGCAGCTCTACGGAGCAGCAGCCGGATCCCGCGATACCCGGTTACTCGGGAGCGCTCGGCATCCAGCTTGTATGTCACGATCGTGACGCGTTCCACGTCGCCGAAGGAGCCCCGTCGCAGTTGGTGCGCATCGCCGGCGAAGCTGCCGGTGGCGAAGCTGCCGGCGGCGTCGCTGCGCCGGGCCGTGCCGCCCCCGAAATTTCCGACGGGAGCGTCGGGGCCGACCGGTCCGGCGAAACCGCCCACCGGTTCGCGGCGGATGTCCGCGAGCGGACGGCTCGTCAGCCGCCGGATTTCGCGCGGCGGCACGCTCGCCGCCCGAAGCGTGTCGACCGCCCCGCGGCCGGCGTCCTCGTTCGGATATGTCTTGCTCAATGTGGCCATCGTGTTCTCCTTCTTGCTCGTCACATCCCTCGGATCTCGGGGGTCTACTGCTATGACCCGCCGCGACGAAGGGATGTGACCAATGGATGAGCGCGACTGGCTGGCGGAGCAGTTCGAGGAGCACCGGAGCCGGCTGCGAGCGGTGGCCTACCGGATGCTCGGCTCGCTGAGCGAGGCGGACGACGCCGTCCAGGAAGCCTGGGTGCGCCTCAGCCGCTCGGATGCAGACGAGATCGAGAACCTCGGCGCCTGGCTGACGACGGTGGTCGGACGCGTGTCGCTCAACATGCTGCGCTCACGGCGGTCCCGACACGAGGAACCTTTCGATGTTCACATTCCCGAGCCGATCATCGATCGCGCCGACGGGACCGACCCCGAGCACGAGGCCCTGCTCGCCGACTCCGTCGGCCTTGCGCTGCTCGTGGTGCTCGAGACGCTGTCGCCGCCCGAGCGGCTCGCCTTCGTGCTCCACGACATCTTCGCCGTGCCGTTCGACGAGATCGGGCCGATCGTCGACCGGTCCCCCGAGGCGGCCCGCCAGCTAGCGAGCCGCGCCCGCCGCCGCGTGCGGGCCGAGAACACCGTCCCCGACGCCGACCTGGACGCGCAGCGAGAGGTCGTCGACGCCTTCCTCGTGGCTGCGCGCGACGGGGACTTCGAACGATTGGTCGCGCTTCTCGACCCCGATGTCGTCCTTAGACAGGACTTCGGCGCAGGCCGATCGCGAGAGGTCCGGGGAGTAGCCGCAGTCGCCCGCCAGGCCGCGGCCTATGCGCAGATCGAGCTCGTCGGGAAGCCGGCGCTCATCAACGGCGCGGTGGGAGTGGTCGTGACGCGGGACGGCCAGCCCTTCTCGGTCGGAGCATTCACGGTACGGCGCGGAAGGATCGTCGAAATGGACTGGCTCGTTGACCGTGAGCGCCTCCGCGAGCTCGACCAGACGGTCTTCGACGACTGACCGTCGCCACATCCTCGAACGATCCCGGTGGGGGAGACGCTGCTTCACGTCGAAAGGAGGCACCTCCGAAGCGGGGCGGGTCCGCCGTGCACGCTTCGCTCAGGTGCCATGGAACAAGCTCGGCCAGGTATCGCAGCGCGAGGATCGATCACACCTGGCATGTAGGCGCGCGAGGCTTCCCAGCCTCCCCAGGCGCCGTACGACTGGCCGGATGGGCCTTGCCGGCCAGGCCGCGGGGCGCCAGTCCTGATCCCGACCAAGCTGCCTGCGCCGCGGATGCGGGCGGGGATGGTGTCGCGGCAGCGCATGGTCTCCCGGCTCGTCGACGGGCGGGAGCGCAAGCTCGCGCTGCTCTGCGCTCCCGCGGGGTGGGGTAAGACGACCGTGGTCAGCGAGTGGCACGCCTCGCCGGAGGAGCCGCGGCGGTTCGCGTGGGTGTCGCTCGACCCGGCGGGGGCGACCCGGCCCGCTTCTGGAGCTATGTCATCTGTGCCGGGTGCGCTGAAGAACGCATTGACTTGCAGCACCGGCGAGCGCTGGCCGCGGGCACGGCGGTGCCGCAAGGGTCAACTCGACCGCGCCGAACAGGCTGCCGCCCGCGATCGTGACGACGAGCACCGCGAGCGGATGGATGCCGAGTGCTGCGCCGAATGCGATCGGCTGCACCATTTGCTGGAGGATGCCGTTTGCGAGCAGCTGGATGACGATCATGCCGATCCCGGCGTCCGTGCCCGCGCCGCCCAGTGCGACGAGAACGGCGAACATTCCGGCTCCCCATGCGCCCAGATAGGGGATGTAGGCGCCCAGGAAGGTGATCGCCGCGATCGTTCCAGGGAGCAGGACGCCCAGGACGAGCGCGCCAAGAAAGCGGAGGACAAGTGGGCTCGCAGATCGTCGACCTGCCCGTTGATTCCACCTACCACGGTCACCATCACGGCCCCGGCCAGCCGAGCACGCCGACCAGCAAGAGTGCCGCCCCGACGCCGAGGGCGACCCCGCACCGTTCGAGCCACGCGACAAGCGGCGACGTCACAGCGGCCACAACCGCGGCCGTGATGACCGGCGCGACGATCGGCTGCGTCAGCGAGAGGAAGCGGCACCGACCACGGCCAGCGTGACGCCGACCGCGGAGCCACGCCGAGGTGCCGAGGTCCTGCAGCGACCTCGGTGCAGCGAAGAACCCGGTCAGAGAGGGGCTCAAATTGACGGTCTGGGCGGCGTCGTGGGCCCCAGTGGGCGTCGCATCCTCGGGCGGCGCATCGCTCCTCGCTAGTCGTTCTCGCGCGTTCCGAAATGGGCGGTGGCCCGCGCCGATAGTTGTGCTTCCCCTGGTCATGCGAGGACTTCGTCCTGCCCGCGAGGTCTCCTCCTCGGTACAGAACCGGGCGCCATACGGTCATCCGATGGCTCATCCGATACGGGGATGCCGCACGCTTGCCTGCGCGGTGTGACGGATTTACGCTCTCTGCAGGTATCAACCCGACCGACGCGAACCTCACTCGCGTCAGCCCTGACGAGCCGTCGAAAGGAGACGTGCTATGGGAACAGAAGTTGGCGGCGGACGGCAGGCCGAGGTACGACGTCCGACTGCCGAGACGTACGGCGAGAGTGGTTCCGGCTGGCTGCTCTTCGCGGGCATCCTGATCCTCGTGGCGGGGGTGCTGAACATCATCTACGGCATCGCTGCAATCGACAATTCGACGTTCTTCGTCAACGACGCGAAGTTCATTCTCAGCGGCCTCAACACGTGGGGCTGGATCGTGCTCGTGCTCGGCGTGCTCCAGATATTCGCCGCGTTTTCGATCTGGCAGGGCGGCGGTTACGGGCGCTGGTTCGGCATCTTCGTGGCCGCGCTGAGCGCGATCGGCGCGCTGCTGTCGATTCCGGCGTATCCCTTCTGGTCGCTCGCGATCTTCGCGATCGACGTTCTGATCATCTACGGGCTCGCGGCCTACGGCGGCCAGCGCCGCTACGCCGCCTAGAGACAGGACTCGTGCCGTGGCGCCGGGATCTAATCTCTGCCCGGCGCCACGACACGGCGGTCGGAGGCAACGGCCGGAAGCCGGGCAAGCCTCGAGGTCAACGATCGAGCGGGTGGCGGATCTCCGGCAGCCGTTCGAGTTCGCGACGCAGCTCGCCGAGCGCTCGCTCGTCCAGCCGCCGGCGGGGCCAGCGGTGCCGGAGCACCGCTAACGACGAGGACGACCGCCACGCCGCAAGCATTGGGTACACAACGCAGACGACGATCACGAACGGCAACACCTCGGGCGGAGCCGGAACGAGCGCAGCGGCGCTCATCAGCCCCACGCACACCAAAGCCGACACAGCCGTGAACGCGCAGATGGCGATCGCCTGCGGATAGGTGGGAAGCGGTCGAGCAATCATGCGGCGCTCTCGCTCGGCTATACCCAATGCCCCGCGAACAAACCCAAACCCAAACTACGGCGTTCCCAGGCTCTCAGTAGAAGCCGTGGCGGGCCGCGCTCGACGAGCTCGCGCTCCTCGTCGGAGAAATGTGAGAGCAGCGCATCGGTCATCAGGTCCATGGCGCGTCCGCACGCGGTCTACGCCGTCGTCCGTCGGCGGCGACGAGCGCGACAAGTGCTTTGTCGACGCGCCCGAGGAGGTCGGCGATCTGCTCGTGCTCTTCCTCGAGGCGGCCGATGACCGGTCCGGGCGCGCCGTCCCTACGCGGCGACGCCGACGGATGCGCCAAGCGTTCCTCGTCCGTTACGCGATTCGTCCGTCGGCCCTACGAGAGCGCCTTCGCCTTGATTGCGTCGAACTCTCCTTGGGTGATCGTTCCCGCGTCGAGCAGCTCCTTGGCCTTGGCGATCTCGGCGGCTGACCCCCCCGCCGCCTCCCGCACGTATTGGTCGAACTGCTGCTTCTGCGCCTGAGCCTGCCTCGCGCTGCGCTCACGCATCCCGTCGTGCTGGGCGATCAGGTAGATCAGCACGCCGAGGAAGGGCAACACGATCGTGAACACGACCCAGCCCGCCTTGCCCCAGCCGCCGATGTCGTCGCGGCGGAACACGTCGCTGAAGACGGTGATCAGAATCCAGATCCAGGCGACCCAGCAGAAGAAGATGATCATCGTCCAGAGGACGTCCAAGAATGGATAGTCGGCGGCTATAGGCATTTTGCTGAGCACCCCTCTGTCGTCGGCGGCGAAAACATACATCCCCGCACAGACGGCGCCCGCCGGTAGGGTCGCCGACGGTCGCGGGCACCTGAGCCCGAGGAAGTGGATTGCGCATCCGCCGCTCTTGCTCGCGCTTTTCGAGACCGACTGGGACGCTCCCCTCGTAGCGCTCCGAGCCGAGGAACCGCGTTTCCCGAGGTCAGGCTTCAGGCCCTTTGGGGCAGAGTTGGAGGCGACGCTGCGCGGCGCGATCCGTCGCGGGGCCGCGTGCTGCCCGCTTTTCAACGGTCCTGCTTGAGCCCGCTCCTCGAGGCACTGGGAGCGGGTCCCCGCGGAGGCCTTCCTTCATCGCACCGCAGGATGTCGGACACGTGGGTGGGCGACAGGGGGGAGACAACCGCTTCGTGTCGAGGCTGTCGCACAAAAGGGGGGTCTGTCCGGCCGTGTCATGAACATTCCGGCATGGCGCAGAACTTCATCGAGCGCTGTCGTGAGCAGGGGTTTTGTTGCCGCCGGATGTGCGGGAGTGGCTGCCTGCGGATCATCTGGCGTGGTTTGTGATCGAGGCGGTGGCGGAGATGGACCTGGCGGCGTTCTATGCGGCCTATCGGGCCGATGGTCACGGCCGGGCGGCGTATGAGCCGTCG
>Ga0081538_10000303_pt1 | contig 56689 bp, 60 predicted proteins | sample TabmetS5T2R1_FD_71022 | JGI IMG/M metagenome (GOLD analysis project Ga0081538, IMG submission 71022) | Tabebuia heterophylla rhizosphere microbial communities from the University of Puerto Rico - S5T2R1 | ecosystem: Host-associated > Plants > Roots > Rhizosphere ...
ATCGAGCGAGGAGGAGCTGCTCCTGCTCGCGCTCTACGGCGAGGACGCCGAGCCGCTCCTCCGCTCCGTCCGCGGCCGCGGCCGCCGCGACGACTCGGACACGGCGGGATTGACGCCGAGCGAGGCCGAGCGGCTCCGCGAGATCATCCGCGTCGTCCAGGAGTCCGGCATCGGCGAGGTGACGATCGAGGAGGGGGAGATGCGCGTCACCGTGCGCCGCTCGGACGAGCGCGCCGAGATCCCGCTCGCGAGCGTCGCCGTGCCGACGGCGCCCGTGCACGAGGAGCCGGAGGGCGCGACCGAGCCCCTGGCAGGCGACGTGATCAGGATCGAGTCGCCGATGGTCGGCACCTTCTACCGCGCGCCCGAGCCGGGCGCGGCGCCGTTCGTCGAGGAGGGGGACACGGTCGAGGCCGGGCAGACGCTCTGCATCCTCGAGGCGATGAAGCTCATGAACGAGGTCAAGGCCGAGTCCGAGGCCGTGGTGCGGCGCATCTGCGTCGACAACGAGACGGCCGTCCAGTACGGCGACCTCCTTTTCGAGCTCGAGCCCCTGAACGGCAGGCCGCTCGACGCGCTCTAGTGCTGCCCCAGACCCTTCTTAACTCTAGGGGCACCCCTCTCCCACCACCCGCTTTCGAGCGTAACGCCGGGAATCGCGTGGGTGGTGCGCGGAACGTGCCGCAAGGCGCGCCGCCTGTGACAACTCTCGCGCGGCGCCGATGTTTCGCCGGGTCCTGATCGCCAACCGCGGCGAGGTGGCCGTGAGGATCGTGCGGGCGTGCCACGAGCTGGGGGTCGAGGCCGTGGCCGTCTACTCCACCGCCGACCGGGAATCGCTGCACGTCGAGCTCGCCGACCAGGCCGTGCACGTCGGGCCGCCCGCGGCGGCGCAGAGCTACCTCAACATCCCGTCCGTCGTCGCGGCCGCGACGACCACCGGCTGCGACGCCGTCCACCCGGGCTGGGGCTTCCTCGCAGAGAACGCGACGTTCGCGGCTGCGTGCGAGGACCACGACCTCGTCTTCGTGGGCCCGCGCCCCGAGTCGATCGAGGTGATGGGGGACAAGATCCGCGCGAAGGCAGCGGCGGCGGCTGCCGACGTCCCGCTCGTGCCCGGCTCCGACGGCGCGGCCACGCTGGAGGAGGCGCGCGCCCTCGGCGCCGAGGTCGGCTTCCCGCTCCTCCTCAAGGCGGCGGCCGGCGGGGGCGGCCGCGGCATGCGGCTCGTCACCGATCCCGAGGAGCTCGAGCCCGCCTACCGGACCGCGGCGGCCGAGGCGCTGGCCGCGTTCTCCGACGGGTCCCTCTACGTGGAACGCGCGATCGTCGGTGCCCGCCACGTCGAGATCCAGGTGCTCGGCGACGGCGAGGGCCAGGTCCTCACGCTCGGCGAGCGCGACTGCTCGATCCAGCGCCGCCACCAGAAGCTCGTCGAGGAGGGCCCGTCGCCCGCCGTCACGGCCGACCTGCGTTTCGAGATGGAGGACGCTGCGGGCCGCGCGACCGAGGCGCTGCGCTACCGGGGCGCGGGCACGATCGAATTCCTCCTCGACGAAGCTGGGGGCTTCTACTTCATCGAGATGAACACGCGGCTCCAGGTCGAGCACCCGGTCACCGAGCTGATCACCGGGATCGACCTCGCCCAGGCGCAGCTGCGTATCGCCGCCGGGGAGGGACTACCGCGAACCGGTCGCGTCGAGCTCCGCGGACACGCGATCGAGCTCCGCATCAACGCCGAGGATCCGACGCGCGACTTTCTGCCGGCGCCGGGGAAGGTGACCCGGTTTCGCCCGCCGCTCGGGCCGGGTGTCCGGGTTGACTCGCACGTCGTCGAGGGCTACGAGATTCCACCGTTCTACGACTCCCTCGTCGCCAAGGTGCTCGTGTGGGCGGAGGACCGCCCCGCCGCGATCCGCCGTGCTCGCCGCGCGCTGACAGAATTCGAGCTCGAGGGAGTTCCCACGACCCGAGAGCTGGCGATGGAGATCCTGGACAGCGAGCCATTCACGACCGGGCGGTACACGATCGCGTTCATCGCGGAGGACGGCGCGTCGTTTCGCTCGCTCGCGGCGGAGGGGTCGTGACGAGTCGTCGAGCCGCGCGCCGAACGGCGCTCGAGCTCCTCTATCAGTGGGACCTGACCGGACAGCCGCTCGTGAGCCTGCACGGAGGCGATGTCGACCCCTTCGCGCTGGAGCTCGCCGAAAACGTCGCGGCGCAGGCCGACGAGCTCGACGCGCGCATCACCGCAGCCTCGGACGAGTGGCCGGCCGAACGGCTCGGTGTCGTCGAGCGGAACACCGTTCGGATCGGGCTCTACGAGCTCGAGCGCGGCGACGTGCCGCTCGAGGTGGCGATCGACGAGGCGGTCTCACTCGCCAAGCGCTATGCGAGCGAGGACGCCGGCCGGCTCGTGAACGGAATCCTCGGCCGTGTAGCCAGGGAGGCCAAGCAAACGTGAGCGAACCCGAGCCCGACGCCGTCGCCCGCCTGCAGGAGCTCCTCGAGAAGGTCGAGGCGGCCCGAGCCGAGCTCGAGACCGCCGACGACCCCGAGCGCGCGGTGCAGGTCCTCCAGGAGCTCGCCGACCTCGCCAAGGAGGTGCAGGCGGAGGTGGAGTTCGCGCGCAGGGATGCCGATGCATCGGCCTGAAGCCCTGCGCGAGCTGACGGAGCGCTTTCTCGCCGAGCTCCCGTTCGCACGTGAGCTGGGGAAGCTCGAGGAGGCGCTTCGCTACTCGCTCCTGGGCGGCGGAAAGCGAATTCGCCCCGTGCTCTGCCTGGCGACGGGCGAGGCTCTGGGGCGCGATCCGGTCGAGCTGCTCCCGGCGGGCTGCTCGCTGGAGCTCGTGCACACGTTCAGCCTCGTGCACGACGACCTGCCTGCGCTGGACGACGACGATCTGCGCCGGGGCCAGCCGAGCTCGCACGTTCGCTTCGGCGAGGACGTCGCCATCCTCGCCGGCGACGCGCTCCTCGCCGAGGCCTTCCGCCTCGCGCTTCGCTACTCGTCGCCCGATGTCGCACGCGAAGTTGCCGAGGCGACGCTCGGCATGATCGGAGGCCAGTACCTCGACGTCACCACGGACGGAGGCCTCGATGCCGACGGCCTCGAGCGGCTGCACGCGCTCAAGACCGGCCGGCTCCTTCGTGCCGGCGTGACCACCGCGACTGCCGTCGCCGGGCTCCCCGAGGCGGAGCGGGCCCCCTGGCGCGCTTTCGGCGACGAGCTCGGCGTGCTCTTCCAGATAGTCGACGACATCCTCGACGCGACCGGGACGGCGGAGGAGCTCGGCAAGACGCCCGGGAAGGACGAGGAGGCCGGGAAGGTCACGTACGTGTCGTTGCACGGGCTCGACCACGCCCGTGAGCTTGCAGAGGAGGCGAGGGAGCGCGTCAATCGGCGGCTCGAGAGCCTGGCGGCGGACACGTCGGTGCTCGCCGAGCTCGTGGACACCATCCGCGACCGCCACTCATAGGCTGGTGCTCCACCGAAAGACCGCGGAGGGGACGATCGTCGTCGGCCAGCCGGCGCACGCCTGGGTCTCGGGCCAGATCGCCCGCGCCTGGGCCGAGCCGTTCGAGCCGTGGGAGGAGGTTTGCCTCGCCGCCGAGCAGCACGACATCGCGTGGAACGCGTGGGAGCGCTCGCCCGAGCGCGACCCGGAGACCGGGCTGCCGTACACGTTCTCGGCGTTGCCCCGCCTCCGCCGTCTGGAGCTCTGGTCGGGAGCAGGCGAGCGGCTCCTACCGCAGTCGCGGTACGCGGCGCTCCTCGTCTCCCTGCACGGCACGCTGCTCGTCGAACGGTTCCCGCCCGAAGGCGAGGAGGATGTGCAACGCGCGCTGGCCGCCTACCGACAGCGCGAGCGCGACTTCCAGGCGCGCGTCCTCGACTCGCTCCGCGGCGACCCGCGTTACGGTCGGCACGCCACCGCCGACGCCGTCGAGCGGAACCGTGAGCTGATCTTTGCCTGGGACGGCCTCTCGCTCGCGCTCCTGCACGGCGTCACGAAGGAACGGACGGCGGCCGGGCACGAGCTCGCTCCGCTGGACGGGGATACATCTGCTGTCGCGGTCTTGCCCTGGCCGTTTCGCGAAGACGAGGTCAGCCTGGCCTGCGAGGGCCGTCTGCTCACGGAGACGTACGCGAGCGACGGTGACATGCGGCGGGGCCTCGCGAAGGCGCCCTGGCGGGCGATCGTGATCAGGCTCGTCCCGGCATGAGCGTGGTTGGCCCATGAGCGCCTCACCGCCGAGGAGCGCTCGCAGGCGCTCATTCGTGACAGTTCGCCGACTGGGTGAGTGGATACGCTCTCGGCCATGAGCGGCGGAATGGCTTCTAAGAAGCGCCTGGATGTGCTGCTCGTCGAGCGCGGGTTGGCCGAGAGCCGCTCGCAGGCGCAGGCGCTCGTCCTGGCCGGACGCGTCCCGGGACACTCGAAAGCAGGAGAACGGCTATCCGAGGACGTCGAGCTAGAGGTGGCGCCGGGCGCGCGCTTCGTCTCCCGTGGAGGAGAGAAGCTGGCCGCGGCCCTCGGCGCTTTCGCGGTCGACGTCTCCGGCGAGGACTGCCTCGACGTCGGCGCCTCGACCGGCGGCTTCACCGACTGCCTCCTCCAGGCGGGGGCGGCGCGGGTCGTCGCGCTCGACGTCGGCTACGGCCAGCTTCACCCGACGCTCCGCGGGGATCCGCGCGTGACCGTGCTCGAGCGGACGAACGTGCGCGACCTCCGCTGCGAGCAGCTGCCTTTCCGGCCGACGTTCCTGGTCTGCGACGTCTCCTTCATCGGCCTCGCCAAGGCGCTTCCGCCCGCGCTCGCCTGCGCCGAGCCGGGCTGGCGCGCGCTCGTCCTCGTCAAGCCGCAGTTCGAGGCCGGCCGGGCGGACGTCGGCAAGGGCGGCGTCGTCCGCGACCCGGCCGTGCACGAACGCGTTCTCGACGAGCTGCTCGCCCAGGTGCCCGACTGGGACGCGGAGGCGCTCGGAGTCGAGCCCTCCGCCGTGCGTGGGCCCAAAGGCAACCAGGAGTTCTTTCTCTACCTCGCCGACGCAGGAGCTGCATGACCGAGGCGCCGCGCCGCATCGGGGTGATGACCACTCCGGGCCGCCCGGATGTCGTCGCAGCTGCACGAGAGCGCGTCGAGGAGGCGGCCTCCGCGGAGGGCGTCGAGATCGGCGCTCCCGAGGAAGGCGGGCTCGACCTGCTGGTCGTGCTCGGCGGGGACGGGACGATGCTGCGGGCGCTGCGGGCGACGCTCGGGAGCGGGACGCCGGTCCTCGGCATCAACTTCGGCAGGGTCGGGTTCCTCACCACGGTCGGCGGCGACCATCTCGACGCGGCGCTCGCGAGCGCGCTCGCCGGCGACGTTCGCGTGGTCGACCTCTGCACGCTCGAGGCTCGCCTCGACGGCGAGACGCACGCGGCCGTCAACGACGTCGTCGTCACGAGCTCGCGACCCGGGCGCATGGTCGGGCTCGGCTGGGAGGTGGCCGGCGAAGACCTAGGCGACCAGCCTTGTGACGGGATGATCTGCTGCACGCCCTCCGGCTCGACCGCCTACAACCTCTCGAACGGCGGTCCGGTGCTGATGTGGGGCCTCGAGGCGATGGCGATGACGTTCGTCGCTCCGCACTCGCTGCGCGCGAGGGCGCTCGTCGTCCCCCGGGGCCACGACCTCCGGATCACGAACCGGTCGAAGGAGGTGCCGGTGACGGTGCTCGTCGACGGCCACGCCGTGGGTGAGCTGCAGCGAGACGAGGAGATCGTGGTCGTCGTCGGCCCGGAGCACTGCCGGCTCGCCATGGTTCCCGAGGTGACGTTCTTCACTCGGTACCACGAGGTCTTCCCCTAAGGGGTCGGGGTCTGCTCCGCCGGTTGCGCATCGAGAGCTTCGTCCTCATTCGCGAGGCCGACCTCACCTTCGCGGCCGGCCTGAACGCCGTCACCGGCGAGACGGGCGCGGGCAAGACCATCCTCGCCCAGGCCGTCGGCCTCCTGCTCGGGGCGCCCGGTGACGCTGGGTATCTCGGGCCCGGAGCAGAGGAGGCTTACGTCGAGGCCGAGCTCGACCTTCCGGAGGGAATACTCGACGACCTCGAGCTCGAGGCGATCGCCGACCTGCGGCCGACCGGGGAGAAGGGACTCGTCGCCGCGCGCAGAGTGTTCGCCGACGGGCGCACGCGCGCCTACGCGTGGGGGCGCGCCGTGCCGCGCGAGGACCTGGCGGCGCTGGTCGAGCGGCTTCTCGCCATGTCCGGCCAGTTCGAGCAGCGGCGCCTCGCACGCCCATCGCACCAGCTCGACGTCCTCGACGCTTTCGCCGGGGAAGAGCAGCTACGCCGGCGCGGCGAGCTGCAGCGTGCGTGGCGTGAGCTTGTGGCCGCGCGCCGCCGCCGCGAGGAGCTCGCCGGCGCGGCCGCAGGGCGGGCGCACCGCCTTGCAGAGCTCGCAGAGCTCGTCGCCCGTACCGAGGGCATCGAGCCCGGGGACGAGGAGCGGCTCCTGGCCGAGCGTGAGCGCCTCCGGCACGTGACCGAGCTGGCGGAGTCTGCGGCCACCGCGGCCGAGGCGCTCGATCCCGAGCAGGCGGACGCCCCGGGCGCGGCGGCGCAGGTGGCGGAAGCCGGGCGCGCGCTCGAAGCGGTCGCCGCGCTCGCGCCCGAGCTGGGCGAGGTCGCCGCCCAGCTCGGCGAAGCCGAGATTCACGTCCGCGAGAGCGCCTCGACGCTCCGCGCCTTTCTTTCCTCGCTCGAAGCCGAGCCCGGCCGGTTGGAGGCGGTCGAGGCGGAGCTCGAGCGGATCGCCGAGGCGCGCCGGCGGTTCGGGGCCGCCGACACGGAGGAGCTGCTCGCGCGCTCCGAGGAAGCCAGGGCCGAGCTGGCGCAGGTCGAGGCCGGCGTCGACCCGCTCGAGGAGGCCGAGCACGCCGTCGCTGAGGCCGAGGAGCGCGTCGAGACCGTGGCGGCCGCGCTCTCGGTCGCGCGGGCCGAGACGGCGGAGCCTTTCGCCGAGGCCGTTGCCTCCCAGCTTCGGGGCCTCGGCATGGGCGATGGGGAGTTCCGGGTCGAGCTGGCCAAGCGCGAGGCGGGGCCGGCGGGCTCCGACGGCGTGTCCTTCCTCGTCCGCCTGAACCCCGGCCTCCCTTTCGTGCCCGCCGCCGAGACTGCCTCCGGCGGCGAGCTCTCCCGCATCGCGCTCGCGCTTCGCACCGTCGCCCATGCGTCGGCCGGTGAGCCGACCGTCGTCTTCGACGAGATCGACGCGGGGATCGGCGGCCGGGCGGCCCATGCTGTCGCCGACGCGCTCGGTCGCCTGGCCGAGCGGGCGCAGGTCCTGACGATCACCCACCTTCCGCAGATCGCCAGCGCCGCCGAGGCGCACTTCAGGGTCGAGAAGGTTCCCGGCGACCCCGCTCACACCCGCATCCAGAGGCTTTCGGAACCCGAGCGGCAGGAAGAACTGGAACGTATGCTGGGCGGTGCCGAGTTCCTCTCCCTGGTGCGCCCGAGTTGACGTTCGTCGAGTTCAACGGAACCGCGAAGCTGGACAAGCGCACGAAGCGCCTCGTCAAGCGCCTCGGCCCCGGCGACATCGCGATCATCGACCACCCGAACCTCGACCTGATCTCGGCCGAGGAGCTGCTCGAGAGCGGCGTGCGTGTCGTCGTGAACGTCTCGCCCTCCTCGACCGGCGACTATCCCAACGCCGGGCCGCTCGCGCTCGTCGAAGGAGGCGTCTGCCTGATCGACGCGCCGGGCGCCGAGCTCTTCGACGAGGTCAAGGACGGCGAGTCGCTCGTCGTCCGCGGCTCGAGCGTCTTTCGCAACGGCTCGCGTCTCGTCGCGGGCAGGGAGCGGGGCGCCGACGAATTGGCGCGCGACCTGTTCGAGCAGCGCGGCCGGGTCAGCGACGCGCTCGAGGCGTTTGCCGAGAACACTCTCCGCCACCTGCGGGAGGAGACTGCGCTCCTCTCCGAAGGCGTGCAGATGCCGCAGCTTCGGACTCGCTTTCGCGACCGGCACGCGCTCGTCGTCGCGCGCAGCGCCGAGACCAAGCGCGACCTCTCCATCGTCGCTCCGTACATCGGCGACTTCAAGCCCGTCCTCGTCGGGGTGGACGGAGGCGCGGACGCGCTGGTGGCGGCTGGGTACAAGCCCGACGTGATCGTCGGGGACATGGACTCGGTGACGGACAAGGCGCTCCTCTCCGGCGCCGAGCTCGTGGTGCACGCCTACCCCGATGGGCGCGCCCCGGGCCGCGACCGGCTCGACCGGCTCGGGCTGCCCTCGACCGTCCTGCCCACGCTTGGGATCTCCGAGGACGCCGCGATGCTGCTCGCTTACGAGAAAGGCGCCGAGCTGATCGTCGCCGTGGGCACCCGCTTCAACATCATCGAGTTTCTCGAGCGCGACCGGGCAGGGATGTCCTCCACCTTCCTCACGCGTCTCAAGGTCGGCGAGAAGCTCGTGGACGCGCGGGGCGTCTCGCGACTCTTCCGCCCGCGCGTCGGGGTGGGGATGGTGATCGCGTTCGTGCTCGCCGCACTCGCGGCGATCACGGCCGTCCTGATCGCCTCGCCGGAGCTTCGGGACCTCGTCTCGACGCTCGTCGAGCGCCTGCGGTCGCTCGTCGGCGTCGAATGAGCGTATGAGCCTGATCGAGGCGGAGGGCGAGCTCCAGTCCGACCGCCGCGACGTCTGGGCGCTCGTGGCCGAGCCGTACCACCTTCCCGACTGGTGGCCCGCGTACACGGGGGTCAAGCCGGACCGGAGAGGGCTCGCCGAGAACGCCCGCTGGCAAGTCATCCGCAGCACGTCTCCGGGATTCCTGCGGCGCCCGGAGGGAGAAGGGCTGATCGTGATCACGAAGGTCGTGGAGGGCTGGGAGCTCCGTTGGCACGACGTGAAGCAGGACCTCGAGGCGGGCGTCCAGCTCGACAACGCGGGCACGGGGCGTACGCGGGCGACGACGTTCGTGTCCGGTTCGTGGCTCCGCCTCGTCGCCGAGGGAGCCCGCGGCCTTCCCGAGCGGGCGCTCACCCGCCTCCGCGACCTGTGCCAGACCGCCGCGACGCTCTGAGCACGGGGCATCTACGCTCTCTGACGAATGTTCGGCCTTCGGTACCACGTGGCCTCGCTGGCGGCCGTCTTCGTCGCGCTCGCGGTCGGCATCCTGCTCGGAGTCGCGGTCTCGGGCAACCTGACGGACTTCGGGGAGGACGCCGAGCGCCGGAACCTGGAGGAGGACGTCGAGCAGCTGGAGCAGGAGCTCGAAGCGGCCCGCGCCCAGGCCGAGGCCGCCACGGCGATGGGCGAGGGGGCCGACGAGCTCTTCGCGCGCGCCTACCAGACGCTCATGGACCGGCGGCTCGAGGGACAGGACGTCGCCGTCGTCTTCCTCGGGCCGGCGGACGGGAGCGTGCGCGCCGAGGTGGAGGACACCCTGGAGGATGCCGACGGTGGCGCGCCCGCCAGCGTCATCGCGCTGGAGGTGCCCGTCGACGGTGCCGATCTCCAGGCGTCCCTCGAGGAGGACGAGGTCCTCGCCGACTTCGCCGACGAGGGGGGCGACTTCTCCGACCTCGGGCGGGAGCTCGGCCGCGAGCTGGTCGAGGCCGAGGAGACGCCGCTTTGGGATGCCCTGGCGACCAGGCTCGTCGAGGAGCGCTCCGGGACGATCGCGAACCCGATGGACTCGGTGGTCGTCGTCCTCAACTGGACGCCGCCGGAGGAGGGCGACGACGACGAAGCGGCGACCGAGGCCACCGCCTCCCTCATCGACGGCCTCGTGAGCGGCCTGGACGGGTCCAACGTGCCGGTCGTGGGCGTCGCAGACTCGAGCGCTCCCGAGGACGTGATCGACTTCTACCGCGAGCGCGGGCTCTCGAGCGTCGACAACGTCGACGCGCCGGAGGGCCACCTCGCTCTCGCACTCTTGCTCGCCGGCGCCGAGCCCGGTCAGTACGGGCTCCGGGAGACCGCGGCCGACGGCGTCGTCCCAACGATAGAGCCCGTCACGACCGAGGGTGAGTAGCCCTTCCGGGCCCGAGGGGCTCACGATCCTCGTTCCCGCGCGAAACGAGGCGGAGAGGATCGAGGAGACGGTCAGGACGCTCCGGCGGGACTTTCCCGTAGCCGAGGTGATCGTCCTCGACGGCCGCTCCCAGGACGGGACCGCCGACCGCGCAGAAGCGGCCGGAGCCCTCGTCCTTCGCCTCGAGCGGCTCGGCAAGGGCGAGGCGCTCTCGGCGGGGGAGCGGGCCGCTCCACCGGGGCGGTTGCTCCTGGCCGACGCGGATCTGCGCGGCTCGCTGCTTGCGCTCGGCGAGAGCACCGCCGACTTGGCGGTTGCGGCCTTCGGCAAGCGCGTGGCGGGCGGCTTCGGGTTCGCCAAGCGCGTGGCCCGTGGCCTGGTCTGGCTGCGGACGGGCGTGGCTCCGCGCGAGCCCCTCTCGGGCCAGCGGCTCGTCACCGCCCGCGCGCGCGCCGCCTGCTTCCCGCTCGCCTCCGGCTTCGGGTGTGAGGTCCGCATGACGATCGACGCGCTCCGGGCCGGGCTGACGCTCGAGGAGGTCGAGCTCGATCTCGACCACCGCGCCACCGGCCGCGACGCCGCAGGCTTCCTGCACCGAGGCCGGCAGTTGATCGACGCGGCCCTCGCGGCCGGGCCTCTGGCGGTCAACTACCGGGGCTTCCGCCTGCCGCTCGTCGGCTGGACGACCGCCAACCTCAGCGATCCGGGGATCACGCTCGTCATGCTCCTCGGCTGGCTCGACGACGCGTTCAGCGGGGAGGAACGGGGGCTCAGGGAGCACCTGCGGGCGCGGCGGACAACCGGCGTGCTCAAGGCCGTGGGGATCCCTCTGATCGGGCTCTGGCGAACGCGGAGCCCGAGCGGCGCGCTCCTCTTCGCCCTCGGCGCGAACCTCCTGAACCAGCTGGACAGACGCCCGGGGCGGTGCCTGAAGGCGTACCTTCTGGCCGCTCTCCCGCTCGGCGCGCCCGTCGGCCGAGCCGTCCTGCTTCTTCCCTACGATCTCGGCGAGAGGGTCATGCTGGGCGACGCCGGATCGAACGCGTTCGGGGCCGTGCTAGGCTTGAAGTCCGTGGACCGCTTCCACGGATGGAGCCGTTGGGCCGCGATCGGGGCGCTCGCGGGCCTGAACATCCTCGGAGAGCGCACATCGATCGGCCGTCTCATCGAGCGGACGCCGGGGCTGCGCGAGCTCGACAGGCTGGGGCGGCGCAGATGAGGGAGCGTCCGACGAAGTACGTTTTCGTGACGGGCGGCGTCGTCTCGTCGCTCGGGAAGGGCATCAGCGCCGCCTCGCTCGGCCGTCTCCTCAAGGCGCGCGGCCTCCGCGTGCAGGTGCAGAAGTTCGATCCGTACCTGAACGTGGACCCGGGGACGATGAGCCCGTTCCAGCACGGCGAGGTCTTCGTCACCGAGGACGGCGCCGAAACCGACCTCGACATCGGGCACTACGAGCGCTTCGTCGACGAGAACCTCTCTCGCAACGCGAACCACACGTCGGGCTCGATCTGGTACGCGGTCATCCGCAAGGAGCGCAAGGGCGAGTACCTCGGCTCCACCGTCCAGGTGATCCCGCACATCACGAACGAGATCAAGGCGCGCATCCGGCGCGTTGCCGACGTCAGCGACACCGACGTGGTCATCTCGGAGATCGGCGGCACGGTCGGCGACATCGAGTCGCTTCCGTTCCTCGAGGCAATCCGCCAGTTCCGGCGCGAGGTCGGCCCCGAGAACGTCGTCTACCTCCACGTGACCTTCGTCCCGTTCATCGAGACGGCCGGCGAGCTCAAGACGAAGCCGACGCAGCATTCCGTGAACGAGCTGCGCCGCATCGGTATCCATCCGGATGTCGTCATCTGCCGCTCGAAGGACCGGCTCTCGCGAGACATTCGCGAGAAGATCGCGCTCTTCGCCGACGTCGACCCCGAGGCCGTGGTCGCGAACGAGGACGTCAGCGATGTCTACCTCGTGCCGCAGGCGCTCCGGGCCGAAGGGCTCGATTCGCTCGTCGTGCGCAAGCTCGGGCTGCCCGACGTCGCGCCCGAGCTCGGCGAGTGGGAGGAGCTGGCGACGCAGATCGCGCGACGCGACGGCGAGGTCGAGATCGCCCTCGTGGGCAAGTACGTCAAGCTGCACGACGCCTACCTCTCGGTGCACGAGGCGCTCAAGCACTCCGGCATCCATCACGGGGTTGGCGTCAACGTGCGCTGGTTCGACGCCGAAGGGATGAGCCTCGAGGAAGCGGCGGCCGAGCTCGAGGCTGTCGACGGCGTTCTCGTCCCCGGCGGCTTCGGCTCCCGAGGGTGGGAGGGCAAGATCACCGCCTGCCGGGTAGCTCGCGAGCAGGGGATTCCCTACCTCGGGATCTGCCTCGGCATGCAGGTGGCGGTCTCGGAGTTCTCCCGTCACGTCTGCGGCCTGGACGGCGCCAACTCGACGGAGATGGACCCGGAGACGCCGTACCCGGTGATCGACCTCCTGCCCGAGCAGAAGGAGATCGAGGACCTGGGCGGCACGATGCGCCTCGGCGCCGACGCGGTCGACCTCGTCGAGGGCACGAAGGCGCACGCTGCCTACGGCGATCTGGTCATCCACGAGCGCCACCGGCACCGCTACGAGGTCAACAACCACGTCCGCCCGCGGCTCGTCGAGCAGGGGCTCGTCGTCTCGGGCACGTTCCAGGCCGGACGGCTGGTGGAGGTCGTCGAGCTCCCCGAGCACCCCTGGTTCGTCGCGAGCCAGTTCCATCCGGAGTTCAAGTCGCGCCCCACACGGCCGGCCCCGCTCTTCAGGGATTTCGTCGGCGCCGCGCTCGTCCGTGCCCAGGATCGAGGCCGGGTCGCCGAGACTGCGCGTCGCTAGCAGCTCTCCCCACCGCGGGTGTCGAGCCCGAGGCCAAGCGAGGAAGGGACGCTCGACGAACTCCCCACCCGTATCTCATCCGGGCTAGCGTCTGTGCCGGCCGTGGCTTGCGGCGATTCAACGAGTGGAGGTGTAGCCATGATCACCGGAGTCCACGCAGTCGTTTTCAGCGAGGACGCGGATGCAACCCGTGCGTTCCTGCGTGATGCACTCGGTCTCTCCTTCGTCGATGCAGGCGGCGGCTGGCTGATCTTCGCGCTTCCGCCTGCTGAAATCGCCGTCCACCCGACCGACGAGCAGCCTCATTACGAGCTCTACCTCATGTGCGACGACCTCGACGCGACTCTCGTCGAGCTGAGAGAGCGGGGCGCCGAGGTGAGCCGGCCGGTGAACGCGGAGAGCTTCGGACGGCTCACCGCGCTCGCGCTTCCGGGCGCCGGCGAACTCGGTCTCTACCAGCTCTCGCACCCAAGCCCGCTTGGCGGCTGATCCGCGCTCGCCGCCATCGACGTCGCCTTCGTCGCGGGTCCTTTCTTGGGGCACCCCTCTCCCACCACCCGCTGTCAAGCGTAACGGCGAAGCTCGCGCGCGTGGGGAACGGGAGCGTGTCGAATCTGTGCCGGCTTGTCCCGAGGCGCCGCGCCCTAGAATCGGACGCGTGACGACTACGTGGGCTTCCGAGGTGCTGCCGCTCTTCCTCGAGCTGGCGGCGATCCCGAGCCCCTCGGGGCAGGAGGAGGCCGTGGCGGCGCGCGTTCGCGCCTACCTGGGCGGCCTCGGAATCAAGGCGGAGGGCGATGAGGCCGGCAACCTCCTGGCGCGCGTGCCGGCGACCGACGGCGCGGCCGGCGAGCCGATCTTCCTGTGCGCGCATCTCGACACGGTCCCGGTCTCCGGCCCGATCGCGCCCGTGGTCGAGGACGGAGTCGTCACGAACACGGCCGCGACGATCCTCGGCGCCGACGACAAGGCGGCCGTCGCCGTGCTGCTCGAGGCCGCCCGGCTGCTTCTTGCCGAGGGGCGACCCCACGCCGGCGTCGAGCTTCTCTTCACCACGAGGGAGGAGACTGGGCTCGAAGGCGCGTTCGCGTTCGACGCCTCACGGCTCACGGCGCGCCTGGGCTTCGTCTACGACTACTCCGGCGCCGTCGGCGAGGTCGTGGTGGCGGCGCCCTCCGGGCGGGCGATCGAGGTGACCTTCACCGGGCGGCCGGCGCATGCGGGCATCAACCCCGAGGACGGGCGCTCGGCGATCGTTGCCGCCGCCCGCGCGATCTCGGATCTTCGCCTGGGCCGCATCGACGAGGAGACGACCGCCAACGTGGGTCTGATCGAGGGCGGGAGCGCGCTCAACGTCGTGCCGGCTCATTGCGGGCTGGCCGTCGAGGCTCGCTCCCGCGACGAGCGAAAGCTGGCAAGCCTCGTGCAGGAGATTCTCGACTCGCTCTCCTTCGCCGCGGCCGTGACGGAGTGCGAGGTGGAGACGACGGTCGAGGACAAGTACCGCGGCTATCGCCTTGCTCCCGACGATCCGGCGCTGACGCTCGCCCGGTCCGCGCTCGAGCGCGCCGGGTTCGAGCCGAGGGAGGTCGAGGTCGGCGGCGGCGCGGATGCGAACGTGTTCAATCAGCGCGGCCTGCACTGCGTGAACATGGCCAACGGCATGGCGAACGTGCACACGGCGGACGAGCAGATCGCCGTCGCCGACCTGGAGGCGATGGTCGCCGTCACCCTCGAGCTCATCGCCGTGGCCCGCGGAGACTAAGTGCCGATCAGCCTTCGGCGCGGGACGGTGACCGCGATCGTGGAGCGCCACGACGGCCTCGTCCGTCTCGAGGTGGACGAACGGCCCTGCGTCGCCTACCCGGCGCTGACCGGGCCCGTCGCGCTCGGCGACGACGTGCTTGTGAACGACCAGTCGGTCGAGCTGGGCCTCGGCACGGGGGGCTTCGACGTCCTCCATGCGAACCTCACGCGGGGCCTGGAGCTCCCGGCGGACCGGGGGGCGCACGTGATGAAGCTTCCGTACACACCGCTCCAGCACGCAGTTCCGCACGAGGAGGAGTCCTGGCCGGAGGACCCAGTGAGCGACCTCGCCGGCCTACCGGTCGTCTGCTGCTCGCTCCACAGCCAGGTTGCGCCGGCCTGCGCCGGCCTGGGGCGGGAGGTTCGCGTCGCCTACGTCCAGCTCCCGGGCGGCGCCCTGCCGGTTTCCCTCTCCGACACCGTGCGCGGGCTGTGCTCGGACGGCTACCTCCAGACAACAGTCGCGGTCGGCCCCTGCGTCGCCGGGGAGGTTGCGTGCGTCTCCACCGCGTCCGCCCTGCTCATGTGCGCTGCCGCCCGGTTCGACGCGGTCGTCTGCGCGATCGGCCCTGGAATCGTCGGCACGGGCTCGCGCTTCGGTCACGGGGCGATGGCCGCGGCCGAGGCTGCCAACGCCGCCGGCGCCCTCGGCGGGTCGCCGGTCCTCGCGCCGCGCGTCTCGACGGCCGACGAGCGCGAACGGCACCGCGGGCTCTCGCACCACACGCTCGCCGTGCTCGAGCTCGTCCAGGGCGCGGTTCCGGTGGCCTGGCCTGCGGGGCTCGACGTCCCCGCCGATCTCGGCGCCGTCGAGATGGTCGACACGTCGTCCTGGCGGACGGACTGCGAGGGGCTGCCCCTGTCGCACATGGGGCGCGGGCCCGAGCACGAGCCGTGGTTCTTCGCCGCCGCCTACGCCGCCGGGGCGCTGGCGCGGACGCTTGCACGCTGATCCCGGCGCACCCGTTCGGTTATCGTTCGCCCGCGGCATGCGGATCGGCGTCGTCAAAGAGATCAAGCAGGACGAGTACCGCGTCGCGCTCACCCCGGCCGGAGCGGGAGAGCTGCGGCGCCGCGGCCACGAGGTCGTCGTCGAAGCCGGCGCCGGCGCCGGCAGCGCCTTCCTGGACACGGACTACGAGGCGGTCGGCGCACGACTCGCGTCGGTCGAGGAGGTGTGGGCGACCTCGGAGATGGTGCTCAAGGTCAAGGAGCCGCTGCCGGAGGAGTACGACAGGTTGCGAGACGAGCAGATCCTCTTCACCTACCTGCATCTGGCGGCCGACGAGCAGCTGACACGTGCGCTCCAGGAGAGCGCAGCGACGTGCATCGCGTACGAGACCGTCGAGACTGATGACGGTAGGCTGCCGCTCCTCGCGCCGATGAGCGAGGTGGCCGGGCGCCTGGCGACGCAGATGGGCGCCTGGGCGCTGGAGAAGGCGCAAGGAGGCCGGGGCCTCCTGCTCGGCGGCGTGCCGGGGGTGCCGCCCGCGAAGGTGGTCGTCCTCGGCGGGGGCATCGTCGGCTACAACGCCGCGCTCATCGCCGTCGGCATGCAGGCGGACGTCTGGGTGCTCGACAAGTCGGTCGAGCGCATGCGTGACCTGGAGATGATGCTCGACGGCCGCATCACCCTCGCGATGTCGAACCGCCTCCAGATCGAGCTCGCCGCCGCCGACGCGGACCTCATCATCGGCGCCGTGCTCATCCCCGGGGCCCGCGCCCCGAAGCTGATCACCCGCGACATGCTCGCAGCGCTGAAGCCCGGTGCCGTCGTCGTCGATGTCGCCATCGACCAAGGCGGCTGTTTCGCGACATCTCATCCGACGACGCACTCGGACCCGATCTACGAGGTCGACGGCGTCGTTCACTACTGCGTGGCGAACATGCCCGGTGCGGTTCCCGTCACGTCGACGCTCGCGCTGACGAACGTCACCCTGCCCTACGTCGAGTCGATCGCCGAGCTCGGCTTCCGCGAGGCGATCGCACGGGACCGGACGCTTGCGCGCGGGGTCAACGTCGTCGACGGCAAGCTGACGTACGAGGCGGTTGCGGACGCCCACGGTCTCGAGTTCACGCCGCTCGAGCGAGCGGTGCCGCTCGAGCCCGTCTAGCGGCCGGGGCCCGTTGAATGAACCCTCCGGGGTGTGGCCTGCGAAGGGCTCTTCGTTCCCTTCTGCAACCACACAAGGAGTAGACATGACCAAGCTCACACGCTGGGTGATCGTGCTCGGCGCGATGCTCGCGCTCGTCGTCCCGCTCGGGGCGGCCGCGGACAACGGCGGCGGCAAGAACGATCGCCGCGTCCTCTTCGCGACCGACACCGACGGAAACCTCCTGCGCTTCGATTCCCGTTCGCCGCGGCACGTCAGCTCGAAACAGATCACGGGCCTGCCGATGGGCGTCTCGCTCGGCGGCATCGACTTCCGTCCGGCGACCGGCGACCTCTATGCGCTCGGAAGCGACAAGGTCGTCTACCGGGTGAACGTGAAGACCGCCATCGCGGTCGCGGAGGGCCCCGCATTCGAGCTGGCGCCGTCGGCGCTCTCGAGCGGCAACATCGGCTTCGACTTCAACCCGACCGTGGACAAGATCCGCGTCACGAGCGACGCCGACGACAACATCCGGCTCAATCCCGACGAGGGTAACCTCCTTGCGAAGGACACGAGTCTGACCCCTGCGGACGTTACGGTGGTTGGGTCCGCGTACAGGAACTCGTCGTTCACGGCGTTCGCGACGCGGCCGACCGTAACGGAGCTCTACGCGCTCGACATCGCACCGAGCAACGACCGCCTCTGGATCCAGCGCCCCGCCAACAACGGGACGCTGATCATGCCCGTGTCGCTCGACTTCGATCTCGGCGTCACCGCGGGCTTCGACATCGTGGGGAGCGACGCCACCGGGAACATCGGCTACGTCGCCGGCACCGACGACGGCCGCAGCTCGGCCGAGTTGTGGCGTGTCGACTTGGCGACGGGCGAGACGCGCTCCCTCGGCCGTATCGGCAAGGGCGTGACCATCACCGGCCTCGCCGCCTGGCAGGACCAGTAGCGCGTGCGTGAGCGGGACGGGCCCCCGCCGGAGCCCGTCCCGCGAACCTTTCTGCGCCCGTGGTCGAACGACCTGTGTCCCGGAACAGCCGATGGAATCGTTCCCGACACTCGAGCGCGACCGCGTTGCCGGCGCGGAAGCCCTATTGCCTGCGCGGCTCGCTGCCGGCGAGCGCGAGCAGCCGCTGGCCGAGCTGTACCGCATCTACGGTCGCCGGATCTACGGGCTCGGGCTTCGCCTCTTCGGCGATCGTGGGCTCGCGGAGGAGCTCGTCCAGGAGACCTTCGTGCGTCTCTGGCGCTCGTCCGACCGCTTCGACCCGCGCCGCGGCACCGTTCACACCTTCGTCTTCACGCTCGCAAGGCGAGCCGGTGTCGACCCGCTGCGGCGAAGGTCCTCGCACTCGACGCCCGCCGTCGCCGTCGAGGACCTGGACGCGCCGGCCGGCGACCGGGCCTACGACGAGCTCGTTCTCGCACTCGACATGCGCGACGTGCTCGAGAGCTTGTCACCCAAGCATCGCGAGGTGCTGGAGCTGCAGTATCTGGGCGACATGACGCAGGCGCAGATCGCCGCCTGACTCGACGTGCCGCTCGGCACCGTCAAGACGCGCACCTTCCACGCGCTGCGGGCCCTCCGCGAGCAGCTCATGGAGCGTGACGTCCTGTGACCCAGCCTCCCGTCAGCCACGTGGACGTGGCCGGCTACCTGCTTGGGAGCCTGACGCCGGAGGAGCGGGCAGCCTTCGAGCAGCACCTTGCGGATTGCCCCTGGTGCCGGAGGCAGCTGGACGAGCTCGGCGCGCCTGCCGAGCTCCTTCGTCGGGCTGCTCCCGCCTACGACATGCCCCCTGGCCTCGAAGCGGCGACGCTCGGCACGATCGAGCGGGGCGCCTCCGAGAACGGAGCACCTCCTGCGCCGTCGAAGCATCGCCTGCTCCGGCCGCGTCGCGTGGCATTCGCGGGCGCCGCCGTTGCTGCTGCCGTCGCGATTGGCGCCTTCGTCGTCCTGTCTCAGCTCGACGAGCCGGGGCGTAGCCGGATCGAGCTCGAAGCGGTGCTCGTGCCTCCGGCAGGCGGGATTGCGCGGGCCACCGTCGTCGTCGAGAAGACGGGGATCGGGCGCGAGATCTCGTTCCGGAGCGACGACCTGCCGATCCTCCCGCGGGGCGAGTACTACGAGCTCTGGTTCGTCGGGCCGGGCGACACTCGGCGCCGCCCGAATCGCATCTCGGCGGGGACGTTCCATCCGGACGAGCAAGGCCGCTCCGTCGTCGAGCTGACCGCGGCGGTCGATCCCGCGCTCTATCCGATTCTGAGCGTCACCGCCGAGCCGGCAGACGGGAACCCCGAGCGCACGGGACCCGAGGTGCTTCGCTCGGAGCGGGAGTGAGGTCTACGAGTCGGTCTTCGGCTTCAGATCCTCGTCACTCGGGAAGAGCTTGACCATCACGTAGGTGATTCCGGCGGCGATGGCAATGGTTCCGGCGATCCAGACCGCCATCCCGAGAAGACCGAGGATCGTGTCCATGACAACCGTAGAATAGCCCCATGCCGCGCGCCTGCGTGATCGTGCTGGACGCGGTTGGTGCGGGCGAGCTGCCGGACGCACACGAATACGGCGACGAGGGATCGAACACTCTCGGCAACGTCGCCAAGGCGGTCGGCGGCCTCGACCTTCCCAACCTCGAACAGCTCGGCTTCGGGAACATCGAAGACCTCGAGGGCTGCCCGCCGCTCGAAGGCGCTCCCGCCGTCGCCGGTCGCCTGTTCGAGCGGTCGAAGGGCAAGGACACGACGACGGGGCACTGGGAGCTGATGGGGATCGTCACGCCCGCCGCTATGCCGACCTACCCGCACGGCTTCCCATTCGAGGTCATCGAGGAGTTCGCGCACCGAACGGGCCGGGGCGTCCTCGGAAACAAGGCTGCCTCCGGCACGGAGATCATCGAGGAACTCGGGGAGGAGCACCAGCGGACGGGCAAGTGGATCGTGTACACGTCGGCGGACTCCGTCTTCCAGATCGCCGCGCACGAGGAGACGATTCCGCTGGAGGAGCTGTATGAGGCGAGCGGAATCGCCCGGGAGATCCTCACGGGGAAGCACGCGGTCGGGCGGGTGATCGCCCGCCCGTTCGTCGGAGACCTTGGGAGCTACACCCGAACCCCGAATCGCCACGACTGGTCTCTGCGGCCGCGGCAGCCGAACTACCTGACCCACGTCCGCGAGGCGGGCAACGAGGTCTACGGCGTCGGCAAGATCCACGACATCTTCGCCGGGGTCGACATCGACCACTCGCATCCGACGAAGTCGAACGCCGACGGCATCCGCCAAACCGAGACCCTGCTTCGCGAGCTCGAGTCCGGCCTCGTGTTCGTCAACCTGGTCGAGACGGACATGCTCTGGGGGCACCGCAACGACCCGATCAACTTTCACCGGTGTCTTCAGGACTTCGACCGGCGGCTGCCCGACCTGCTCGATGCACTGCGGCCCGGCGACCTCTTCGTGCTCACGTCGGATCACGGTTGCGACCCGACTACGCCTTCGACCGACCACTCGCGCGAGCATGCCCTCTTCCTCGCCTACGTCGAGGGGAAGAACGCAAGCGGACGGCGTCACGAAGGCGAGTTCGCCGACGTGGGGGCGACCGTGAACGCGTGGCTGGGCGGGAAGGTGCCGAGCCGGGGGATTCCGGGGGCGCCGGTCTTGACCCCGTGATCCCACCCGCCGAGCTGATCCAGCGGAAGCGCGACGGGGCGCAGCTTTCCGGCGACGAGCTCGCCGACCTCGTCCTCGCGTATGCACGCGACGAGGTGCCCGACTACCAGATGGCTGCCTTCTGCATGGCCGTCTACTTCCAGGGCCTCTCTGCGGAGGAAACCCATGCGCTCACGGACGCCATGGTCCGGAGCGGGGAGACCATCGATCTCTCGCCGCTCGGGCGAAAGGTGGTGGACAAGCACTCCACCGGCGGCGTCGGCGACAAGGCGTCGATCGTGATCGGCCCGATCGTCGCCGCCTGCGACGTTCCCTTCGCGAAGATGAGCGGGCGCGGCCTCGGCCATACCGGCGGCACGCTCGACAAGCTCGAAGCCATTCCCGGCTTTCGGCTCGAGCTCGCCGGCGACGAGTTCATCCGCCAGGTGAAGGAGGTCGGGATGGCGATCGTCGGGCAGACCGCCGACCTCGTCCCAGCGGACAGGAAGCTCTATGCCCTTCGCGACGTCACCGCGACCGTCGACATCATCCCGCTGATCGCCTCGTCGATCATGTCCAAGAAGATCGCCGGCGGCGCGGACGCGATCGTGCTCGACGTCAAGGTGGGACACGGCGCGTTCATGAAGGATTTGGACGAGGCGCGCGAGCTGGCGCAGACGATGGTCGAGCTGGGCTGGCTCGAGGGCCGGGAGGTCGTCTGCGAGCTCACCGACATGGACCAGCCGCTCGGCCGCGCTGTCGGCAACGCCCTCGAGGTCCACGAGGCTCTCGACGCGCTCGAGGGCTCGGGCCCGCGCGACCTGACCGAGCTCGTCCTAGGCGCCTCGGCGCATCTGCTTGCCCTCTCGGACCTCGGCGTCGACGTCGACGAAGGACGCCGCCGAGCAGAGGAAGCCGTGGGCAGCGGCGCTGCGCGCGAGCACTACGACCGCTGGGTGCGGGCGCAGGAGGGAGACCCTCGACGCGAGGCGCTGCCTAGAGCCGCCGTGGTCCGCCCCGTACCGGCTCCTGCGGCAGGGTTTGTCCAGGGCATCGCGGCGACCGCCGTCGGGCTGGCGGCGCTCCACCTCGGCGCCGGCCGGGTCCGCAAGGAGGACGCGATCGACCATGCGGTCGGTGTCGTCTGCCTGGCAAAGCGGGGCGACCGCGTCGAGCGCGGGCAGCCCCTCGCGGAGGTCCACGCCCGTGACGACGAGTCCGCGGCCCAGGCCGTGCGCGAGATCGAGGAGTGCTACCGCATCGGGGATGGGGAGCCCGAGCAGAAGCCGATCGTGCTCGACGTCCTCTCGTGAGCGGCGCGGACGGCTGACCCTTCGTGCCCGAGCTGCCCGAGGTCGAGACGATCCGCTCCAGCCTCGCGCCGGCGCTGACGGGGAGGAGACTCGAGCACGTCGCGATCCTCGACCCCCGGCTGACGAGACCCGAGCCTCCTGAGATCGTGGCGCGCGCGCTGGAAGGAGAGCGCGTCGCCGATGTGCGTCGGCGAGGCAAGTATTTGGTTGTCGTCTTCGAAAGCGGGCGGCACCTCCTCGTTCATTTGCGGATGACCGGAAACGTCCTGCACCCGGCGCCTGAGGGGCACAGGGACGATCCGCACGTGCGGGCTGTCGTCAGATTAGACGACGGCTCGGACGTCATCTATCGCGACGTCCGCCGCTTCGGCACGTGGGATCTCCTCGAGCTCGGCGAGCTCGAGGCGTACTTCGCCGCGCGACGGCTCGGAGCCGAGCCTTTGAGCCGCGCGTTCACGACGGCGAGCCTCGGCCGAGCGCTCGCCGGCCGCAAGGCGCCGGTGAAGGCGGCGCTGCTCGACCAGCGCGCTGTGGCGGGCATCGGGAACATCTACGCCGATGAAGCGCTCTGGTACGCGCGAGTCAACCCGCTCGCCCCGGCCGGAGGCCTCTCGGGTGAGCAGATCGCCGCGCTTCGAGTGGGCGTCCGCAAGGCGCTGCGCCTCGGCATTCGGCGGCAGGGGGCGACGCTGCGCGACTACCGCGGCGCGGACGGGGTTCGTGGGCAGATGCAGGAGGAATTCCGGGTCTACGGACGGGACGGCGAGCCGTGCGAGCGTTGCGGAACGCCGATCGTGAAGACGCGGGTGGCCGGCCGGGGAACCTGGTACTGCCCGTCATGCCAGGCGCTCAGGGACGCTCGGTAGGGATCGGTCCGGCCGCCTCGGCTGCGAGCGCTGCGAGCTGCCCACGGCGATCGAGCTCCCTCAGCTCCGTGTAGCCGCCGATCGGTCTCCCGTCGATCAGGATCTGCGGCACCGTCCAGCGGCCGGAGAGGTCGAGGAGCTTGGCCCGGAAGGCGGGGTCGTCATCCAGCCGGATCTCCTCGTAGGGGAGACCTCGCTCCTGGAGCAGCACCTTGGCGCGATCGCAGTAGCCGCACCATGCGGTCGTGTACATCGCGATCCTGGCCACGTCCAGGGGAAACGTCGGCGCGAGAGCCAGGATTCCCCCGAGGACGGGACTAGACTGGCCGGGTGTCGTCGCGCACTCTCACGACCGAGGCGGTCGTGCTCCGTTCTATCCGCTTCTCCGAGGCGGACTGTGTCCTCCACCTCTACACGCTGGCGAAGGGGAGGGTGGGAGCGATCGCCAAGGGCGTGCGGAAGACGCGCTCGCGCTTCGGGGCTCGCCTGGAGCCGCTGTCGCATGTCGAGCTCCTGCTGCATGAAGGGCGGGGAGACCTGCACACGGTTCGGGGCGCCGAGCTCGTCCGCTCCCACGATGCCTCGCGGACCGATCCGTACCGGCTGGCCGTCGGGCACATCGGGCTCGAGGCGGTGCTCAGGCTCTTCGTCGAGGAGGAGGCGCAGCCCCCGGCCTTCCATGCGCTCACCCGCTTCCTCGACCTGCTCGACGACGTGGAGGCAACGCTTCCGGCGCAGCCTGCGCTCGAGCCGCTCGTGCTCTCCTTCCAGCTCAAGCTCCTCTGGCTCTCCGGCTACCTTCCGCACCTCGCGAGCTGCGCGGCCTGCGGAGAGGCGAAGCCCCTCGTCGCCTTCTCGGCGCGGGCGGGAGGGGCGGTCTGCAACGACTGCTCCGGCGCGGCCCTTCCGGTCTCCGAGGCGGGGTTCCTCGCGATCCGGGCGCTCCTCGAGCAGCCGCTCGCCGGCGCGCGCGGGCTCGGCCTCGGCGAGAACGCACTCCGGCAGTGCCTGCGCGTGATCGCAGCCTCGTACGAGGAGCACGGCGGCTTCCGGCTGCGGACGCTCTCGGCCTGATTCGCGGCAGCGCCGTGTCGCCTTGGCCGGCCGGTCTCGGCTGGCCTTGGGGCACCCCGGCCCACGACCCGCTTTCGCGCCTAACGCGGAAGAGCGTACGCGTGGTGCGCGCATCGTGGCGAGAGTGTGCCAAGTCGAGGGCCGAGAACCGGTGCGAAGTAACCGGGCGCCTGCCGTAGCATGTTCGCTTCGATGGGCGCGCCGAACTTCCAGGAGATGATCGCGCTCTTGCAGCGCTACTGGGCGGAAGAGGGCTGCGTGCTCATGCAGCCCTTCCATACTGAGGTCGGTGCGGGCACGTTCAATCCGGCCACGTTCCTCCACTGCCTGGGGCCGGAGCCGTGGAGGGCCGCCTACGTCGAGCCGAGCATCCGCCCGAGCGACGGTCGCTACGGAGAGAACCCTTTTCGCTTCCAGCAGCACTATCAGCTGCAGGTGATCCTGAAGCCCGCTCCGGAGGACGTCCTCGACCGTTATTTCGCCTCGCTTGAGTCGGTCGGCATCGACCTGCAGAAGCACGACGTCCGCCTGGTCGAGGACGACTGGGAAGGCCCGACGCTGGGCGCCTGGGGCCTCGGCTGGGAGGTCTGGGTCGACGGCATGGAGGTGACCCAGTTCACGTACTTCCAGCAGCTCGGTGGGCTCGAGCTCGATCTGATCCCCGCGGAGATCACGTACGGCCTCGAGCGGCTGGCGATGTTCCTCCAGGACACGCGCACCGCGTTCGAGCTCGAGTGGGCGCCCGGCGTGGCCTGGGGCGACGTCTACCGCGAGAGCGAGCGCCAGTGGTCGATCTACAACTTCGACGTGGCGCCCATCGACGTGCTCATGCGCCGCTTCGGCGAGCACGAGGTCGAGTGCCGTGAGCTCGTCGAGCTCGGGCTGCCGCTCCCGGCGTACGACCAGGTGCTCAAGTGCTCGCACGTCTTCAACCTCCTCGACGCGCGTGGGGCGATCTCGGTCACCGAGCGCGCCTCGTACATCGCGCGCGTCCGCAATCTCGCCCGGCGCGTCGCCGAGCTCTACGTGGAGTCCCTTTCCCTTGCCGAGCCTGCTGGTTGAGATCGGCTGCGAGGAGCTCCCGGCCTCCGCCTGTCGCGAGGCCCAGGCGCAGCTTCGAGAGCAGTGGCTGCCCGAGCTGGGAGAGGGCGCGGTCCTCGTCGGCCCACGGCGTCTGGCCGTGCTAGTGCCCGAGGTCCCCGAGCACGAGCCCGACCGGTGGGTTCAGGGGCCACCAGAGCATCTGCGCGAGCAGGCGGCCGCCGGTTTCGCGCGTAAGCAGGGAGTCTCCGAGGACGAGCTCGAGGTGCGCGACGGCTTCCTCGGCGTCGTCGTCCCGGGCCGGCCGATCTCCGAGGCCCTTCCGGAGAAGCTCGCCGCCCTAGTCGAGAGCCTGGTGTTCGGCAAGTCGATGATCTGGGAGAAGAACGGCCTGCGCTTCTCGCGGCCGGTCCGCTGGCTCTGCGCCAAGCTCGACCGGGCGACGGTGAAGGTCGAGGTGGCCGGCCTCCAGGCCGGGCACCTGACCTACGGCCACCGGTTCACCGGGGGCGAGGTCGAGCTGTCGCGGGCCGACGAGTACGTCGAGGTCCTACGGGCCGCCGGGATCGAGCCGGTGCAGGACGAGCGCCGGCACCTGATCCTGGAAGGGCTCGATGCGATCGGGGGCTGGCGCGACCCCGCCGGCGTCCTCGAGGAGGTTGTCTTCCTGGTCGAGAGTCCGATCGTCCTCGCGGGGCGCTTCGACGAGCGCTTCCTCGAGCTCCCCCCGCGCGTCGTGGAGACTGCCATGCAGTCCCACCAGCGCTACTTCCCGCTCGAGGGCGCGCGGTTCGCCTTCGTGGCCAACGGCGGTGACCCGAACGTCGTGATCTCCGGCAACGAGCGCGTTCTCGAAGGACGGCTCGAAGACGCGCACTTCACCTTCGAGCGCGACGTGGCCAAGGGAATCGAGAAGCTCGCGGAGGAGCTCGGCGCGATCACGTTCGTGGCCGGGGCAGGCAGCTTCGCCGAGAAGGCGGCGCGCCTGCAGGAGCTCGTCGCCGCGCTCGGCGGCGGCGAGGCCTCGCAGGAGGCGGCGCGGCTGGCGAAGGCCGACCAGGGAGCCGAGCTGGTGCGCGAGTTTCCCGATCTCGAGGGGCACATCGGCGCGGAGTACGCACGCCTCGCGGGCTTCCCCGAGGGGGTGTGCGCGGCGATCGAGGAGCACTACCTCCCCGACTCCGCCGACGGGCCGCTGCCACAGACGGAGCCCGGCCGCGTGCTGGCCGCCGCCGAGAAGGTCGACAATCTCACGGTCGCATTCGCGCTCGGTCAGCGGCCGACGGGCTCACGCGACCCGCACGGCCTTCGCCGGGCCGCGATCGGCCTCTGCCGGATCGCAGTCGAGGGCGGTCTTCAGATCGACGTCGCCGCGCTGGCGCAGCGCGACCACGGGCTCCTCGTCCAGCAGGAGGCGGAGGTCACGGATGACCCGGCCGACGTCGCCGACTTCGTCTTCGAGCGCCTCGAGGGCGTGCTCGACGTCCCAGTCGAGTTCGTGCGGGCGGCCCGCGCCGGGGGCGTGACGGAGCTCGGCGCGGTCGCCGAGCTCGCGCGAACGCTCGCCGCCGAAGCCTCCTCGGAGGCGTTCGAGCAGGCGTACGTCGCGTTCGACCGCGCCAACCGACTCGCGGGGAGGACGGACGGCGCGGCCGCGACGCTCGACCCCTCGCTCGCGACCGACGAGGCCGAGCGCGCGTTGATCGAGGCCCTCGGCCAGGCCTCGCCGCAGATCGAGGCGGCCGTGGCCGAGCACGACTTCCACGCCGCGATCGCGGCCGCGGCCGAACTGGGCCCGCCGGTCGACCGCTTCTTCGACGAGGTGCTCGTGATGGCAGAGGACCAGCGCGTTCGCGCCAATCGCCTTCGTCTGCTCCTCGACGTGCGCGACGCCGTCGGCGCGCTAGGCGACCTCTCGCAGATACCGAGGTAAGAAGGAACAGGATGCCCGAGCCGGTCGAGCTGCACGTGGTTTCCGACTCGACAGGAGAGACGGCCGCACGGGTCGTGGAGGCGGTCGAAGCTCAGTTTCCCGGGCAGGAGTTCGAGGTCGTGCGCCACCCGCGCATCGCCGCCGTCGAGGACGTGCACCTCGCCGCCCAGCGGGCGCGCGGCCGCCGGGCCGTCGTCCTGTTCACGCTCGTCGAGCCCGAGATGCGGGAGGTCATGCGCACGCTCTGCAAGCGCTACCGGCTCCACTATTGCGACCTGCTCGGCCACCCGATCGAGGCGGTCGCGCGCGTATCGGGTGCGCCCGCGACCCGTCGGGCCGGCGCCCCGACCGTGCTCGACTCGAGCTACTTCAAGCGCATCGCAGCCATCGAGTTCGCCGTTCGCTACGACGACGGCGCGGCCGCGCGCGAGCTCCCGCAGGCAGACATCGTCCTGGTCGGCGTCTCGCGCAGCTCGAAGACGCCGCTCTCCATGTATCTCGCCTATCTCGGGTACAAGACGGCCAACGTGCCGATCGTCAAGGGAATCGAGCCGCCGGCCGAGCTGTGGCGGCTCGACCCGACCAAGGTCGTCGGCCTCACGATCGACGCCGAGGCCCTCGCCGAGATCCGCGGCGAGCGCGTCCGCGGCATGGGTGGCGGCGGGAGCTACGCAGAGCTCGCGGAGATCTACGACGAGCTCGAGTACGCCGAGTCCGTCCACAAGCGGCTCGGCTGTCCCGTGATCGAGGTCTCCAACCTCGCGATCGAGGAGACCGCGCGGCGCATCGTCCGCCTCGTCGAGGAGCGCCGCCTGCGCGCGGGGGCCGCGACGTGACCAAAAAGCCGCCGATCGCTTGGTACTGGTGGCCGTTCTGGATGGTCCTGCTCGCGATCGGCCTGTTCATCTTCTACGTCCTCCTTACGCCGGTGTGGGTGGGGATCAGGCTGATCGAGTGGTTCGCCCACCGGCGCGACGTGGCTGCTGAGAAGTCTCCGTAGCCCCGGCGTGCATGGGGGCTCCCGTGATGGGAGAATTCACGGCCAGGGCAATGGGCACGCAGTACGTCTACGACTTCTCCGAGGGAGGCGGGCTCGGGCGCGAGCGGCTCGGCGGCAAGGGCCTCGGCCTCGCTGAGATGACTGCGATCGGGCTGCCGGTGCCGGCCGGTTTCACCGTGACGACGGAGGCTTGCCGCGAGTACATGCGCCTCGGCGGCGAGCCGCCCGAGGGCCTCGCCGCCGAGATCGACGACGCCGTCGCCCGGCTCGAGGAGCGGACAGGGAAGCGCTTCGGCGACGCCGCCGACCCGCTGCTCGTCTCCGTGCGTTCGGGCGCAGCGGTCTCCATGCCCGGGATGATGGACACGATCCTCAACCTAGGCCTGAACGACGAGGCCGTCGAAGGACTCGCCCGTGCAACCGGGAACGAGCGCTTCGCCTTCGACGCCTACCGGCGGCTCGTGCAGATGTTCGGGGAGGTGGTGGACGGCGTCGACGGAGAGCTCTTCGAGCAGGAGCTCGCTGCCCTCAAGGCCGAGCGCGGCGTCACGCAGGACGTCGAGCTCGACGCCGACGACCTGCGCAAGCTCGTCAGCCGCTACCAGGAGCTCTACGCCGATTTCCCTCGGGACGCCCGAGAGCAGCTCGAGCGCGCCGTCCAGGCCGTCTTCGACTCGTGGGAGACGCCTCGAGCGCAGGTGTACCGGCGCGCGAACGAGATCCCGGACGATCTCGGGACGGCCGTGAACGTCGTCCAGATGGTCTTCGGGAACAAGGGGGAGAGCTCGGGAACCGGCGTCGCCTTCACCCGCGATCCCTCGACCGGCGAGCCGGGCCTCTGGGGCGAGTTCCTCGCGAACGCACAGGGCGAGGACGTCGTCGCCGGCATCCGCACGCCCGAGCCGATCGCCGCCATGCGGGAGCGCTTCCCCGAGGCCTTCGAGCAGCTGACGGCGACCATGGCCCGGCTGGAGGAGCACTACCGCGAGATGCAGGACATCGAGTTCACGGTCGAGGAAGGCACCCTCTACCTCCTCCAGACGCGCACCGGGAAGCGGACGGCCGCGGCCGCGCTTCGCATCGCCGTCGACATGGTCTCCGAAGGGCTGCTGACGCAGGAGGAGGCGGTCGCCCGCGTCGACCCGAGCCAGCTCGACCAGCTGCTGCACCCGATGATCGACCCGAAGGCCGACTACGAGGTCGCTGCGAGGGGGCTGAACGCCTCGCCGGGAGCGGCGACCGGGAAGATCGTGCTCGACGCCGACCGCGCGCAGGAGCAGGGAAGCGCCGGTGAGGCGGTCGTCCTCGTCCGCACCGAGACGACGCCCGACGACATCCACGGGATCATCGAGGCGCGCGGCGTCTTGACGGCGCACGGCGGCATGACCTCCCACGCGGCGGTCGTCGCCCGCGGGATGGGGAAGCCGTGCGTCTCCGGCTGCGAGGCGCTCAGCATGGACCTGGCGGCGCGGCGTATTCGCGTGGGGGAGCACGACCTCGCCGAGGGCGACGTGCTCACGATCGACGGCGGCACCGGCGACGTGATCGTCGGCGAGGTCCCACTAGTCCCGCCGCAGATCGACGAGAGCTTCGAGACGCTGCTCGGCTGGGCCGATTCCGTGCGCCGCCTCCGCGTGCGCGCGAACGCGGACACGCCCGAGGACGCGGCGAAGGCGCGGGAGTTCGGCGCCGAGGGCATCGGCCTCTGCCGGACCGAGCACATGTTCATGGCCGAGGAGCGGCTCCCGCTCGTGCGCTCGATGATCATGGCCTCGTCCGAGGAGGAGCGCCGCACGGAGCTGGAGCGGCTTCTTCCCTTCCAGCAGGCCGACTTCGAGGGGATCTTCACCGCGATGGCGGGGCTGCCCGTGACGATCCGCCTGCTCGACCCGCCGCTGCACGAGTTTCTGCCGCCGCTCGAGGAAGCGGAGTCCGAGGAGATGGCTCGGCGGATCCGCGCGCTCCGCGAGGCGAACCCGATGCTGGGGACGCGCGGCTGCCGGCTCGGGCTTCTCTACCCGGAGATCTACGAGATGCAGGTGCGCGCGATCGTCCGGGCCGCGCTGACCGTCGCCGAGAGGACCGGCGAGGCCCCGCTCGTCGAGATCATGCATCCGCTCGTCGGCTTCGCCGAGGAGCTACGGAGGCTGCGCCGGCTGACGCTGGACACGGCCTCAGCCGAGCTCGAGCAGGCCTCCCGCCAGCTCGACTATCTCGTGGGGACAATGATCGAGCTCCCGCGCGCGTGCCTGCGCGCCGACGAGATCGCCGCCGAGGCCGACTTCTTCAGCTTCGGCACGAACGACCTGACGCAGACGACGCTCGGGTTCTCCCGCGACGACGCCGAGGGGAAGTTCCTCACGCGCTACCTCGAGGACCGGATCCTCGAGGCGAACCCGTTCGAGACGCTGGACGTGAGCGGCGTGGGCGACCTCATGCGCATCGCGGTCGAGAGGGCGCGTGGGATCGATCCCGAGATCAAGCTCGGCATCTGCGGCGAGCACGGCGGCGACGCGCCGTCGGTCGCGTTCTGCCACGAGCTCGGGCTCGCGTACGTCTCCTGCTCGCCGTACCGCGTGCCGCTCGCCCGCCTGGCCGCGGCGCAGGCGGTGCTCGCCGAGCGCGGCGTCACGGCCGTCGAGGTCGGCGGCTGAAACCAACTAAGACACGAGTTCGGGATCGATCAGGTGGAGCGCGAAGTCGGCGTAGTCCTCCGCGTCGTAGAGGTGCTGCTTGATCTTCGCGCGCTTCTCATCCAGCTCTCGATCTTCGAGGATCAAACGCGCCTCTCGGATCGCCTCTCGGCCCTCGTACACCTTCTCTTTGATTCGCTCGAGGTCGGATGCCGCGTCACTCATAGTCTCTCGCCTCCTGTGCCCTCGCTGATCAGTGTCCAAGGGTCAGGCCATGCCTAGGGGTCAGGTCTCGCAATCGCGCAAAGGCAGGTCCGTTGCTGGAATGCAAGACCTGACCCCGGGGCATGTCTGCCCGAAGCGATGGTCCCGGGGCCGGCAAGGCGACGATCGCAATGGATCCGAGCATCCTTACAGCGAGGAGCTCGCAATATCCGGGATCGGCGCCGGCCCGTAGCACGCTCGCACCTCGTCGATCCAGCCTGCTAGGCGCTCCGCCAGCTCGGGGTCGCTGATCTCGAGGACGTTCTCGGCGTTCATCTCGCCCGAGTGCGAGAGGTTGTAGCTGCCGGCGAAGACGCGGTCGTCCGCGACCGTCACCTTCGCGTGCATGAAGTCGTGCACGTTGTCGCCGTCGCCGTAGGGCGTAGAGCTCTTCCCGGAGAAGCGCCCGCCGCCGAAGACACGCGCGACGAGCGGGAGCTTCCACGTCGAGTTCCCGTTCAGGTCCCACTGGTGGAAGACACCGCGCATCTGCGTGCCGTCGCAGACGCCCGTGATGTCTACCTTCCCGTCGGAGACGCACTCGGCGAGGGCGCCGAGGATCGGCCCGGACGTGAGGACGGGCGAGCAGACGCGGACGCGGCGCCGCGAGCGCTTGATTCGATGCGCGATGCGGGTCGCGAGCGCCTCGCCGTGACCCGGCGAGAACCAGGCGAGCATCTCGCGCCCGCCGACGTCGATAGGGCTCGGGTCGACGAAGCCGCTGTGCTCGACCGAGCCGGTCGTCCAGAGCTCCTCGAAGTTCTTCGTGTAGGCGGCGGCGACCTCGGAGGACTCGACGATCACGATGATGTTCTCGCAGCGCGTCCAGGAGTCGTCGGTCCAGTTGGTGGAGCCGGTCCAAACGGTCCAGCCGTCGCGGATCGCGTACTTGTGGTGCATGAGGTCGGGGATGCCGGGGATCGGCTTCGTGGGGACCTCGAGGCTGTCGATCAGGGTCGGCTCACCGCGGGGAGGAGGGAAGACGGGCGGCGGCTTCTCGCTGTCGACGTTGAAGGCGAGCCGGACCGCGACGCCGCGCTTCTAGGCCTCGACGACGGCGCCGGCGACGAGCGCGGCGGTCGGTTGCAAGAGGTCGAAGTCGTACAGCGCCAGGTCGAGGCTCCGGCGGGCTGCGTCGAGGAACCCGGCGAGGCGCTCGGCGACCTCGAGCGCCGGCTGGCCGCCGTCCGTGAGCGTGTGCGCCTCGATCACGAGGCCTGACCTTACTCGGTGAGCTCGGAGCAGCCGAACACCGTGTCCGCGAGCCAGCCGCCGGCGCCGTCCCTGGAGAGGCTGACGGTCGCAAGGGTTGCGCCGGCCCGCACGAGGCGATAGATCCGTTCCCGCGCCTCCGGATACCCCGCGGGCTCGACAATGTCGCGCTCCTGCATGTAGCCGCGGAGGCCTTTCCGGGCGGCCGTCTGCGGTTCGGTGTCGCCCCGCACGTCCGGAGCGTAGTCCGCGGTTCCTTCGAAAGCGGTTCCCGATGTGCACTCGAGGCTGGTGGAGATCCAGACGCCGTCCTCGTCGACGATCTCAAGTGGAGCCTTGGCGACCTCACTTCCGTCCTCAGTGAAATGGTCGTAGCAAGAGATCGAGACCCTTCCGGGATGGAGGTCGACGACCCGGGTCGATGTCCCCTGCGGCGCGTCGGCGCCCATGCCTCCCTCGCTCGGATCCTCGATCGAGAAGCCCAGGTCCTTGCCCGTCTCGTTCACGAACCGGACGTGGACTCCGTCGCGCTGGGGCTTCACCACCCGCGTCTCGATCGAGGGCGCCTCTCCTGTCCGGCAGACCACTTGGGCGACGTCCGGGAGCGGCCCTTCGGGCTCCGATGCCTGGGTCGACCCGGCGGGCATGGTCTTCGGTCCGGCGCCGCAGGCCAAGGCGAAGACGGTGGCACCGAGCGCGACGGCGAGAGGAACCCTCACGCTCACTAGGACGAGGAGAAGGCTCGAAGGTTCCTGCTTGACGACCTAGGCGTAGCCGCGGACGCGGAGGTACGCGACGAACACGCTTCCGACCGCGATCGCGAGGAGAGCGAGGACGGAGAGCACGTCCAGCCGCCCGTAGACCGGATGGCGGCCGGCGACGGACAGCGCCAGCATGGCCAGCATCCCCCCGGCGAGGCCGCCCAGGTGGCCGCCGATGGAGATGTTGGAAACGGCGAAGGTGAAGGCGACGTTCAAGAGGACGACGAAGAGCGCGCCGCCGCCGAAGACGTAGATCTGCCTCCGCTCGAGGACGAGGCCGGCGCCGAGGATCCCGAACACGGCTCCGGATGCGCCCACCGTGTTGACGAACTCACCGCTCAGAAGGAGCGCCCCCGCCGAGCCTGCGAGCGCCGACACGAGATAGACGCCGAGGAAGCGGCCGCGCCCGAGCGCCGCCTCGAGCGCCTGCCCGAACCACCAGAGCATGAGCATGTTGAAAGCGAGGTGGATGAGGCTCGCGTGGAGGAACGCCCCCGTGATCAGGCGGTACCACTCTCCGTCGGCGACGGCGAAGCCGTTCAGGGCCCAGCGGTTGATGAACGACTGGGCCGGCGAGAGCCCGCCGGATCCCTGCGCGACCGAGATCAGGTAGACGACGACGTTGATCCCGATGAGGGTCTTCGTGACGAGCGCGCCGGTGCCCGTCCCGGCGGCACGGCCGACGCGCCGCGTCGCCGCCCGCGCGCCCGTCGCCTGGCCGGCGCATTCGGGGCACTTGATCCCGACCGCCGCGTAGACCATGCAGTCCGGGCAGATCGGGCGGCCGCAGCTCGAGCAGCTGACGGCCGTCTCCCGGCCCGGGTGGCGATAGCACGTCTTCGTCTGGGTCTGCTCGGGCGTGGCCATGTCGGGCCATCGTATCGGCGCCGTGTGGCTGTAACGTGCCGAGCCGATGCGCGTGCACGTCGCCTTCACGCCGGCCGAGGCCGAGCGCGCGCCCACGGCGATCGTCGTCGACGTCCTCCGCGCCACCTCGACGATCGCGCAGGCGCTGGCCTCCGGCTACCGCCGCGTGCTCTGCTGCGCCGAGGTCGAGGAGGCCCTCGCGCTGCGCGCGCGCCTGGGCGAGGGGGTGCTGGCCGGCGAGCGCAAGGCTGCTCCCATCCCCGGCTTCGACCTCGGGAACTCGCCGCTCGAGTTCACCGAACCGCGCGGGGAGACCGTCGTTCTCACGACCACGAACGGGACGGGGGCGATCCTCGCCGCCGCGGCGAGCGCCGAGACCGTGTTGGTAGGCAGCCTGCTCAACCTCGACGCCGTGGCTGGGGCGGCCCGGGACAGAGGAGATACCGAGGTCGTCTGCGCCGGCCTCGAGGGCCGCTTCACCATCGACGACGCCTACGTCGCGGGGCGGATCGCCGAGCTGCTCGGCGGCGCGCGCTCGGACGCCGCCGAGGCCGCCGTCCGCATCGCGCGCTCGTTCGCCGGCCCGGAGGAGGCCCTGAGGGCGTCCGGAAACCCTGAGCACGCGCTGCTCGGCGAGGACATCCCGTGGTGCGCGCAGGAAAGCGTGCTCGACGTCGTGCCGCGGCTCTCGCGGCTAGACGGAGCGGCGGCCGAGATCGTCGCGTAGACGCAGCTTCCCCGCGCGCACGAACTCCGCGCAGTGCGCGCACATGCAGCTGCCGTCCGGAAGGGGCTCCCACCCGCGAGGCAGCTCGCCTGCGTTGCGCCCCACCTCGGAGACGTTCGCACCGCAGCGGCAGCGGTAGACGGCCGTGATGCGCGTCAGCGCCGAGTCGGGGGAGCTGTAGGCAACTCCCATGCCGGAATTGTACGCCGCGGCTCAGAGAACGGGGAGGAGCGCCAGCAGAGCCTTCCCGGGGGGACCGAGGACGGCTGCCGTTCGGTGAAGGCTCTCGACAAGGCCGCTGCCCGCGTCCACGAGGCCGCCGGCGGCGGCGACGATGCGCGTCGCCCGCTCGACGAGCCGAGCGATCTTCCCTCGGTCGGGGGCCGCCCTTGCGGCCTCGGCCTTGGCCGACGCGAGGTCCTTGTCGACCGCGGCGCGCGAATGAGGAGGGAGCGAGACCTTGGCCGCCTCTCGCTCGAGGAGCTCGAGCTCGGTCCGAACGGCTGCCAAGTCCCACGACGTCGAGACGGTGACATCGCGCATCGTCACGTTGCCTTCGACGTTCTGGATCAGACCAGCTTTCTGGCTCCCGATCTGGATCATCATCTCATCTGCCGGCGAAGATCCGGCCAAAGCGGTTGAGGACGATGCCGGCGACAACGAGCACGGCGGCGGGAACGGTGTATCCCGGGACGACGACGGCACCGGTCTCCGCGAACCCGTCCGTCTCCCGGTAGACGTCGAGCACGGCCGCGCCGAGCAAGAAGAGCCCGGCGAAGAAGAGGGCGAGGCCGAGAGCCGCGAGCGCCCTCCCGATCGAAGCGCTGCGCCTCGGCCTGTCGCCGATGTACTGATCCCCGACGACGTTGGTGATCAGCTCGCCCGACTGGCTCGAGACGCCGAGCTGCGGTCCGTGCTCTTCTCGTGCCTTTCCACTCATGACTACGGGACGGTCGAGCTGAACGCGGTCTTCCCGCCGTTGAACATGCTCACAGAGGGGCTCAGATCGTGAGACGATCCACGGACTGACCGAAGCGACGAAGGGAGGGCTCGTGAGCGCCCTGGGGACGACGCACTACCGCTGGGAGGACATGCCGAAGGAGGAGCTGAAGCCGGACCTGCACCGGCGGCTCGTGAGCACCGAGCGGATGATGCTCGCGCACGTCTATCTGGACGAGGGCTGCATCGTCCCGCAGCACTCCCACGAGAACGAGCAGCTGACCTACATCCTCGAGGGAGCTCTCCGGTTCTGGCTGGGCGAGGACGAGTCCGAGGTCGTGGACGTCCGCGGCGGCGAGGTCCTGCACATTCCCTCCTGGTTGCCGCACAAGGCCGAGGCGCTCGAGGACACGCTGGACGTCGACATCTTCTGCCCGCCGCGCCAGGATTGGCTCGAGGGCTCGGACGCCTACCTCCGGCGCACGTGAACCTCGGGCTCGACGACAAGGTCGCGCTCGTCTGCGGGGCAAGCCGCGGCCTCGGCCGGGCGATCGCGGACGAGCTGGCGACGGAAGGAGCGTCGCTCGCGCTCTGCTCCCGCGACCCCGAGCGATTGGAGGCCGTCGCCCGCGAGCTCGGGCCGGGCGTTCTCGCGGTTCCCGTCGACCTCGCGGTCTCGGGCGAGCCGTCCCGCGTGGTCGAGGCGGCCCAGGAGCGCTTCGGCCGGCTCGACGTCCTCGTGACGAACACCGGCGGCCCGCCGGCCGGGACCCACGACACGCTCACGCTCGCCGACTGGGACGCAGCGACCGCGCTCCTCCTCAGAAGCACGGTCGAGCTGGCGACCGCCGCACTCCCCGGCATGAAGGAGCGAGGCTGGGGCCGCATCCTCGCCGTCACCTCGGTCGCGGTGAAGCAGCCGGTGGACAACCTCATCCTCTCGAACAGCCTGCGTGCGGCGGTGACAGGGTTCGCCAAGACGCTCGCGCGCGAGGTGGCGGCTGACGGGATCACCGTCAACACGATCCTTCCCGGCTACACGGCCACCGAGCGCGTCGCGGAGCTGAACCGGGCGAACGCGGAGCAAGAGGGCGTGGATCTGGCCGAGATCGAGGCGCGGCTCGTGGGCTCGATCCCGCTGGGCCGGCTCGCGCAGCCGGAGGAGTTCGCGGCGCTGGCCGCCTTCCTCGCCTCCGAGCGGGCGGGCTACATCACCGGGGGCGCGTTCGCCGTCGACGGCGGCTGGCTGCGCGCGCTCCTGTGAGCGACTTCCACGGCAGGGCCGAGAAGCTCCTGGAGCGCGAGCTCGAGCGGTTCCAACGGGATCATCCGCGCTCCGGCGAGCTGGCCCGGCGGGCGGGCTCGTCGCTGCTCGCCGGCGTACCCATGCACTGGATGCTGCGCTGGCCCGGGGCCTATCCCGTCTTCGCGGCCGAGGCGGCAGGCGCGCGGTTCCGCGACGTCGACGGGATCGAGTACGTCGACTTCTGCCTGGGGGACACCGGCGCTATGACCGGCCACTCGCCGGAGCCCGTCGTCCGCGCCGTGGCGGAACAAGTCGCGCGCGGGATCACGCTCATGCTTCCGAGTAAGGAGGCACTGTGGGTGGGCGAGGAGCTTACGCGCCGCTTCGGGCTCGCACGCTGGCAGTTCGCGCTGACGGCGACCGACGCCAACCGCTTCGCGATCCGGCTCGCGCGGCACATCACGAAGCGGCCGAAGGTGCTGGTCTTCAACCGGTGCTACCACGGCACCGTCGACGAGTCGTTCGCCACCCTGCGAGACGGCGGCGTCGTCGCACGCGAGGGCAATCTCGGCCCGCCGGTCGCGCTCGACGCGACGACGCGCGTGGTCGAGTGGAACGACGTCGACGCGCTCCGGCGTGAGCTGGCCCACGGCGACGTCGCCTGCGTCCTGGCGGAGCCGGCCCTCACGAACATCGGCATCGTCTTGCCCGAGACGGGATATCACGAGACACTGAGGGAGACGACCCGCGATACGGAGACCCTCCTAATCATCGACGAGACGCACACCCTCTGCGCCGGCCCCGGCGGCTACACGCGAGAGCACGGGCTCGAGCCCGACCTGCTCACCGTCGGGAAGGCGATCGGCAGCGGTATCCCCTCGGCGGCGTACGGCTTCTCGGAAGAGGTGGCGGCACGGGTCGAGGAGTCCATCGGGCGCGAAGAGTCGGACGTGGGCGGAGTGGGGGGCACGCTGGCTGCGAACGTGCTCTCGCTCGTCGCCGTCCGCGCCACGCTCGAGCACGTCCTCACCGACGAAGCGTTCGGCGGGATGGTCGCGCTGGGAGAGAGGTTCGAGGCCGGAGTCGAGGGCGTCATCGGCGAGCACGCGCTGCCCTGGCACGTGACGAGGCTGGGCTGTCGCGTCGAGTACCTCTTCCGGCCCGAGCGGCCGGTGACCGGAAGTGACGCCGCAGAGGGCGGCGACCACCTGCTCGACCGGCTGATTCATCTCTACGCGCTGAACCGCGGCGTCCTCCTGACGCCGTTCCACAACATGGCACTCATGTCCCCGGCGACGACCGGGGACGATGTCGACTTGCACACCGCGGTCTTCGGGGAGGTCGCGAGCGAGCTGACCGGCTGACGGCGGATCGTGGCGCGCTTCCTCCATCGTGTCGGTGCCTTCGCCGCCCGCCGTGCCTGGATAGTGCTCCCGGTCTGGCTCGTCGCGGCCGCGGGCCTGGTGCTGCTCGTCAAGGAGGTCGGGGCAAACACGAGCGACAACCTAGACCTGCCGGGGACGGACAGCCAGAGGGCCACCGATCTCCTCGGCGAGAAGTTCCCACCGCAGCAGAACGGCTCGAGCCCGCTCGTCTTCCATGCCGAGCGTGGGAAGGTCACCGACTCGCGCAACAAGCAAGCGATCCAGGCCTCTCACAAGGCTGTCCTCCGGCTGCCGCACGTCGCGAGCGCGACCGACCCCTTCAGCCAGGAGGGCAGCGCCCAGATCAGCTCCGACGAGCAGACGGCGTTCATCCCCGTTCTGCTCGACGTCGGTGGCGACGAGCTTACCGAGGAGGTTGCGGAGTCCGTTCTCGCAGCGGGAGACCCGGGTCGCGAGGCCGGAATGGAGGTCGCGGTCGGCGGGCCGGTCGGGACCGAGCTCTCGGAGCCGAAGACGGAGAGCAGCGAAGTGGTCGGGTTGGTGGCCGCGATGATCATCCTCGCCTTCACCTTCGGCTCGCTCGTGGCCATGGGCCTCCCGATCGTCTCCGCCGTGATCGGCCTGCTCGCCGGGCTGTCGGTGATCGGGCTCCTGGGCCATGTGGTCAACGTGCCGACGATCGGACCGACTCTCGCGACGATGATCGGCCTCGGGGTCGGGATCGACTACGCCCTGCTGCTCGTCAGCCGCCACCGCCAGCAGCTGCGCGACGGCGCGGCGGTGCACGATTCGATCGCCCGGGCGGTCGCCACGTCCGGCAGCGCGATCGCCTTCGCGGCCAGCACGGTGGTGATCGCGCTCGTGGCCCTTGTCGTCGCAGGCATCCCGCTCGTCACCTCGCTCGGCTACAGCGCCGCGTTCGCCGTGATCACGGCCGCGCTCGCCGCGATCACGCTGCTGCCGGCGGTGCTCGGGATCGTCGGTAGCCACATCGAGTCGGTGCGGCTTCCGGCCTTCCTCCGCCCGGCGCCGAAGCCTGTCGACCGCGGCTTCTGGGGCGGGTGGGCGCGCGCCGTGACGAATCATCCCTGGCGCGCCGTCGCCGCGTCGTTCGGGCTCTTCGTTCCGCTCATGATCCCGTTCTTCTCCCTCGACCTCGGTCAAGAGGACGTCGGCGCCACGCCGAAGTCGACCACCGAGCGCCAGGCCTACGACCTGATCGCTGCGGGCTTCGGCGTCGGCTACAACGGCCCGCTGCTCGTCGCGACGGAGCTCGGCTCGCCCGCGCAGCCGAGCAGCGAGTTCGAGAACAAGATGGCAAAGGCCGAGCAGCTCCAGCAGGAGCTCGAGGAAGAGCAGAAGGAAGGCCGGCAGAAGCAGAAGCAACTCACGGCGAAAGCGAACGCGCTGGAGCAGAAACAGAACGAGCTCGAGAGGCAGAAGGCCGACCTCGAGCAGCAGGCAGACGGGCTCTCCGCCGAACGCGGGCAGCTCGCATCCTCGAGGGACGCGCTCGCGGGCGAACAGGCCTCCGTGACGGGCGCGTTCCAGGCGGCGGGAGCCGAGGCGAGGGGGCTCGCAGCCGAGGCGGCGAGATTGACGAGGGAAGGGCGTGCGATCGCTCGCAGGCTCTTACGTGTCCAGGTCAAGCAACGACGAATCGAAGCCCGGCTGCGGCGCGGTCCGCCTCCGGCCGTGCGGGCTGTTCTCGAGGCGCGGTTGCGGCTCCTCGAACGCGAGGAGGATCGGCTGCGACAGGACCTCCAGCGGGTCCGGCAGCAGCAGCAGGCGCTGCGGAGACAGGCGCAGGGGCTCGCCAGGGAGTTCCAGGGTCTGCGCGACGACGAGAGCGCGCTGGCGCAACGCGCACTCGCCCTCGGCGCCGACGCCGGCGCGCTGGTCCGCTCGGCCGCCGACCTCGCCCGGGAGGAACAGCAGCTTCAGCAGCAGGCGGCGAAGCTCCAGGTGCAGGCGGCCAATCTGAAGACGCAAAAGGTTCGGCTCAAGAGCATGCAGCAGCAGGCAAAGAGCCAGGAGCAGGAGGCGAAGCAGCTGCAGAACGAGCTGACGAAGCAGCTGACGGCGGCGGGAGGCGACGAGCGCGGCACCGATCCCCGGCTCGTCGCGCTCCAGCAGGCACTGGAGGGAACGAACGGAGTCGACCTCGTTTCGCCGCCGGAGATCGACGACGCAGGCGACGCGGCGGTCTTCACGGTGATCGCCACAACCGCGCCGGCTGCGCCGGAAACTGCCACGCTCGTCGAGACTCTTCGCGTCTACGTGATCCCGCAGGCGACCTCCGGCACGGACGTCGACGCCTTTGTCGGCGGTCAGACCGCGAGCTACGTCGACCTCGCCACGGCGATCTCGGATCGGCTCCTGCTCGTCATTTTCGTCGTCATCGCGCTCGGCTTCCTCGTGCTCCTCGCCGCCTACCGGTCGCTGATCGTGTCGTCGCAGGCGGCGCTCGCAAACGCCCTCTCGGTCTGCGCGGCCTTCGGAGTCCTCACCGCCTGCTTCCAGTGGGGCTGGGGCTTGAGCCTCGTCGGGCTCGACACGGCGAGTGGGACCGTGCCGATCGCGAGCTATGTCCCACTGATCATGTTCGCAGTGCTCTTCGGGCTCTCGATGGACTACCAGGTGTTCCTGATCAGCCAGATCTCCCACCAGCGCGCGCAGGGCAAGCAGTACAGGGAAGCGATCGCCCTCGGGCTCGCGTCCGGCGCACGCGTGATCACGGCGGCCGCGCTGATCATGATCTCGGTCTTCGGCAGCTTCGTCCTCAACGGCGACCCGACCGTGAAGCAGTTCGGCGTCGGCCTCGCCGTCGGCGTCGCCCTGGCCGCGTCGAGCGTCCTCCTGCTGGCCCCGGCCTTGCTCGTCCTCGCTGGACCGGCCGTCTGGTGGCTGCCCGGCTGGGTCGCCCGCACGCTGCCACACATCGACATCGAGGGCGAGGGAGCGAGCCTCGGTGTCGCTTCCGCGCTGACCGCGGCGACCGCCCCGCAGCCGGCGGGGCGTTCGCGAATTGCGGTCTGGACCGAGCTCAGTCGAGCGAGCAGTCGTACGGACCTTCGCCGGGCGGCGACGGGGCGGTCCCGTTGATCGCCCAGGCGAAGACGAACGCGAGCGCGTCGATGTCGCAGTCCGAGAGCACGGGATCTCCGAGGTCGGGCCAGCCGTAGCCCATCAGGTCGGTGCTCTCGAGCAGGTTCGTCGCGTGCCCGAGACCCAGCGCGTGGCCGATCTCGTGCAGCGTCACCCAGCCGAGATACTCCGGCTCGTAGGGCTCTCGGTCGAGGCTGGGCGGCAGGTCCGAACGGACGATGATGTTCGGGCACTTGTGATCCCCGCAGATCGCGTAGCCGCCGAAGACGACGCCTCCCGCCGTGGGCACGTAGTGGACGACGATGTCGGCCGCCTGGCGCTTCGCGCCGGTGACGTTCCGAAGCGTGATCAACCCGTCGAAGCATTCGTCCAGCGTCTCCGACCAGGTCGCGATCGCCGCCTGGATCGCCTCCAGCTGCTCCGGCCGCGCGTTCGGATGGGCCTGCACGGCGATGGCGAGGTCGGTGTGGTCCCACCAGTAGCCGGGATAGAAGTTGCTCAGGATGACGAGCGAGTCCGCGTTCGACTCGGGCAGGCTGCACGTGACCGCGTCGCCGCTTCCGGCCGGCGCCTTCTTAGGCGCGGCGGCCGAGGTAGGAGCGAGAAGCGAGAGGCAGACGGCGAGCGCGACGAGCCCCTTCACTGCACTCATAGAGCGACCCCCTTCGTGAAGCGCTGCTGCGAGCCGCGCACGATACATCGAAACGTCGATCGAGAGGTCCCTGCTTCGGCGGACCCTCGACTGGGGTAGCGTCCGACTTCATGTCCCTCCTCGAGCGTGACGACGCGCCGCCTGCACGGGTGCTGGAGGTCGTCGAGCCGGCCGTCGGTCTCGATGCCGTCGTCGTCATCGACCACGAGCTCTTCGAGCGTGCGGCGGGCGGGACTCGCATGGCGCCGGACGTGACGGCCGACGAGGTCGCCCGTTTGGCGCGCGCGATGACCTGGAAGCTGGCCGTGTGCGGCGTCCCCTACGCGGGCGCGAAGGCGGGGATTCGGTTCGGCGACGGCGACCGCGCGGGCGTGCTCGGCGCCTTTCTCGAGCGTGTGCGCGAATGGCAGGGCCTCTTTCTCACGGGGCCCGACATGGGAACGCACCCGGAGGACTTCCTCTCGCTCGAGCCCGAGGGGAGCCCGACGCCCATCTGGGCGCGCACGCATGACGGGATGGGAATGGACGACCTGGCCGTGGGTTACGGGATCAGGGGCGCTGCGGCAGTTGCGCTCGAGCTGCTCGGCCGACCTTTCGCGGGCGCAAGCATGGCGATCGAGGGATTCGGAAAGGCCGGCGCCGGCACGGCTCGAGCGTGTGGGAGCGCCGGCGCGCGTGTGATCGCAATCAGCACGATCGAAGGGACGCTCGTCGAGCCGGCCGGGCTCGACGTGGAGGAGCTGCTCGAGCTCCGCGCCCGCTACGGCGATGCGTTCGTCCACCACGGCCCGGTACCCGCCCGCCCCCGCGAGGCGCTCTTCGCCGTCGAGTGCGACGTGCTCGTCCCGGGCGCGCGTCCACACGTCATCGCGCCCGAGTCGGTGAGCGAGCTTCGTTGTGCGGCCGTCGTTCCGGCGGCAAACATTCCCTACGCGCCGGGAGCGACGGACGCGCTTGCGGCGGGCGGGATCCTGGCGCTGCCGGACTTCGTGACGAACGCCGGCGGCATCCACCTGTACGAAGCGCCCGAGTGTCGAGAGGATCCAGTCCGTTGTCTGGCCGGAGTCGAGCGGCTGGTCGCCGAGACGACGCGCCGCGTCCTGGCCGCGGCCGACGCCGATCGCGTCACTCCGACACAGGCTGCCCTCGAGGTCGCCCGTTTCTTCCTGAGGACGGGCACGTAACTATCCGTTCCCCTGGGCTCCGGACGGGCCGGCCGCACCTCGACGGTCTTCTTGACAGGAGAACGTGTGTTCGTGTAGAACAGGTGTTCCCATGATCGCCTGTCTCTCGATTCCGGGCTTCTCCCTCAGGGCGCCGCTGGCTCGGCGGCCCGAGCTGAAGGGGAAGCCGGTCGCGCTCGCGCCGATGCCGGGAGCGCGCCCGCTGATCGGGTCCTGCACCCGCGCCGCCGACGAGGCGGGCGTGCGGCCCGGGATGCGGCTCTCGGAGGCGCTCGCCACGTGTCCGCGGCTCGAGCTCGTCGAGCAGGACCCGGCGGGGGTGGAAGAGGCCTGGGAGGCTCTGCTGCGCCGGCTCGAGCAAGCAGGGTTCGCGGTCGAGCCTGCCCAACCGGGCTGCGTCTACTTCGAGACGCGGGGGGTGGAGCGGCTGGCCGGTGGGCTCGAGCAGGCGCTCCGGCGCGCGCTCGAGGCGGTGGGGGAAGAGTGGGGGGCTCGTGTGGGGGCGGCCTCCCGGCGCTTCGCAGCGCTGGCGGCGGCGACCGTCGCGCCGGCCGGCCGGGCGCTCGTCATCGACGACGGCGAGGCGCACCTTTTCCTCGAGCCGCTTCCGCTCGACCTCCTTCCGCTCTCGCCGGAGCGACGGGAGGAGCTCTCGGAGCTCGGCGTCAAGCGGCTCGGCGAGCTGGCGCGTTTACCCGGGGCGGCGGTCACGGACCGGCTCGGCGCGGACGGCGCGGAGGCATGGCAGCTCGTTCGGGGCGAAGGAGACGCCTCCGTCGAGCCGCGCCGACCGCCTGCCGAGATCGCCGAGTCGCTCTCCTTCCCGGAGCCGGTGGCGAACGAGCTCACGCTCGCGCGGGCACTGGCGGCGCTCGTCGAGCGCCTGCTCGCCCGCCCGGAGCGGGACGGCCGGGCTCCACGGCAGCTCGCCCTCTCGGCGAAGCTCGTCGGAGGAGGTTCCTGGCGGCGCTCGCTGACGCTGCGCGAGCCGACGGCGGAGCCCGACCGCCTTCGGCTCGCGCTCGCGTCCAAGCTCGCAGAGCTGCCGGCGCCGACGACGGAGCTGCGGCTGGAGCTGGGGGAGCTGACGGAATCGGTGGGGACGCAGGCCGAGCTCGTCCGCCCGCGCGGCAGCCGTCTGCGGGAGCGCCTGCGCGTGGGGCTCCGGCAGGCGCGTGCGGCGGTGGGCCTGGAGGCGGTCTGCACGGTCGTGGAGGTCGCGCCGTGGTCGCGCATCCCGGAGACCCGGGCCATTCTCGTTCCGCGCGACGACTGAACGAGCCGCGCCCGGCGCTCGTCGTCTGCGAGGAGGGGGTGCCTACGGCGGTCGACCGCGTGCGCGTGGCCGAGCTGCGGGAGGAATGGCGCGTGGACGACCGCTGGTGGACGGAGGAACCGGTGGAGCGGCGCTACTTCGAGGTGCTGCTCGAGACCGGGCGGAACGTCGTGGTCTTCCGGGACGAGGCGAGCGGGAAGTGGTTCAGGCAGAGCGCCTAGACCGGCGAGAGGACGATGTCGTAGCGCTCGAGGATCTCGCCCATGAGCCGCGGATCGGGCGCGCCGTCGGCGGGCGTCGCGGCGGCCAGGTCGCGGATGTAGTCCTCCCAGCCGCCGGGTGCGTTCAGGTTCAGGAAGCGCACGAGCTCGTCGCTTCGGTTGGCGAACGTGTGCACGACGCCGGGTGGCATGTAGGCGTACGTCCCTGCGGGAACCTCGACCTCGTCCTCGCCGACCTGGACGGAGAGCGTTCCCTCGAGGACGTAGAACGAGTCGAGCAGATCCCGGTGGAAGTGGGGTGGAGGACCGGCCGCCCTTGGCTGGATCGTCGCCTCCGCGAGGGAGAAGAAGCCTGCGCTCGACTCCTTCGTCGCCTTGAAGACGGAGGCCGTCGTCCCGACGACGTACGCCGCGCCCTCGCCCGGTCCGAGGAGGGTGCCACCGCCCGGTTCCTGTGGCCCGTCGACGTCGACGCTGTCGAAGCCGGCGTCTTCGCCCCGCGTGCGGGCGCGAAGGAACTCGACGAAGCCGGCGTCGGGGGAGTGGATGTTGAGGAAGTGGGCGCGCCGGCCGGTGCCGGCGAAGGCGTGGACGATCCCGGGCGGCACGACGACCGCCGTCCCGGGCCCGCCTCGGAGCTGCTCGCGGCCGAGCGTGAACTCGAGCTCGCCCTCGAGAACGAAGAACGCGTCTGTGTGGCGCTCGTGGAAGTGAGGGGTGGCGCCTTGGTAGGTCGGCCCCGTGTCGTACTCGATGAGGCTGAGCTCGGGGCGCGCGGCCTTGACGTGGTAGACGCTGTCCTTGCCCTTGAGCCGCTCGCCCTCGCCGGGCCCGCTGACGATCGCTTCGTCCCTCGGAGTCATCTCCGCCCGCCTCTTAACTCTAGGGGCACCCCTCTCCCACCACCCGCTTTCGAGCGTACAGCGCAAAAGCACGCACGTGGCGCGCGGACCGTGCCCGAAGCGTGCCGAAGGGCGACGAGAGCGTGACCTGAGGTGGCGGACTACGTCGAGCTTCACTGCCACTCCGCCTACTCGTTCCTCGACGGCGCCTCCCAGCCCGAGGAGCTCGTGGCCCGCGCGGTCGAGCTCGGGTACGAGGCGCTCGCGCTCACCGATCACGACGGGGTCTACGGCTCGCTCGAGTTCGCCTACGCGGCCAAGGCGCTCGGTTTGCGCTCCATCACCGGCGCCGAGGTCACGCTCGCCGACGGCTGTCACGTGACGCTCCTGGTGGAGACGCCGCGCGGGTACGCGAACCTCTGCCGCCTCCTCACCGCCGCGCACGGCCACGAGCGGCTGAACCCGCGTCTCGATCCTGCGCTTTTCGCCGAACGGAACGAGGGCCTCGTCTGCCTCTCCGGCTGCGCGCGCCACGGGCTCGCCGTCCGCGACCCGAATGCTGCCGCCCGTCTCGCCGGCGCCTTCGGCCGAGACCGCTTCTACGTCGAGCTCCAGCGGCCGTACGAGCGGGGCGACGCGCGCCGAAACGCCGCGCTTCGGGCGCTCGCGGAGACCCTGGGCGTCCGCACCGTCGCGACCGGCGACGTGCACGCGCACCACCCGCGCCGCACGCGCCTCCAGGACGTTCTCGTCGCCGTCAAGTCCAAGACGTCCCTAGAGGGTTGCGAGGCGGAGCGGCGCGGTAACGCCGAGAGCGTCCTTCTCGCCCCCGAGGACGCCGCCGCCCGCTTCCCGGACGACCGCGACGCCGTCCGTACGACCCGAGAGCTGGCCGAGCGGCTCACCTTCGACCTCACGGACGAGCTGGGCTACCGCTATCCCGACTTCTCTGACGGCCCAACCCCGGCCGACGTTCAGCTTGCGGAGGTCTGCCGCCGCGCTTTCGAGGAACGCTACCGCCATGCGCCGCACCAGCATCGCACCCGCGCCGAGACCCGCCTGCGAGACGAGCTCGCGCTGATCGCCGAGCTCGGGCTCTCCGGTTTCTTCCTCCTCCACTGGGAGGTACTGGAGCTGGCGCGCGACGTGGCCGCGGAGGTGCGGGGCCCCGGCTCGCCACGCCACCTGCTGCCGCCGGGTCGAGGTCGGGGGAGCTCGGTCGGATCGATCGTCTGCTACCTGACCGGGCTCTCGCACGTCGACCCGGTTGACGCCGGGCTCGCGCTCGGCCGCTTTCTCAACCGGGAGCTCTCGTCCGTTCCCGACATCGACCTCGACTTCCCGCGCGACATCCGAGAGAAGCTGATCGTGGCCGTCACCGAGCGCTACGGCCGCGAGCACTCGGCGCTCGTGGCGAGCTTCGCCACCTACCGTGCGCGCGGCGCCATCCGTGACGTCGGCAAGGCGCTCGGGCTCCCGCAGGCAGAGCTGGAGCGGCTGGCGCGGGTCTCCGACGGCTGGAGCGCGCGCAAGGTGGGGGAGGAGATGGAGCACGTTCCCGGCTCCGAATCGCGCCTCGTCTCGCCGCGCTGGCGTGCGTTCCGGGAGCTCTGCGGCGAGATCGCCGGGCTGCCGCGGCATCTGTCGCAGCACCCGGGTGGCATGGTCATCTCGTCGCGACCGCTCGTCGAGCTCGTCCCGGTCGAGCCGGCGGCGATGGAGGGGCGCCAGAACTGCCAGTGGGACAAGGACTCCTGCGCCGACGCCGGTTTCCTCAAGATCGACCTGCTCGGGCTCGGCATGCTCTCCGCGGTCGAGGAGTGCGTCGAGCAGATCGCGCTCCTGCGCGGGAAGCCGATCGATCTCTCGCGGATTCCGCTCGACGACCCGGCCGTCTACCGGGAGATCCAGGACGCCGACACGGTGGGTCTCTTCCAGATCGAGAGCCGCGCGCAGATGCAGAGCCTCCTGCGCACACGTCCCGAGAATCTCGACGACTTGACGATCCAGGTGGCGCTCGTGCGCCCCGGCCCGATCCAGGGCAAGGCCGTGCACCCGTACATCGAGCGGCGCCAGCGCCTGCGCGAGGATCCGAGCTACGAGCCGCCCTACGACCATCCGTCGCTCGCGGGGCCGCTGCGCGAGACGCTCGGCGCGATTATCTTCCAGGAGCAGGTGCTCGAGGTGGCCATGGCGCTGGCCGGCTTCACCGTGGGGGAGGCGGAGGGGCTGCGCCGGGCGATGAGCCGGAAGCGGAGCCTGGACGCGATGGAGGCCTACCGGCGCCGCTTCCTCGAGGGCGCGCTCAGAAACGACGCCGACCTCGAGACGGCCGAGCTCGTCTTCTCCAAGCTCTCCGGCTTCGCCTCCTTCGGCTTCCCCAAGTCGCATGCGGCGGCGTTCGCGCTCCTGGCCTACCAGTCGGCCTGGCTTCGCCACCACTACCCGGAGGAGTTCCTCTGCTCGCTCCTGAACGCGCAGCCGATGGGCTTCTACCCGCCGGCGAGCCTCGTGCGGGACGCGCAGCGGCGAGGCGTCGAGGTGCTGCCGCCCGACGTGAACCGGAGCGCAGCGAAGTGTCGGCTCCAAAGCGGCGCCGTCCGGGTCGGGCTCGGCTACGTCAAGGGGCTGGGGGAGGCGCCCGCCGTCGCGCTCGTGGAGGAGCGCGAGGCCCGCGGGCCCTTCGGCGGCGTCGCCGACCTCGCGCGGCGCGCGCCTCTCGACCGGCCTGCGCTGGAGGCGCTCGTGGCGAGCGGGGCCTGCGACTCTTTCGGCTGGCCCCGCCGTCAGCTCCTGTGGCGGCTCGGGCTCGCGCCCCGCTCCCTCAGCGCGGGTGACGGCGGAGCGGAGAGGCAGCTGGCGCTTCCCCTCGAGCCGACCAGCGAGATCCCGGAGCTGACCGAGCAGACACCCTGGGAACGAATGCTCGCCGACTACCGCTTCACGAGCCTTTCCGTCGGGGTTCATCCGCTCGAGCTGCTGCGGCCGCACCTGCCGGGGGAGGTCCTGGCGAGCCCGGAGCTCGAGGACGCGCCGCACGGCGCTCGGGTCGCGGTCGCCGGCCTCGTCGTGGCGCGGCAGCGGCCGGCCACCGCGAGCGGCATTGTCTTCATGCTGATCGAGGACGAGCACGGCCAGGTGAACCTGATCGTCCCGCCGCCCGTGTACGACCGCTACCGCGCGCTCGTGCGCGGCGAGCCGCTTCTCCTCGCGCGCGGCCGCTACGAGCGGGTCGACCGCAACCGCAACGTTCTCGTCTCGGACCTCGCCTCCCTCGCGCCGCTCGCACGCCGGGTCGCCGACGACGCCGAGGTGCGCGGGGCCATGCCGGCGGCCCACCACTTCGGCGGCCGCTGAGCGCCGGCTCTTGACTAGGCTGGGGCGCGTGCCCGCCCGCTCGCTCTGGCTCCAGGAAGCGCTCGCCGCCGAGGACGGCGCCGTCTCCGAAGAGCTCGTCGAGACGCTGAAGGCCGACGTGTGCATCGTCGGGGGCGGCTACACGGGCCTCTGGACGGCGCTCCGGATCGCCGAGCTCGAGCCGGGCGCCTCGATCGTCCTCCTCGAGGCAGACATCTGCGGCGGCGGTCCCTCGGGACGAAACGGTGGCTTCGCGCTCTCCTGGTGGCCGAAGGTCGAGACGCTCGTCAAGCGCCTGGGCGAGGAGGAGGCATTCCGGCTCGTCCGGATCTCGGCCGCGGCCGTCGATGAGCTGGGAGCCTTCTGCGAACGCGAAGGGATCGACGCGCACTTCCGGCGGGGCGGTTGGCTCTGGGCGGCGACCTCTCCCGCCCAGCTCGGATCGTGGGACGGTGCGGTCGCCGCCGCGGCGCGCGCCGGCGAGCAGCCGTTCGAGATCCTCTCCGCCGAGGAGACCCAGCGCCGCACCGGCTCGCCCGTTCATCTCGGCGCCGCCTACGAGGCAGGGGCCGCGACGGTGCAACCCGCGCTGCTCGCCCGGGGCCTCCGCCGCATCGCCGTCGCCCGCGGCGTGAGGATCTTCGAGCGTTCGCCCATGGTGGAGCTGGACCGCGGCCACGGCGTTGTCCGCACTCCATCCGGCTCGGTCGAGGCGGGCGCCGTCGTCCTCGCCACGGGAGCGTGGCTCGCCGGCCTCCCGGAGCTCCGGAGGGCAATCGTCGCCGTCTCCAGCGACATCGTCGCGACTGCGCCGATGCCCGAACGTCTCGAGCAGGCGGGGTGGACGGGCGGCGAGTCGATCTCGAACTGCCGCCTGATGGTGCACTACTACCGCACGACGCAGGACGGGCGGATCGCGTTCGGCCAGGGCGGCCACCGCCACGCGTTCGGGGGCAGGGTCGAGGACGGCTTCTTCGCGCACGGGGTCTCGGCGGAGCAGCAGCTGCGCCGCGATCTCGTTCGCCTCGTTCCCTACGCGGACGGCGTCGAGGTCACGCACTGTTGGGGTGGCCCGATCGACCGGACCGCGGACGGTGCGCCGATCTTCGGGCGCCTGCCGGGCGCCGTCCCGGTCGTGTACGGCGTCGGCTACTCGGGGAACGGGGTCGCGCCGAGCCTGACGGCCGGAAAGATCTTGGCCTCGAGCGTCCTCGGTCGCGACGACGAGTGGTCGGGCTGCGGGCTCAACCGCGGCGTCGCCGGCGTCTTCCCGCCGGAGCCGATCCGCTACGTCGGAGGCTTCGTCGTCAGGGCCGCGGTGAAGCGGAAGGAAAGCCGCGAGGACGTCGGGCGCTCGGTGGATCCGCTCACCCGCCGCGTCGCCGGCCTCGCGCCCCAGGGCTTCTTCCGAGTGATGCGCTAGCCGAGCCAGTCGGCCCGTGAAGCTCCTCGTCCGCACCTGGAACCTCTACCACGGAAGGACGCATCCGCAGTCGTCCACGCTCCACCTCGGGGAGATGGTGCGCCTGGTGACGGCGGACGCGCCGGACGTGGTCGCGCTCCAGGAGGTGCCGCTCTGGGCGGTGAAGCGGCTAGACGACTGGAGCGGGATGAGCGCGTCGTGGGCGATGACGATGCCTGCGCTCGGGGGGCCGCTGGCCCGCCGCCTGACCGCCGCCGACCCGGTTCGCTTCCGCTCGAGCCTTACCGGCCAAGCCAACGCGCTGCTCGTGAATCCCCACTTCGAGGTCGGGCGGCACCGCCGCGTCGTCCTCAACCCTGGACTCTCGCGCAAGGACTGGCTCCTGCTCGGCGGCCAGCGCCGGGTGTGCCACTCCCTCGAGGTCGACGCGCGCGGCGAGCGCATTTCCCTGGCCAACCTGCATGCCTCCAACGCCCCCGACCGGCGGCTGATCGAGGCGGAGATCGAGCGGGCCGCGGCCTTCGTGGCCGACGCGCAGCGCTGCGTGCTCTGCGGCGACTTCAACGTCAGGCGCCATCCGGTGCCCGGCTTCACGACTCCGATCGAAGGGATCGATCAGATCCTCGTGCGCGGCCTCGAGCTGGAGCGCGGCCCGGAGCCCTGGCCGGAAAGGCGGCGCCGGCTCGGCGGGGCCGTGCTCTCCGACCACGCTCCCGTCGAAGCGGTGATCGCATCGACCTCGTAGCCGTTCGCCGCGGTCTCCCGGTGCTGGAGCGCTACGCGTACCTGAACACGGGCACGTTCGGCCCGCTGCCGCGCGTGACCGTGGACGCGATGCGGGCCGTCCAGAGCCTCGAGCTGGCGGAGGGGCGCTCGAGCCGTGCGTACTTCGACCGCGCGCTGGACGAGCGGGAGGCGCTCCGGCGTGAGTTCGCAGGCCTCCTGGGGACGCAGCCGGAGCAGGTGGCGCTCACGACCTCGACGACGGAGGGCTGCAACATCGTCCTGCGCGGCCTGGGCATCGGGCCGGGCGACGAGGTGGTGACGACGGACTCTGAGCACCCCGGCCTCTTCGGCGGGCTCGTCGCCTCCGGCGCGACGCTTCGGATCGCGGCGGTCCGCGACCTCCCGGCCGCCGAGATCCTCCCAGCGATCCAGGCCGAGATCACTCCGAATACGCGCCTGCTCGGCCTCTCGCACGTCTCCTGGTTGAACGGCGCCCTGATTCCCGTCCGCGAGCTGGCCGGTCACGGCGTGCCGGTGCTCGTCGACGGTGCGCAGGGCGCAGGGGCCATTCCGGTCGCCGTCGAGGAGCTCGGCGCCGACTACTACACGGTCTCGGCGCAGAAGTGGCTTCTGGGCCCGGCCGCGACGGGCGCACTCTACGTCGCCCGGGAGGGGCTGGACGACTGCCGCGTCGCCTTTCCCTCGTACTTCTCGTGGAAGCTTCCCGACTACGAGCTGCGGGACGGGGCGGTGCGCTTCGAGGGCTCCTGGACGCCGCCCGCGTCGGTGGCGGGGCTGCTCGCCTCGTTCGCGTTCGCGGCGGAGGCCGGCCACGAGCGCTTCGCCCGTGCCCGCGAGGTGACCGAACGCTGCCGCGCGCTCCTCCTCGAGCACGGCGCCGACGTGGTCACCGCGGCCGGCCAGGGGACGCTCGTCGCCTGGCGGGAGAACGACCCCGAGAGCGTCGTCGCCCGCCTGGCGGAGCAGGGCGTCGTCGTGCGCGACCTCCCCGGCACCGGGATCGTCCGTGCCTCCTGCGGCTACTGGACGAGCGAGGAAGACCTCGAACGGCTCGTTCGCGGGCTCTCGAGGTCCTAGGCGGCGGTGCGAAGGCCGAGCTCCGGAGCGATCGGGCGCATCGCCGCGACGACGTTCCGGATGTGGTCGTCGAGCTCGAGGCCGAGCAGCTCGGCGCCCGCGTAGACCTCGTCCCGGTGAATCCCGGCCGCGAAGGACGGCTGCTTGAGCTTCTTCTTCACCGACTTCGGCTCGAGCGTCTCGATGCCGTCCGGGCGCACGAGCCCGCAGGCGTGGACGAAGCCGGCCAGCTCGTCACAGGCGAAGAGGGTCTTCTTGAGGGGTGTGTCGCGTGGCAGCTGCAGGTGCTCGGCATGCGAGAGGACGGCCTCGACGACCTCCTCGGGCCACCCCTCCTCCCGCAGGATCGGCGCGCCGTCCTGGGGATGCTGATCGAGCGTCGGGTGGATCTCGTAGTCGAAGTCGTGCAGGAGCGCGACGGAGCGCCAGAGCTCCTCGTCCGCGCCGTTCTCGCGGGCGTAGAAGCCGACGCAGGCCTCGACGGCGAGCGCGTGGCGGCGGAGCGCCTCGCTCTGCGTGTAGCGGGTGAGCGTCTCCCAGGCGCGGTCACGGGTCACGTCCATCGGGGCGTTTAGGATAGCCTCCTGGGTCGCTTCGGCCGGCGTGCCCGAAGGAGACCTGTGCCCGAGACCCTTGTCGCAGACAGCCTGATGGAGTCCTTCGTCATCGAAGGCGGCCGCCCGCTTCGCGGCTCGATCCGCGCGACCGGGAACAAGAACGCCGCGCTCCCGATCATCGCGGCTGCGCTCCTCACCGACGAGCCCGTCACCCTCACGAACGTGCCGGCGATCCGTGATGTCGAGACGATGCTCGAGCTCGTCGCCGACCTCGGAGTCGAGGTCGAGCACCGCGGTGACGGGATCATCCGGATCGTCGCCGAGGACGTCAGGAAGACGGAGCTCGACGCCGAGCTCTGCACTCGTATCCGCGCGTCGATCCTCCTCGCCGGGCCGCTCGTCGCCCGCTGGGGCGAGGCGGTGGTGCCGCCGCCCGGGGGAGACGTGATCGGCAGGCGCCGGCTCGACACGCACATTCACGCGCTGGCGCGGTTGGGGGCGGTGATCGACGCCGACCGCAAGCTGCACATGAGGGCGAAGAGGCTCGTCGGGACGCAGGTCTTCCTCGACGAGGCTTCCGTGACCGGCACAGAGAACGCCGTTATGGCCGCCGTCCTCGCCGCCGGCGAAACGACGATCGTGAACGCCGCCTGCGAGCCGCACGTCCAGGACCTCTGCCGTTTCCTCGTGGCGCTCGGCGCCCGGATCGACGGCATCGGCTCGAACGTCCTCGTCGTGCACGGGGTCGACCGTCTCCGCGGCGGCGAGTGGCGCGTCTGCCCCGATCACATCGAGGTGGCGAGCTTCGTCGGCCTCGGCGCCGTGACCGAGGGGGAGATCGTGATCGAGGACGTCGTCCCCGAGCACATGGTCGGCGTCTGGCACGGCTTCGAGCGCCTCGGGGTGACGTGGCAGGCCGAGAACGGCTCGGTGCGGGTTCCCGGCGGGCAGGAGCTCGTGATCCAGGACGACCTCGGGGCCCAGATCCCGAAGATCGAGGACGGTCCCTGGCCCGCTTTCCCCGCCGACCTGACCTCGATCGCGCTCTCGGTCGCGACCCAGGCGCAGGGCACCGTCCTCATCTTCGAGAAGATGTTCGAGAACCGGCTCTTCTTCGTCGACAAGCTGGTGACCATGGGCGCCCGGATCATCCTCTGCGACCCACACCGCGCCGTAGTCAACGGGCCGACCCGGCTGTACGGCGAGCGGATGGAGAGCCCGGACATCCGCGCGGGCATGGCGATGCTGATCGCCGGCCTCTGCGCCGAGGGAACCTCGACGATCGGGAACATCGGTCAGATCGATCGCGGCTACGAGCGGATCGACGAGCGCCTGCGCGGGCTGGGCGCGAGCATTGAAAGGGTGGAGGCATGACGCACCACAAACGCGCCGTACGAACCGAGAACGCCCCGGCGCCGTTCCAGGGAGCGCCCTACTCGCAGGCGATCGTGGCCGGCGAGATGGTCTTCGTCTCCGGCCAGCTGGGCATCGACGCGGCCCAGGGGCACGTGGTCGAGGGCGGCATCGGCGCGCAGACCGAGCAGGTGATGAAGAACCTCGCCGCAATCCTCGCGGAGGCCGGCTGCAGCCTCGACGACGTGGTGATGACCTCGATCTACCTCATCGACCTACAGGACTTCCAGGCGATGAACGAGGTCTACGCGCGCCACCTCACCGAGCCGTATCCCGCCCGTGCCACCGTGCAGATCTCAGCGCTTCCCTCGGGAGCGCGGATCGAGGTTGCGGTCGTCGCGCGCCGTCCCGGCTAGCCTGACTGGGCAGGTCAGGCGCCGTTACCGGCCGAAGCAGATGGTGCGGCCCGGCTGCACCTGGCGTCCGTCGTACGTGACCTGGTCGATGGAGTCGCCGGCGCCGTCCTTGAGCAGGAGGGCGTCGCCCTTGTTGCCGAGTCTGAGTCCTCCTCCGTTCAGCTGCACCTGCAGAACTGCCCCACCGCCCACGGTGCCGCTGAGGTCGTGGCGGCCGTCGGCCGCATCGACGAGCGTCCAGCCTGCGAGGTCGACCTCGGAGCCGGTTGCGTTCAAGACGGTCACCGTCTCGCGGCCGAGGTCGGTTCCGGCCGGATCCGGCAGAGCTGCGATGACGAGGACGTCCCCCGCCTGGAAGGGCCGACCGCCCGTCGGCGCTCCGGGCGGCGGCGGGTCCGGCGCGATGATGAAGTCTTCAGGCCACGCCGTCAGCTGGATCTCGTCACGGGCTGCGCGGACGACGTCGTGGATGTTGCCGTCCTCCTCGAGGCCGAGCAGAAACAGCTTGTCGTCACGATGGACGGGGTCGGCGCGCAGCCAGGCGTCGAAGCCGTCGAAGTCGGGAGCTCCGCCCGCGAGGTACGGGACGATCCGGCGGAAGAGCTTCGGCCAGATCACGAGCTGTTCCAGGGAGTCGAGGCTGACGACGGCGGCGGGACCGTCTGGGTCGGCGGTCGAGCGCGGCCAGAGACCGGTGGGAAGCTGCGCAGCGCGCGCGGCCCGAGACACGTCCGCGAGATGCTGCCGCAGCGACACCGGCAGCGTCCCGTAGAAGGCTGGGTATGCCTGACCGGCGGCGAGCAGCAGGGCGTTGACCGAACGATCGACGAGCGTCTCGTCGACCCATACCGAGGAGCCGTCGAGCCCGGCCGGATCGCCCCGGAAGACGAAGCCGATCATCCGTCCGTTGGCGTCGATTCCGTTCGAGAGGACGTGCCCTCGCATCCGGTCTTGATCGGCCGCCCGGACCTTGTTCGGCAGGTCGGGCCAGAACGTGACGCCGGTGAAGCCGAGGTGCGCGAGCAGCGCGTCCCGCGCGGCGTTGGCGCCGAGAAGCTCCTGATGCGTCTCGTTGAAGTGCGTTTCGAGCGTGTCGATCGCCTCCAGCCGAACGGAGATGCCGCGGCCGTTCAGGTCGGGCGCTCGGCCCGAGATACGCGGCAGCGACTCGACGAGCGCTCGCGAGTCGGGCGCGAACTTGACGGTGTCGCCGTCGGGCTCGGGGCCTTCCCGCGGCAAATCGGGATAGCGGATCACGAACTCCCCGCGCAGCAGTGTGTAGCTCATGTCCGCAGGACGAAGGCGAGCCGTCCCGTCTTCCCGACCGGCTGAGCGTCCGAAACTGGACCTCAGTGGACCGCAACTGGAACGCAACAGGCCCCCGGCCGTCGCTCGGGGCCTGTTGAACCTCATCGAGGGATGCTAGACGGCCGTGCTCGTCTGTTGGACGTAGGCGTCTAGCCTCGCCGCGCCGTGGGCCTCGTCGCCGGGCATCAAGTGCCCGTAGGTGTCGAGCGTGACGACGATCGAGGAGTGCCCCATCCACTCGCTCAGCTTCTTGAAGTCGACGCCTGCGCCGATCATGAAGCTCGCGACCGTGCCGCAGCTCGTGGAGCGTCACCAGTTGAGAAGCGCGCGTATATCTGAACCCTTCTTCTGCGGCCGTCCAGGCGTTCGGCTCGCCGCGCGGCCCCATCCCATACGTAGGTGGGTGCCTGCTCGAAGGCGATGCCCGCGACCCGGCGAGAGCCAGCCTACCGCGGGGGGACGGCGCTTCGCTAGCCGTTGGAGACGTGGACGAGCTCGGCTCTCAGCAAGCGCAGTTCCTTCCGAAGCTCGGCCAGGAGCTCCGCCGTCTCGAGGTTGTCCGGCATGGCCGCGATCTGCAAGGTCACAGCGTCTACCCGGTTCTCGAGGTCGACCACCAATTCGTCCGGCTGCTGCCCAGGCATGCCCCTGCGAAACGGCCTACGAGATCGCGTCGTCGTGGCCGGGTGCGTAGATGAGCGCACCCCGATCGCGCAGGCGCACGTACTTTGAGGGCGTCATCAGGACTTCCGTAGCGCAGGATGAGCCCCTGCACTCACAAAGGAATGCTCCTTCCTCCGCCACGATGCCCCACAGGACGTTGTAGATGTGGTCATTGACCGCCCGCGGCACGCTCTCGTTGCGGCTGTCGGTCTCCACGACCTCTCCTTCCTGCCCTCCAGGCCAGATTGGCCGTGTGAAGGGTCAAAGAGGTCGGCGAGCGGTTGGGTTGCACGGAGCATAGCGCGATTTTCAGGCGGGCCAACTAGCTGGTCGTCATCATCGACGCATCGCTGAGGCATTGCTGGCCGAGCGTCCGGCGACGCGTGCTCGAGCAGGCAAGTGAGGTCCTCTTGAGGTGGGCGGACTACGGATGTCAGCGTAGTCTTCCCTTCGTGCGAAGCGCAACGCGCACAATCCGCGCCGTCGGGCTCCTCGCCCGGGACGGACGAATCCCGCGCCCCGTTCGCTGGCTCGCTGGGATCGGCCTCCTTCCGATTCCTGGGCCGGCCGATGAGACTGTCTTGCTCCTCGTGGCCGCGCTTCTCTGGACGTTCTACCGAGGGAGGCTCACCGAGGCGTGGCGACTCGCCGATGAGCCAGTCCCAGCTCGAGCCGGGGCGCAGGCCGCAAGGTCTCCCTAGGTGTAAGACCTGAGCAGGTTGGTTCTGCTGACCGGCGGTTGGTGGCCGAGGGCTGGGTGTCGTCGTCGATGGTTGTGGTGCCAGAGCCAG
>Ga0081538_10000304_pt1 | contig 56683 bp, 53 predicted proteins | sample TabmetS5T2R1_FD_71022 | JGI IMG/M metagenome (GOLD analysis project Ga0081538, IMG submission 71022) | Tabebuia heterophylla rhizosphere microbial communities from the University of Puerto Rico - S5T2R1 | ecosystem: Host-associated > Plants > Roots > Rhizosphere ...
GAGGAAGACGTCGCGCAGGCGGCCCGAGCGGCTCGGGAGGCCCAGCCGTCGTGGGCTGCGCGCTCCGCCTGGGAGCGCGCCGAGGTATGCCACAAGATCGCCGATCTGATCCTCGAGCGCCGCGACGAGTTCGCGCGCGAGCTCTCGCTCGAGCAGGGCAAGCCGTTCACGGCCGAGGCGATTCCGGACATCGACGAGACGGCCGAGAACTTCCGGCTCGCCGCCGAGGACGTCAAGCGGATGGAGACGGCGATCATCCCTTCGCAGGACGTCAACAAGCGGATCCTTACGTTCCGCAAGCCGAACGGCGTCTACGCGGCGATCACGCCGTGGAACTTCCCGACGCTTATCCCGGTGGAGCTGATCGCGCCCGGGATCGCGGCCGGAAACACGATGGTCTGCAAGCCGTCGGAGTGGACGCCGATCGCGATGGCGAACTTCATGCAGATCATGGCCGATGCCGGGCTCCCCGAGGGCGTCGTCAACGTCATCTACGGGGATGGAAAGGTGGGCGAGCGGCTGATCACCGACGAGAACGTCGACTGCGTCGGCTTCATCGGCTCGCACACGACTGCGGAGAAGATCGTCCGCGCGGCAGGGCTGAAGCGGTCGCTGATCGAGGCGAGCGGCAACGGCCCGGTCGTGGTCTGCGCCGATGCCGACCTCGAGGCTGCGGCGAAGGGCGCCGTCTTCGGCGGCTTCTTCTGCGCCGGCCAGGTGTGCTGCGCGACCGAGCGGGTGCTCGTGGACAGGCGCGTGCACGACGACTTCCTCTCCGCTGTGGTGAAGGAGGCCGAGGGCTGGACGCTCGGCGATCCCTTCGACGATTCGACCCTCGTCGGGCCGATGAACAACGAGCCGACGGCGCAGAAGATGGACACCCACCTCGAGGACGCCGTCTCCAAGGGCGCAGAGGTTGTGCTGGGCGGCTCGCGCGACGATGGCCGCCCGACCGAGCTCTACTACCAGCCGACGGTCGTCGACGGCGTCGGCGTCGACACGCTGATCAACCGCGACGAGACCTTCGGGCCGATCGTCCCTCTAATCACCGTCGCCGACGACGACGAGGCGCTGACGGTCGCCAACGACTCCCACCTCGGGCTCCAGGCGGCCGTCTACACCCGGAGCCTGAAGCGCGCCTTCCGCTACCTGGACAACCTCCAGGTCGGCAACGTCGTCGTCAACGACTCCACCGACTACTGGGAGGCCCACGAGCCGTTCGGCGGCGCCTCCGGCACCCGCACCGGCTGGGGCCGCATCGGCGGTCGCTACACCATGCTCGACATGACCGACCTGAAGACGGCCGTCCTCGACGTCGGCGGCCTCGACTAGTCCTCCACAGCCACGTCCTGGTGCCTGGCACCGGGACGTGGCCCGATCAGACGGGGGCGCGCTCGAAGCGGAGCTTGGCGAGGCGGAGGTTCTCGGGAATCCGCGTCGGGTAGCTCTTCGTCAGGCAGGCTCGGCAGAAGGAATCCGCAGGCCGTCGGGTCGCCTCCTGGAGGCCGTCCAGCGAGAGGTACGCGAGGCTGGTGGCGCCGATCTCCTCGCGCACGTCCTCGACGTCGCGGCCCGCCGCGATCAGCTCGTCCTCGGCGGCCATGTCGATCCCGTAGAAGCACGGCGAGACGATCGGCGGCGACGAGATGCGGACGTGCACCTCCAGGGCGCCCGACTCGAAGAGCATCGCCACGATCTGCCGCGTGGTCGAGCCGCGGACGATGGAGTCGTCCACGACCACCACCCGCTTCCCGCGCACCTCCGCGAGCGGGTTGAACTTCATGCGGATGCCGTGCTCCCGGAGGCCCTGGTCGGGCTGGATGAACGTGCGCCCGACGTAGCGATTCTTGATCAGCCCCTCCTGGAACGGGATCCCGCTTGCGCGGGCGAAGCCGATCGCGGCCGGCGTTCCCGAGTCGGGCACGGCCATGACCAGATCGGCTTCGGCGGGCGCCTCGGCAGCGAGCCGCTCGCCCATGCGCACACGCGCCCCGTGCAGCTCCACGCCGCGCAGCGTCGAGTCGGGGCGGGCGAAGTAGATGAACTCGAAGATGCACAGTGCGCCGCCGTCGCGCGGCTCCACCGCTTGCTCGGCGTGCTCGCCCTCAGTGTCCACGACCACGAGCTCGCCCGGCTGCAGCTCCCGCACCGGCTCCGCACCGAGCAGATCGAACGCGCATCCCTCGGACGCGAGCAGCGAGTCCGTGCCCAGACGGCCCAGCACGAGCGGGCGGATCCCGTCCGGGTCGCGGAACCCGATCAGCTTCCCCTCGGAGAGGAGCACCGCCGCGAACGCGCCCTCGATGCGTGCCATCGCTGCCGCCACAGCCTCCTCCAGCGGGCGCTCGTCGTGAGCGACGAGCGCCGCGATCACTTCGGTGTCGGACGTGGACGAGAGGCGTGCGCCGCGCTCCACCAGCTCCGCGCGGAGCTCCTCGGTGTTCGTCAGGTTGCCGTTGTGCGCGAGCGCCACGGTGCGCGACGGACCGTGTTGCACGATCGGCTGGGCGTTCGTCCAGTGGGTCGAGCCCGTTGTCGAATAGCGGCAATGCCCGATCGCCGTCTGCCCCCGCAGACCCCGCAGCTTCTGCTCCGAGAAGACCTGCGTGACGAGGCCCATGTCCCGCAGGGCCGTGAGCCGGCCCTGGTCGGAGACAGCGATGCCGGCCGACTCCTGGCCGCGGTGCTGGAGCGCGAAGAGGCCGAAGTACGAGAGCCGCGCGACGTCTCGCTCCGGGGCGTGGATGCCGACGATCCCGCACATCTCAGCTCTCGCCTCCATCGTACGCCTCGCGGAGCTCGCCGAGCCGCAGGCCGAAGAGCCGGTCACCGCCGACGACGCCGAGACGCCGTAGAAGCGCGCCCTCCAGCGACTCGGCCCGTTCCGGGGCACAGGCGACGACGGCCCGCCCGCAGCCCTCGCCGAACCATGTGAGGACGTCGTCGTCGAGCTCGAGCTCTGCGCCGATCCCGGAGTGGAGCGCGAGCTCGACCAGCGCCACGGCAAGGCCGCCGTCGGAGAGGTCGTGCGCGGCGCTCAGCGCCGGCGCGGACCGCCAGAGGAAGTGGATCAGGGCTGCCTCGGCGACGTAGTCGGTTGCCCGTGGCCTGCCGGCAAGGCCCCCGAGGAAGCGTGCCTGGTACTCGGAGCCGTCCAGCGCCATCGCGTCGCCGCCCGCGAGGAGGACGACGTCGCCCTCGCGCCAGGCGTCCGGCACCGCGCGGACGTCGGGGATCGAGCCGACGCAGCCGACGACCGGCGTCGGCGGGATCGCCCGCCCGTCGGTCTCGTTGTAGAGCGACACGTTGCCGGAGACGACGGGAATCTCGAGGATCTCGCAGGCACGGGCCATTCCCTCGATCGCCTCCGCCAGCTCCCAGGCGATCTCAGGCTTCTCTGGGCTCCCGAAGTTGAGGCAGTCCGTGACCGCCAGCGGCCGGCCCCCGGCGCAGGCCACGTTCCGGGCGGACTCGAAGACGGCGTGCGCGCCTGCGGCCCGCGGGTCGAGGGCGGCCGCGCGCCCAGGCCCGTCAAGGGAGATCGCCACACCGCGGAGCGACGGGCGCAGCCGGAGGACCGCCGCGTCCAGCCCTGGTCGCCGGATCGTCCGGGAGCCGACGAGCTGGTCGTAGCGCTCGAACACGGGGCGGCGGCTGCGAATGTTGGGCGATCCGAGGAGCGCGAGCAGCTCGTCGCGCCCGGCGCGGCGCGGCTCGTGCTCGAGCGGTGGCGCGAGCCGTCGCGCCTTGATCGCGACGTCGTAGCGCGGAGTCTCCTCCGTCAGGAACGCGACCGGGATCGTGCCGACCTCCTCGTCGTCGACGTACGCCCGCAGCTCGCCGGTGCCGGTCACTTCTCCGATCGCGGCGCATTCGAGCTCCCAACGTCGACAGACGTCCTCGACGGCCGCAAGCTGGTCCGGAGCGACGACCGCCACCATCCGCTCCTGGCTCTCCGAGAGCATGATCTCGACGGGCGCGAGGTCGGGCTCCCTCAGGGGGACCCGGTCGAGATGGACGTCGAGGCCGGCGCCGCCGCGGCCGGCCATCTCCGCCAGCGAGGACGCGAGGCCTGCAGCCCCGAGGTCCTGGAGCGACTCGACGAGCCCTCGCTCCGTCAGCTCGAGGCTCGCCTGGATCAGCTTCTTGCCGGTGAAGGGATCGCCGATCTGCACGGTCGGCCGCTTGTCCTCGTCCTCGTCCGAGAGCTCCTGGCTGGCCAGGACGCTCGCGCCGCCGATCCCGTCGCGTCCGGTCGTCGCCCCGTAGAGGACGACGAGGTTGCCCGGCCCGGTCGCCCGCGCGCGCGTGACGCGCGCCGCGGGCAGGATGCCCACGCACATGGCGTTGACGAGCGGATTGTCGCGGTAGGCCTCGTCGAAGACGGCCTCCCCGCCGACGGTCGGCACGCCGACGCAGTTGCCGTAGTGGCCGATTCCTCCCACGGCGCGGTCGAACGCGAACCCGGGCTTGCCGAAGCGGAGGCCATCGAGGAGGGCGACCGGGCGCGCGCCCATGGCGATGATGTCGCGCAGGATGCCCCCGACGCCGGTCGCCGCGCCCTGGAACGGCTCGACGGCGGAGGGGTGGTTGTGGCTCTCCACCTTGAACGCGCACGCGACGCCGTCGCCGAGGTCGATCACGCCCGCGTTCTCGCCCGGGCCCTGGAGCACGGCCGGCCCGTCCGTCGGAAACTGCCTCAGCAACCGCGCCGAGTGCTTGTAGCCGCAGTGCTCGGACCAGAGGAGCGAGAAGACGCCGACCTCGAAGTCGTTCGGATCGCGCCCGAGCAGGCTTCGGATACGGTCGAACTCCTCGTCGGTGAGGCCGAGCGCGCGGTGGAGCGGCTGTTCCGCCACGAAGCTCAAGAGAGGTCTCCACTCTATCGCCCACGCCGGAGCGATCGTCTGCCTAGATAGCCTCCGGGGAGTGATTCGCGGCTACGTTCCCCTGCTCGCGATCATCGCCGCGATCTGGGGCGCGTCCTACCTCTTCATCAAGGTCGCGGTCGACGAGGTCGAGCCTACGGCGATGATGTTCTTCCGCCTCGTCCTCGCGAGCGCCGTGCTCCTGCCCGTGCTCTTCTGGCGGGTGGGCCGGCGAGACGCGATGGTCGAGCTGCGCGGGACCGGGTGGAAGGCCTTCGCGGTCGGGTTCCTGAACGCAGCGTTCCCCTTCGTGCTCATCGCCTGGGGCGAGAAGTACGTCGACTCCGGGGTGGCCGCAATCGCGAACGCCTCGGTGCCCATTTTCGTCGTCCTCCTCGCGCTCAAGTTCAATCCGAGCGAGCGCGTGGGCGGCATACGGCTGGTCGGGATCCTCGTGGGGCTGGTCGGGGTCGGCGTGCTCACCGGGCTCCACCCGGAAGGCGGGTGGTGGGCCGTCGCCGGGACCCTCGCGATCGTGCTCGCGTCGCTCTCGTACGCGGCCGCCAACCACTTCGTCCAGCACAACTTCTCCCAGACGGCACCGCTCGTGGTCGCGAGCGTCTCGTGTGCCGCTGGTGCATTCATCCTGCTGCCGTTCGCCGTCGTCCAGTGGCCGGATGCGATGCCGAGCTGGGAGGCGATCGGATCCATCGTCGCGCTCGGCGTCCTCGGGACGGCGGTCGCGCTGCTGTTCTTCTACCGGCTGCTCAAGCACTACGGAGCCGCGCGGGCCTCCCTCGTCACGTACCTGCTGCCGCCGGTTGCGCTCGTCTACGGAGCCCTCATCCTCGACGAGCAGGTGACCCTGAACGCCGCGCTCGGGCTGGTGCTGATCCTCGCCGGCGTAGCGCTCGGGTCGGGCGCGAGTGAGCTGCTGCGCCGTCGCAGGCAGGTCGCCGAGGCGGAGGTCGAGCCCGCCTGCCCGCCCGCTTGAGCGCTGCGCCCAACGGCGTAGGTACGCTCGCGGCATGATCATCGCCGACAGCACCGAATGGGTGCTCGCAGGCGGCGAGGGGCAGGCCCTCGTCTTCGAGGACGGGCGCATTGCAGGGTTCGGCGGCGTCAACCGCTACGCGGGCGAGTACACGCTCGAGGGCGAGGAGCTCAGGCTCGGCCCGCTCGCAGTGACTCGTATGGCCGGGCCCCCTGAGGCGATGGAGTCCGAGCGCCGCTACCTGGACGCGCTCGGGCGCGCCGCGCGGGCGGCCGTCGACGAAGGGACGCTCGTGCTGGCCGACGGCGACGGCAGCGAGTTTTTCGGTGGCACTCGCCGGTGCTTTCGCGACTATCTTCGCCGCCGTCGCCGGGGTGCTGGTCGCGCTTCATGCACCCGACTGGAAGGCGCAGCGTGATCGGCGCAGGCAGGTTCAGGAGCTTGAGGCTCGCTACAGCGACTCGCTACTCCGGGCGGCTGATGAACTCCAAAGTCGATTCTTTAACATCGCGGAGCAGAACTTCTTTGACTATTACCTCCGACACGGAACCGAGGAGGAGCAGTTTCACGCCGTCACAAGCACCATGTGGCTCATCGGCCACTACTTCGGCTGGGTACAGCTCCTGCGCCGCGACGCGCACTCGCTTGCTCTTGGCGGCGTAGACCGAGGTAGGGAGCTGCTTGAGCTGCTCAGGGAGATCGACGCCCTCTTCGCGAGCGACCGGTTCGGTAGGTCGCTTCGGCTCTGGCGAGCTGAGCAGAGTGCGTTAGGTGAAAAGATGATCGTCGAACGAACGAGTGACGACGCTCGTCGATTCGATTGCCTCGGCTATGCGAGCTTCGTCGAAAGCCTTGACGAACCGGGCTTCAGACGCCGGTTCACTTCGCTGCACGACGCACTCATCGAAATCCCAAGCAGCAGCGGCAATCCAGCGTCTGAGCGTCTTGCGCACCCAAAACGCGCTGCTTGATCTCACACAGTTCCTTTATGGCAGCACGATTCCCGATCGGAAGAGAATCGCGCTTCGCGGAGATTGACCTGGATGTCGCAATCTCGATAGGTTGCGACAAACCAGGTGAGAAAGATGCTGGAGGGGGCGCAAGCCCCCTCCAGGCGCGTCCCGGCAGTCGAGAGCTAGCTCAGCCTCTCAACCGCGAGATGCCAATCGTCGAGCTCGAAGGTCGTCGACGCTCCAGTGGTCATCCACTGGACAGTAAGGGTGTACCTTCCTGGTCCGAGCCGGACTGAGCGCTCCATCGCGTGAGCCTCCCAGAGATCATCAGCGCCGACGCTGTCGAACGCGAAGTCGCTGCCCGATCGGGGATGAAGCTCTCGCGTCACGCCTGTAGCAGTGTTCCTGACCACGATGCGGACAGAGCACCAGTTGCCGGGCGTCCCTCCAGTGCAGCGTGACTCTGCGGTAAAGCGCGCCTCAATAAAGCGGGTTGTACCGCTCGGCACCCCGAACGTAACTCCACTCCCCGGCAGATTTACGAAGGTTGTACTTGTCGTCGTTGCCCTTGCCGTGTCTCGGACGACCTGCTTTCCTAAAAAGCTCCCAGCTGAAGCCTCCGTATGCCCCGGTCTGTGTCCTGCGATCGCCGCGGTCACAACAACCAACGCAAGAACGCCTAGGCCAATACCGATGGTCCTAAGACGTCTGTATTTCTGGAATGTCATCTTGGCCTCCAACATCGACTGAGGTTTCACAGACGGACAACGGCGGTGGTGACCGGGCGCGTCGTCGATCGAGTAGATGGCAGCTACCAACGACGTGGCAGGCATTGCAACAGACGCCTCGCCGAAGGCCACGACCACCACCACCAGCGGCGGGCCGGACGGCCGCTAGCTTCAGACTCGTCACCATCGAAGCCGACGAGGAAGTACGTCGCCGAGTCACCCGGCGGCCGACGGGGCGCGATTCGTAGCAGGGATGTCGCCGCAGATGGCGCATACGACCAGCCCTGGCTCGGCCCGTGAAGCTCGATTGCCAGTGTCTCCCGTCCTTACAGAGTTGTCAAGGGAGGCAGAGAATCGCGACTAAAGGGCAATCGCGCGCCCTGTTACGGCTCTGCCCCCTGCGCGCGAACCGACGAGTGTGGCCCGCTGGGTAATGCTGTCAGCGATGCTGAAGAAGTGAGGGTAGTCCACGTGAATGCTCGCCTTGGCGAAGGTACTAGCATTCCGTGAGGTCGTCGCCCTTTCAACAGAAGGCGACCTCCGCATGGCGCTTGGATGAGGGCGGGGCCGGAGCGGCCCGGGCTGAAGAGCCGGCCCGGTCCCTTTGGGGCTGGGCTCATGCGCCTGATGGCTCGGATCGCTAGGCTCGGACGCATGACTCGTTATCTGCACACCATGTACCGAATCACCGATCCGGAGCGAAGCCGCGCCTTCTACGAGGCGCTCGGCTTCGAGTCCCGTCGTGACCTGCCGATCGTTCGCGAGGGCGAGGTGGAGGCGACCAACTACTTCTTCGGCATCCCCGGTCAGGCGGAAGAGCTCGAGCTGACCTTCAATCACGACGGGCGCACATATGAGATGGGAACCGGCTACGGACACATCGCCATTGGGGTTGATGACCTGGACGCGACGCTGGCTCGCCTCGCCGAGCAGGGCATCGAGCCCGAGCGGCCGCCCTACACCGTCCGTGAGGGTGGCTCCCGACTTTGCTTCGTGAGGGACCCCGACGGCTACAGGGTCGAGCTCATCGAGCGCGGATGAGTTTGCGCGCAGGCGCTTCCCAGACGGCTACAGGGTCGAGCTCATCGAGCGCGGATGAGTTTGCGCGCAGGCGCTTCCCAGACGGCTACCGCATCGAGCTGATCGAGCGCGGCTGACTGAAACGACGACCTAGTCCGGCAATCGGCTGCCGAGTGTGGCGTACTCGAACTGAGCAGGGGAGCGCCCTAGTAACGACTGTTCGGAGATGGAGCTCACCGAACTGCGTCAGGCGCACGTGTCGGCGCCAGGCAGGAGGCCATACTCGCCCCGGAGAAGGCAAAGATGCTTCGAGAGGTGCCGAGCAAGCTTCAACGAGCACGACCTTCAAGGCCACCTTCTGGGAGATTCCCGACCGCGCGAGCATCGTTCTCTACCTTGAGACGCCGTCCGACGAGTTCCTCGCTGATGTGGATCACATCGCGGAGTGATGTCTCGCTTCCTCCGCAGACGTTGTAGACGTTCGCCGGGCTGGGCGCGTCCATCGCCGCGATGGTGGCGGCGACGACGTCCGCCGCGAAGGTGAAATCTCGGGTCTGCTGCCCGGAGCCGTGGACGGTGAATACGTCGCCACGGAGGAGAGCACTCAGCATGGGAGTAAAGGCCATGTCGGGCTGCTGTCTCGGCCCGTAGACGGTGAAGTAGCGAAGTGCCACTTCGAGCTTCCCCAGCTGCCTCGGACCCCGGCCCGTGCAGCTAGGTGAAAGACGCCGCTGACACCATCCAGGAGACGGTCCGCGTCGAGCTCGGTGAGGTGTCCCTCGATGAGCCAGAACCGATTGCTTGCGCGCGCACACCCCCGTTCGACACCCGTCCGGAAGCACCTTCCCCCGCACCAGCGTTCGCGTGCGTCCGTGCCTCATCGATGTCGCGTACTCGATGGCGTCGTGAACACCATTGAGCATCACGAAGCGTCGCGCTCGCTTCCCAGACGAATGTCGCGTTGGATGCTCAGCTGCTAGTCAAGTGGCTGCAGACCGCTGGGACTGACGAGAGCGCGGTAGGTCCCTGGCGGAAGCTGCAGCGGGTTTCCGTTCAAGCGCGCTGTGAGATTCGAGGCGGCACCGAACGATGCCCACACCTTCGTACTCCTGAAGCGTTTGACGTTTCCCTGCGGAAGGATCCCCGAATAGAGGACGTCCCCATCGGCCGAGCCGGCGCGAATCTCGACCCATGTGTCGGCGTTCGCCCTCAATCGCAGCGTGATGCCGCTTGCGGTGCTCGGCGGTTCGGGCGCCGCCGTCGTCTCGGCCGTCGTCTCGGATGCGGTCGTGGTCTCGGCTGTCGTGGTTTCGGCGGGAGTCGTGGCCCGCGGGGTCGCGGCCTGGGTCTGACGCGTCGCGAAGGGGTCGGTCTTCTCGAGCACGATCAGAGCGACGAGCGCGGCAATGGCCAAGGCGCCGAGTCCGAAGATGATTCGTTCGATCCTCGTCTCCGGCATTCCATCAGCGTAACGCGGGTTCCGGCGATCACTCTGGCGGCCGCACCGCTTGGCGCGCTAGTCGACGCGAGCAGGCTTTCGAATCACCGCAGCCTCGCCGTCTGCGACTCGATGATGGAGTTGGCGTTCAAAGAGTGATTCCTTCAAGGCGCCGCGCGCCTCCCCTCATCAGCACCTTTTCCAATCTCCTACGAGGACTATCCAAATCCGGAGTGAACGTGAGGGGGATGAGGGGTCCCAACCGGCGCGACCTGCGACTTTCGTCTTGCTTCTGCACGGCCTCGGTGGCACGCGCTGACGACCGCGATGATTGAGACGGATGCCGTAACACTGCACGATTACCTCCGGGTCGTCCGACGCCGGAAGTGGATCGTCGTGGAGGCAGCGCTGCTGCTGACGCTCGCCGCCGTCGTCTTCTCGCTGCACCAGGAGAGGCTCTACGAAGCCTCGGCGGACGTGCTACTGAGCGCGGAGAATCTCTCAGGCGCCATTCCCGGCACACCCCTGAACGGCCTTTCGCAAGAACCGGAGCGGACGACCCAGACGCAGGCGCAGGTCGCGCGTGTGCCAGAGGTCGTCCAAGGGGCGCTCGATCGGGTCGATGAAACAGGCCTGACAGTCGCCGATTTCCTCGCCAGTTCGAGCGTCTCGAGCTCACCGACGTCGGACATCCTCACCTTCGCGGTCACGAATCCCGACTCGACGCTCGCGAAGCGGCTCGCGAACGCCTACGCGCAGTCATACAGCGCTTATCGCCAGGAGCTCTACGGGAACTCGATCGAGCGCGCGCTCGCGGATGTCGATCAGCGGATCCAACGGCTCGACCGCGCAGGCGCCTCCCTCGAGAGCAGCGGTGAGCGTGCCCGGCTCGGAGCGCTCACGGTCTACGGAGCCCTCTACTCAAGCCTGGTCGACCGTCAGCAGACGCTCGAGTCGATGCAGGCGCTTCAGCCTTCCGTCGCCTCGGTCCTACGACAGGCTGACGGGGCCGCCCTGACACAGCCGAAGACGGTCCGGAATGGCGCGCTCGGCCTCGTCGTCGGCCTCGTACTCGGTCTCGGGCTCGTGTTCCTCCGAGAGTCGCTCGAGACGCGGGTTCGCACCATCGGAGAGGTCTCAGCTCGCCTGGGCGGCGTCCCGCTTCTCGGTCGCTTGCCCAGGCCGCCGAAGCGGCTACGAAGGTCCGACAAGCTGGTGATGCTCGAGGAGCCGGCGAGCGCCCAGGCTGAAGCATTCCGGATGCTTCGCGCGAACCTTGACTCCATCACGCTCGAACGCGGCGTCCGCACGATCATGATCACCAGCGCGCTCGAACGGGAGGGTAAGTCGACGACCGTCGCAAACCTTGCGGTCGCTTTCGCGCGCGCCGGCAAACGCGTCGTGCTCGTCGACCTCGACCTGCGCAGCCCTGTCCTTGCGCGCTTCTTCGACCTCGACGGGCCGGGGCTGACCCAAGTCGCACTCGGCCATGCCCCGCTCGAGCAGGCACTGACGCCAATCGCGATCACCGATCCCCCAGGGCCCAGGCGTCGCCTTGCGTTGCGTCGTGGCAATCAAGACGGCAACGTGGCCCGGGCGATGCTGGGACTGCTCGAGGTACTGCCCTCGGGCCCCATCCCGCCCGACCCGGGTGAGTTCGTCTCCTCGCCGGCGCTCGCGAAGATCCTGAGCGTTCTCCGTGAGCGGGCCGACGTGGTCCTCGTCGACGCGCCGGCAGCGCTGCACGTCGGCGACGTGGTCGCGTTGAGCTCCCGCGCGGACGGAATCGTCATCGTCGCCCGCCCGAACGCACTGCGCCGCCAGACGCTGGTCGAGCTGAGCCGGCTGCTCGCCCTGCTGCGAACGCCTGCGCTGGGGTTCGTCGCCACCGGCGAGGACGACGGCGATGGTTACGCCGCCGACTCGGCAACCGGCTACCGCTCGGGCGCGTTCGAGACCGCCGGGGCATCGATCCGAACGGAGCACGCTTGAGCGCCGTACTCGTGAAGCCCTGTGGAGCCCGTGGCCGATGAGCGTCACTGACCAAACTCCGCTGCTGCAGAGCCTGCAGCTCCAGGAAGAGCTGCGGTCGACGGTCGACGAGCGCACCCTGCAGATCCTCGACCGCCGGCGACGCACCGCGGTCGTCAAGCGGCGCGGCTGGCTCGTGCGGCGGATGCTACTCGCCGCCGACGTACTCGGTCTCGTCAGCGCCCTCCTGGTGGCGCAGTGGCTCGCGCCTGCGGTCGACAGCGCCGACGCCTACTCGCCGCGGCTGGAGATCTTCGCGTTCCTGCTCACCGTTCCGGCGTGGATCGTGATCACGAAGCTCTACGGCCTCTATGACCACGACGACGAGCGCGCGAACCACTCGACCGCCGACGATTTCGGCGGCGTCTTTCACATGGTCACGGTCTGCACATGGCTCGTCATCGTGGTCACATACCTCAGCCACATCGCGGATCCGAGTGCGCAGAAGCTCGTCGTGTTCTGGGGCGTCGCGATCGCGTTCATCTGCCTGGGCCGGGCCGGAGCAAGGACCCTGGCGCGGCGGAACGAGGCCTACGTCCAGAACACGGTCATCGTCGGTGCGGGCGATGTCGGTCAGCTGTTCGCGAAGAAGCTTCTGAACCATCCGGAGTACGGGATCAATCTCGTCGGGTTCGTCGATGCCAAGCCGAAGGAGCCCCAAAGCGACCTCGAGGACGTGGCGCTGCTCGGCGACGCAGGGCGGCTCCCGGCGATCGTCCGCTTGCTCGACGTCGAGCGCGTGATTGTCGCCTTCTCGAACGATTCGCACGAGGAGACGCTCGAGTTGCTTCGCGCCGTGCAGGATCTCGAAGTCCAGATCGACATCGTGCCGCGGCTGTTCGAATTCGTCGGCCCCGGAGTCGAGATCCATACCGTCGAGGGTCTGCCGCTCCTCGGCCTGCCGCCGCTCCGGCTCTCGCGCTCCTCCCGCCTGCTGAAGCGGGCCACGGATCTCGCGCTCACGGTCCCCACGCTCGTCGTCCTGACACCTGTCTTCGCATTGCTTGCGGTGATGATCAAGGTCGACTCCCCAGGGCCCGTCTTCTTCCGGCAGGTAAGAGTAGGCACCGCGGGCCGTACCTTCCGGATCTTCAAGTTCCGCTCGATGTACGCCGACGCCGAGGAGCGGAAGCACGAGGTCGCGCATCTCAACCGGCATCTCGCTCCAGGCGGCGACCCGCGGATGTTCAAGATCGTCGGCGACCCGCGTGTCACACGTGTCGGCAACCTCCTGCGACGCTTTTCTTTGGACGAGTTGCCGCAGCTTCTCAACGTCGTCATCGGGGAAATGAGCCTCGTCGGCCCGCGTCCCCTCATCCTGGACGAGGATCAGTACGTCGAACGATGGGCGCGCCAGCGGCTGAATCTCAAGCCCGGGGTGACGGGTCCCTGGCAGGTGCTCGGGCGGAGTGAGATTCCGTTCGCGGAGATGGTCCGTCTCGACTACCTCTACGTCACCCGCTGGTCATTGATGGGCGATCTGAGGCTGATGGCACTGACGATCCCGGCGCTTTGCCGACAAGCCACTGCGGTGTAGCTCGCAGACGACCACGGCTACGCACAGAGAAGAAATTCGAAATGGCTGAAAGACACGGAAATGTGAGGCGTCCGACGATGACCGGCACGCACCAGCCATTACGGATTGCCCACGTCATTACACGCCTCATAAACGGCGGCGCAGATGAAAACACGGTGATTTCCTGCAATCAAGCCGTGCGTTCCGGCCACTCCGTCATGCTCGTCCACGGCGCTCAGACGCGGCCGGAGATCCTCGCCGCCGTCGACGCGCGCGTCGAGATCGCCGAGGTGCCCAGCCTGGTGCGGCCGATCGCGCCGCTCGGCGACACACGAGCCCTGATCGACCTGGTGCGGACCTTCCGGCATCACAGGCCCGACGTCGTCCACACCCATACCAGCAAGGCAGGCATCCTCGGGCGTCTGGCCGCGCGGGCCGCGAGGGTGCCCGTCCTCGTACACGGCGTGCACATCGTGCCCTTCGCCAACGTCGGCCCACTCGATAGGCATGCGTACCTGGCCGCGGAGAGGGCAGTCCAGTGGATGACGCATGCCTTCATCGACGTCAGCCCCGCAATGCGGGATCTGTGTGTCAGAGCAGGCGTGGGCTCACCCGAGCGCCACTACGTCGTTCCGTCCGGCTTCGATCTGTCCCTCTTCCGCAATGCGACCGAGCCCGCGGACTGGCGCGATCTGCTCCGGCTCCGGCCTGACGACCCACGGCCGCCGATCGTCGTGATGCTTGCGGTCTTCGAGCCCCGCAAGCGGCACCTGGAATGCCTGGAGCGCTTTCCAAGGATCGTGGCCCGCTTCCCTGAGGCGCGATTCGTCTTCGCCGGAGACGGCAAGCTCAGAAGCGACGTCGAAGCGCGCATCAGGACGCTCGGGATCGAGCGCAACGTCGTTCTTACGGGCTTCCATCCGCATCCCGAGCAGCTGATCGCGCTCGCGGATGTGTGCTTGCTTGCCTCCTCGCGCGAGGGGCTGTCGCGCGTCCTCATGCAGTCTCTCGCGGGCGGCAGGCCAGTGATCGCAGCGGATCTGCCCTCGATCGACGAAGTGCTCCGTCACGAAGTGAACGGGCTCATCGTCCGGTCCGATCTGGAGGGGCTGGCCGATGCGGTCATCGGGCTTCTCGACAATCCCGCCCGGCGCGCTCGGCTTGCTCGAGGCGCTGCGACGACCCCCCTCTCCGAGTGGGACGCGCCGCGCATGGGCGAGCGCCTGGAGGCCGTCTACGCCGACGTGATTCGTGAACGCATGCCTCTGCGCATGCCGAGGCGACGGGAGGTGGTGACGCCGTGAACGCTCTGCTGGCGGCCGCCGTCTTAAGCCTGATGCTGCCGATCCGGATGGAGACGGGGCTCATCCTCGTGCGTCCCTTCGAATTCCTGATCGCCATAGGAATACTCGGTTGGCCGCTCATCGCGGCGCGGCGCGGCGTCCGCGTTCCGGTCGGGCTGTTGTTGCTGCTCCCGTATCTCACGTGGCACGTGGCGTCGGCCTCCGTAGGTGGGCCGCGGAACACCGCACGGGAAGCGCTGCAGGTGTTCGCCGTGACGATGTTCGCCTTCCTGCTGGCGCAGGAGGCGCCGCGCCTCGACTTGAAGCGTTTCTCGCGGCGGTTACTACTCGGCATCGCCGCGATCGCGCTCGGGACCATCGTGTGGCACATCGCCCACGGCTACTGGGTGGGATGGAAGCAGCTCTTTGACTCACGCCTCTCGTTCGTCTTCCTGCCTGTGGTTCTGGCCGGTTTGATCCTGTTCGCCGAGGCGGAAAGGCGCCGAAGGCTCCATTTCGTTTGGGCCGGATTGTTTCCCGTGCTCTTGATGTCGGGCGAGCGCAAAGCGCTGGTCATCTTCCTCATTCTGAGTGCGCTGCTCTTCGCGCGCGGCCGGCTCGCCCTGATTGTGCCGGCCCTCGCCACGGCCTTCGTCGGGTTGCTCTTGCTCTCGACGGTGATCGAGAACCCGTATCTCCAGAAGCAGATCCGCACGCTGGTCGAGCCCGGCGGAACCGGTAACTACGAATACGTGCTGGCCACCGGCCGGTATCTGCCAGGCGACACGCCGAGTGACGTCCAACGCGCACTTGCGTTACACGTCTCGTCGCAGATGTTGGCCGAGCGTCCGCTCCTCGGCGTCGGCACCAACCAGTACCAGACGATCGTCGATGAGACGTATCCCAATGCGCCGGAGGAGCTTCGGCTTGAGATCCACGGCGAGTTCCAGCGGATCCTGACGGAGAACGGGCTCGTCGGTTTCTTGCTCTACGCGCTGATCTGGGTCTCCGCCTGGGCGCGACTGTCCCGGGTCCTGCGTGGGGCCGTCGACCGTGGCCGGCTGACGAGCATACAGGTGCGAGTCTTGCCACTCCTCCTTTTCATTCCCATTGCGCTCTTCGTCGGGACGGAGGCCTCTGGCACTCGCTCCTTCGTCGGCGCGATCATCATCTCGCTCCTTCCCGAGCTCGTGGGTGGGGCATTGGCGCGCGCGTCGCGGCCGGTGCTTCGCCGATCCGGTCTGACGGCCCTCCCAGCGCCGGCATTCCGTCTCGCGGGGGGAGCCTCGTGAGCGTGTCCGTCGTGGTGACGTGCCATGACGAAGAGGCCACGATCGAACACGCGCTGCGCAGCGTGGAGGCCCAGACCACCTTCGATGTCGTCGAGGAGATCTTCGTCGTCAACGACGGCTCGCGAGACGGATCGGAAATCGTGCTCGGGCGACTCGCTCGCGAAATCAAGAAGCTGAGGATCATCGAGACCCGCGGACTGGGGCCGTCGGCCGCGCGTAATCGTGCGGTGCGCGAGGCCAAAGGCCAGTACGTCGCCTTCCTGGACGGCGACGACTTCTGGGCGCCGGAAAAACTCGAGCATCAGATCCCCGCTTTTGCACGCAGCCAAGCGATCGGCCTCGTCTACGGGGATTTCGTCGATTTCTCTCGCGATGACGCGACGGACGGCCGCATCGTCACCGTACGCCGCTTCGATCCTGAAAAGCCAAACCATTTACGCGACTACTTCGTGCATGACGGACCGATCATGCCCTCCACGGTGGTAATCCGTCGCTCGGTTCTCGACGATGTCGGCCTCTTCGACGAGTCGCTTCGCATCGGCGAGGACACCGAGTTCTGTCTGCGGATCGCCGAGAAGTGGCGGTTCTGCCACGTGCCTGGCGCCTGCGCCTACAAGCGACGGCATTCCGGTCAGGCATCTGCGAGGCTCGACGCTTATCTACCCAACGCTGCTCGCGTGACGCAGCAGTTTGCCTCGCGCCATCCCGAGCTCAGGTCCCTCGTCGGCCGACGAATGGCGCGCGTCCACGCGAAGGTCGGTGCCGACTGTGCGATGAAGGGCGAATGGCGCAAGGCTCTGCGCCACGACCTCGCGGCGGTTCGGCTCGCGCCGCTCTACTGGCGCGCCTGGGCCACTCTGATGCTTTTCGTCGCTCCGATTTCGGTGATCCGGCCCATCTACCAAGGGCTCAAGAGGCCCTGGCACGCCCTCCGACAGTCATGGCGTTCCGCCTGACAACGGTCGCGAGAGGGACCGCATGCGGATTCTCTACGTCGTGAACGGATTCGACCCCGGGGGCGCCGAACACGGGCTCTTGACGCTGGTCGAGAACGGGGCGTTCGAGGACCACGACCTCAGGGTGCTTGCCTTCTGCCGGGGCCGAGGCGATCTCGCAGACCTCATCGCCGCCAGGCTCGGAAAGCGTGTCCACTTCGTCACGAACGGCGACACGTTGACACTTTGGGCATGCGCAGCCGGGTTCTTCCGAATTCTGCGCACTTCGTTCGGTTTCCGGCCACAGAAGATGGTGCTTTCCCTGAAGCAGGCCAATGTCGTGGGCCGGTCGGCCGCCTTGCTCATGCCGCGTCTGACCTGCGTAGCTTTCGAGCACACGGCGGATTACCGAGCCCAGCGGTTCCAAGGGCTGTACGGACCGCTCCTGCGCCTGCTGTCCAGCCGTGTCGACGAGGTGTGGGCGGATTCTGCGGAGACACTCGAGAAGACGCGCCGCTACTTCCTTCCTCGCCGTCGGGAAGGCCATGTGATCCCGGTCTTCATAGCTACCGGACACGGTCCATTCAAGACCGAGTATGGATTGGGATCCGGCGTCCGGCTTGCTGCCGCCGGACGGCTCGTGGCGGGCAAGAATCTCCCGCTCCTGATCGAGGCGATCGTTCAGCTTCGGGCGGAAAACGTCGACGTGACGCTCGACGTCTACGGCGAGGGCCCGGAAAGGCGGGCGATCGAGGCGCTGCTCGTGGAGCGCGATCTCCTGGATCGCGTAACCCTTCACGGCTACCGCTCCGACTGGCTGAGGCAAACGACGGACGCGGACATCTTCCTCAATCTCTCCGAGGTGGAAGGCTTCTGCATCGTCGTGGCCGAGGCGATGCTCGCGGGTCTCCCGGTGATCGCCGTCGACGTCGGCGGGATCCGCGACTACGGCCGCGACGGCGAAAACATGCTGAAGCTGCCCGCGCCGGATGCGCAGGGCACGCGGATCGCGATCCTCCGACTGATGGGTGATCCTTCCTTGCGCGAGCGCCTTGGGCGCCGAGCGCGGGCGGACATGCTCCAGGGCTACGACGCTGTCGCATGCCGGCAGCAGGTGGCGGAGGCGGTTGGATCGCTATGACGGCGAACGGCCTTTCCGAGACTACTCCGCCAGCCCCCCGGATCGTCATGATCCTGCCGGCGTACCTCCCGGAGACCTTTGGTGGCGCCGAGCAGCAGACGCGCCGATTGGCGCAAGCGCTGGCCCGTCGCGGTGCCGCCGTGACGCTGCTTGCGCCACGCCTCGAGAGCAGAACGCCGGCGCGGGAGAGGGACGGGCCCGTCGTCGTACGGCGCTTCCGGCTGCGCGCGGCCCCGAATCTGGGCGGACGGCACCTCGATTCATTTGTCTGGTGGTGCCTCTGCATCTGCTCTTGGCTCTGGCGAAACAGACAAAGCTACGACCTGATTTATGTCGTCCACGGCCGCCTGCATGCGTTTCCGGGGGCAGTCGCAGGAAGGTGGCTTTGCAAGCCGGTCGTGGTGAAGCCTGGCCGGGGCGGTGAAGCGAGCTTCGATCTTTCGGTCGTTCGTCGCAAGCGTCTGCTCGGCTCTTTTTTCGCCCGCAGCATCGCGCGGAACACGACCGCGTGGATCGCCAACAGCCAGGCAATCGCGGCGGACCTCACAGGGTGGGGTGTACCGAGCGAGCGCGTTCATGCGATTCCGAACGGCGTGGAAATTCCGGGCGATGTCGGACGGCAGTCGAAAAACGGCGTCGTCCATTTCGTTTCCATGGGCCGGCTAGAACCTGAAAAGGCGGTCGACCAGACGATCCGCGCGTTTGCGGGCTTGTCGGCCGACTCGCCGGCTCACCTGACGATCCTCGGAGACGGTCCGTGCCGCCCTGAGTTGGAGGCGTTGACCCGACGCCTCGGACAAGAGAGCCGAATCGTCTTCACGGGTGCGGTTGTGGACGTGATGCCGTACTTGAAAGAGGCTGATGTCTACGTGTCCACATCGGTGTCCGAGGGCATGTCCAATGCGCTCCTGGAGGCGATGAGCAGCGGTGTGATGCCGGTCGTCTCGCGGGTGAGCGGCGCCGACGATCTCGTGGAAGAGGGCGTGTCGGGCCTCTTGTTCCCGCCGGGAGATGAGAGGGGGCTCACTACCCGGCTCGAGAAGTCTCTCGCGATGACCGCGGAGCGGCGCCGCACGACGGGCGAGGCGGCACGGGAGGCAATACGCGCCCGCTTCTCGCTCGAGAAAGTCGTCGAGCGGCACCTGACGCTGTACCGCAACCTCATCGGAACGGGACCATGCGCGAGAGCCTGACAGCGCGCACGCTGAAAGGGGCCGCCTGGATCGGCGGGGCGTCTGTCGCGCGGCTCGCCCTGCGCGTCGTCTCGGTCGCCATCCTGGCCCGGCTCTTGACGCCGCACGAGTACGGAGTCGTGGCAGGCGCTCTGATCGCGATGGATTTCGCGGCGATGATCTACGGAATGGGGCTTGCGCCGACGCTTGTACAGCGCAAGGAAGTGCGACCCGACCACGTGGCGACGGCCTTTTCGTCCGCGCTTTTCATGGCGGTGCTCGCCGCGGTGGGAATGTGGTTCGCCGCGCCCCTGATCGCGGACCTCCTGCAGATCCCAGAACTCACGCAAATCCTGAAGACCCTCGCCTGGCTGACGCCTTTCGGGGCGTTCAGCGTGCTCTGCGAGGCGTTGCTTGCCCGCAACATGCAAGTCAAGAGGGTGGCGGTGCGCCCCCTGCTCAGCTTCACGATCTCGACCTTTCTTGTTGCGATCCCGCTGGCTTGGTACGGATTCGGGTACTGGTCGCTCGTCGCCATGCAAGCGGTTGACATCGTCGTGAGCGCGTTGGCGCTCGGCTTTGCGGCGCGAAAGCTCCTCGTCTGGCCGCGCTTCTCGCGTCGTGCTTTTGCCGAGCTCTGGCCGCTCAGCCTGGGCTTCACATTGAATCAACCTTTTTCTTATCTTGCCTCGAACGCTGACAGGTTCATCATCGGCCGCGTTCTCGGTACCGCAACATTAGGCATCTACACACGAGCCTCGTTCTTCGCGAACACCGCGGCGACGTTGTTCGGAAATATCGCCCGCCTCTCCGTCTTTCCCGCGATGGCCAAGGTTCAGCAAGACGAGGCGAGGCTTCGGAGCGGGCTCTTGAAATCGTTCTCCGTACTCGCGCTGCTGACGCTACCTGGCAGTGCATTCTGCGTCATCTTCGCACCCGAGATCGTCGATCTTCTGCTTGGCGACAAGTGGCAAACGGCCGTCGCGCCGTTCGCGATCCTATCCGGGACGTTGTATTTCTCTCTCGCCTGGCGCAACTGCGCCACGCTCTTCCAGGCGCTCGGACATCCATATTGGATAACGGCTGTTCACATCTGCCGAGCGGCGGCGCTCATTGCCGGAATCTGGTGGATAGCGCCCCACGGCCTTACAGCGATCTGTGCGGTGATCGGGTTGGTCATGGCGTTGATGCTCGGAATCATGCTCATCATCGTCAAGTACGCAATCGACCTTCCGCTCCGACGAATGGCTGCGGCGCACTTCCATCCCCTCGTGATCACTGCAGCAGCGAGCGGCCTTTGTCTGACGATGAAGGCGCTGCTGCCGGAGTTGCCCGGCCCCGCCCTCGTCCTTCTCGCACTTGCGTTGCTTCTCTCGTCAGCGGGCATCCTCGCCTTTTTCCACCAGGAGCGCGTCTTCGGCTCGACCGGGGTTTTGGCACTCCACCGGCCGCATATCGGAGGAAAATGAAACTCATTCTTCACATAGGCACTCACAAGACCGGTACCACCGCGCTTCAACAGTTCTTGTACGCAAATCGGCAACAGTTAGCGGCGTTCGGGTTTCATTACGCAACGCCATCACATGGTCTACAGGAAGCCAACTTCATAGCTAATGCGCTCAACGTGGGCAACATTCACGCCGTGCAAGCGTTTCTCACGAAGCATGTGAAGGTTGCCGGGCGTCGCGGTTCCCACACAATTCTTGCGTCGGCGGAGAACTTCTATGCCATGAGCGTTCTAGCCGCGATGCAGCGGCGGGAGGCCTTCGCCAATGCGGTAGAGCGCGATCGTGAGCTCATCAGGAGATTGCACTCTCTGATGCCTGACGACTTGACTGCGTGTCAGATTGTTTGCTATTTCCGGCGCCCAGATCGATATGCGGAATCGCTCTACAGTCAACATGTCAAGAGAGGCATTATCTTCGATGGTACGTTCGAGGAGTTTCTACCGATCATAAGACCAGCGCTCTTCTACGACAAGCATGTGCAGGCGTGGTCTGACGCGTTCGAAGCAAGCAACTGCACCGTAAGGCTGTATGAGCCTGTTCGAGCTGACGTCGTCGGTGACTTCGTGCGAAATGTCATGAGCATCGACGATATCGAGCAGTTCTCTCAGATTGATAGACAAGCCAACGAACGGGTTAGTCGTGACGTGCTCGAGTTCAAGAGGCTAAAAAATGGAACTGTAAGAGCCAACGAACGGGACATCGAACGGACGATCCTAGGCCTCGTCGATGAGGCGATGGAATTGCGTAAGACCGAACCGAATTACTATCAAGACTTCCTGTCCCCGGAGCGACGCGCTGCGCTCTTGGAACTCGTCCAGCCAGAAATGGCAGCCTTGCAGACATGGCACGGCGGACCTCCTTTTCCGCCCTTCGATCTGGAGATCGCGAAGGAGAGCTGGAGACCCTATCCGGGCTTGAGTCAGCAGCGCAGGCAAGAGATCGAATCGCACTACGATCGGATCAATCGTCGTCTCGCGTTCCGCCTCGATCGGCTAACTCTCAGATCTGTGGGCTTCCTTCGGACGAACGTTCCCAGTGTGGGCATGCTGTTCGACGTTCTGAAGAGGTTCGGGGCGAAGCATGCACTCCGACGCGCACTGAGGCACCTACAGCTCGGGAACGGTTAGTGGCCCGCGCGACGAAATCGGTGAAAGAACGGCCGCTTCTCTCGATTGCGATCACGTGCTACAACGCCGAGGGCACGATCGGCCGTGCTGTCGCGTGCGCGCTCTCACAGACGTGGGTGCCGCGAGAGGTCGTCGTCGTCGATGACGGTTCGACGGACGGGTCGGCGAGGCTCTTGAGTGAACTCGAGAGGACGAATGACGAGCTTCGCCTTATCCGTCACGAGACGAACCGAGGAGTCGCCGAAGCGCGGAACACGCTGCTCGCGGACGCGAAGGGTACGTTCATCGCGTTCTTCGACGACGATGACGAGAGCTCGCCTGACCGGCTGGAAAAGCAGTACCAGAGACTTTCGGATTACGAATCGAATCATCGTCAGGCGACAGTCCTTTGCTATTCGAATCGAGTCATCGTTCGAGCGGGTGATCGGCGGCCCGGGCCTGAGCCGGTTGGCATCGGCCGCCTAGAGCCAGCGCCAGCCGGGCCGATAGTCGCCGACTACGTGTTGGGTCTCGTCAAAGACGACGGCCGGCATTCGTGGGGCATGCTAGGAAGCGGCACGCTCATGGCCCGAACGGACGTGCTTCGTGATCTGGGCGGCTTCGATGCACGATTCCGCCGCTGCGCCGAACTGGACCTTGCCGTCCGTGCCGCTCTCAGGGGAGCACATTTCATAAGCGTCGACGCACCACTCGTAAGGCAATATCTCACGCCGAGCGTCGACAAGGCAGGCAAGGCCGATCTCCGGTATCGCCTCCTACTGCTCAAGAAGCACAAGACCTATCTCAAAGAGCAACGATCGTATGTCGGCGCATGGTGCTACATGCATGCGCAGTTTTACTGCGGTCATAATTGGCGATGGCGACTGTGGTATCTCGCCGCACTCGTGTTTTTCCCATGGCGTTTATCACGTGAGCGACTCAGACAGTCTTCGCTGCTCGCTCGCTTGGGACTCGTACCGGCACACTCGGCTGCGCGTTGAAGGTTTGAGGCCTGTGCAGGCGCCGCGTTCCTCCGCACTGCCGAACGACCGGGCGTGTTCACGGGCCGGCGAGATCGGTCAGGAATCTGGCGAAGTCGCCTGGGGCCTGGCTCTCGGCCGGCACCCGGGGAAACGCGTACCGAGATGATCCCCACGAGATCGCGCTCCCGTCGGTCGTGTAGGCGGCACTGAAGCCGAGGTCGGCGACCAGCCGGGCGATACTCGGCCTCCACGCGCCGAATGGGTAGGCGAAGTGCTGGACCTCCACGCCGGCCTCGGCGCGAAGCCTGTTGGCGCTGCCGGCGATCTCGGCGCGCGCATCTTCGTGTGAACAGCTCGGCAAGACGGGATGGGTGAGGGTATGCGCGCCCAATTCGAAGCCGGGCAGAGCAGCGAACTCCCGAAGCTGGTCCCACGTCAGCGGGGAACTCCCGGAGGGGCGGGGCGCATCCGACCAGTCGGCGATCTCGTCGAGCGCGGCCTCTCTTGTGGATGCATCGAACCCGCGCAGCACGAGCCAGACCTCGTAGAAGGCGCGCAAGCGTGTCCCCGGATGTGCCTCCCAGGGCAGGGTGCCCACGGCTGGGCGCCGCTCATCGGCCGCAATCGGTGGGATCGGCCACCGGTTGCCGTTGCCACTTGAGAGCGTCAGCGTTGGCGGCAGCAGCTCGGGTTCCAGCAACAACGACGCGAGCTCATCCCACCAGAGCGGGCCGCCGGAATCGATGAGGTCGGTGGCGACGAACAGCGTTGCGGGGATGTCGTGCTCGAGCAGGATGGGCGCGGCGAACTCCAGGTTGTCGGCATAACCGTCGTCGAAGGTGACGGCGACCGCCCGTTCCGGCAAGAGCCGCTTCTCGAAGCCCTCCACGATGTCTGCGAGCGAGAGTGGAGACCGGTCGCGGGCGAGCGTTTCCATCTGCCCCGAGAAGATCTCCGGATCGATCGTCAAATGCCACGGATCGAGACTTCGTGCGCCGATGCGGTGGTAGACGAGCACGATCGCCCGCGGCCGCCGCCTCGGCAGGCGTTGCGTCACGGCGTCTAGGCGCCCAGCCGCCCTCACCTGACGGCCCGGACGGCCACGAGCAGCTCGCAGCCTGCCTCGTCGGAGTCGAGCTGTGCAGGGGCGAGGTCGACCGTCGCAAGCCCCTGCAGGAATGCCGCGGCCGTCAGCGAGTTGCCGTGAGCCTCGACGGTGACATTGTGCTCGCCGAAGCGAGAGGCGAAGAGTCGGCGCGCCAGACGGGAGTCGAAACCCCAGGACCACGTGCGGCTCCATTCGTCTCCCGAGAGCTGGCTGATGCCGGGGAACGTCGCGAGGACGACCCCGCCGGGCCGCGAAATCCGGTGGAGTGTGGCGACTGCACGGTCGACGTCGTAGATCAGGTGCAGCGTTTGCGTCACGACGATGCAGTCGAAGGTGCCATCGGCGATCTGGGGAGCGTCGGCGAGGTCACCGACGATCGTGGCCGCCGGATTGCGGTCGTGGACGTGGAGCACGTCTCGCCGGGTCGTGCGATCGCCGCCGTAGCTGCGCGTGTACTCGTCGTCTCCGATCTCCAGCGTCCGGCCGTTGACGTCTTCCCGGTGCGTTTCGAGGAAGCGCTCTATGTAGTAACGGTCGATCGGGAGGCCGCGGTCGTACCCGAACTCTCGACTCACGGGCCCAAGGCGGCGCAAGTCGCCCCAGTCCCAGTGCTGCGTGGAGGCTGGGGGCATCGAGCCCGCCTCAGCCACGGGGCTCCGGCCGCATGAGGACGACAACACGATCGCGGAGAACCTGCCAGCAGTGCGCGGCGGGTGCGAGCGCGCGATAGGCGCGCGGATGGCGGTACGGACGTGCGGCGCGGGCGAGCGCGTTGGCCAGCGAGCGGGAGGGAGGTGCGTCCACTTGAGCGCTGTAGTGCTCGAGCCAGTCGAGGTATGTGCGCCGGGCGGCGTTCGGCCGCCACGGGTGGTAGGTCCCGTTGCGGATCGCGCGGCGCGTCGAGGAACCTTCGTGCTGGCGATACCGCTCGCCGGGGACGGCATCGACCCGGATGCGGCAGTGCAGCGCGAGCTTGGCGATCAGCGTCTGGTCCTCGTACAGGTCCTGTAGCGACTCGTCGAAGCCGCCGAGCCGCTGGAGCACCTCGCGGCGTGCCACGAAGGCGCATAGGCAAGGAACGCTGCCCGGCTGCTCGAGGAAGCGGACGAGCAGGTCCGGCGGCTCGTGCGTGGCGTTCCAGGGCACCCCTAAGCGGCTCAGGCGCTCCCGCGCGTAGCCTCCCTCGCCCGACTCGTCCCAGTACCACGTCCGTCCGTACACGGCGTCGACGTCGCGCTCGGCGTCGAGGAACGCGGCCTGGTGCGAGAGTTTTCCGGGCAGCAGGAAGTCGTCCGCGTCGAGAAACACGACGTAATCGCCTTGTGCGGCGCGAAGGCCCACGTTGCGTGAGCTGCTCTTGCCGAGGTTCGCGTGTCCCAGATGCTCGAGGTACCGGATTCTTTCTGGGTCACGAGCAGCGGCCGCGCGGGCGATCTGGATGCTCGCGTCGGTCGACCCGTCGTCGACGAGGATCAGCTCGAAGCGCTCGTGCTCCTGCGCCTCGACGCTCGCGATCGCCTGCTCGAGATGCGTCTCCGCGTCGCGGAAGGCCACGATCACCGAAACGGTCGCCGCCGAAGGACGAGCGCTTGGTTGGATCATCGGCGCCTCCGGCTGCATCGTGCCGCGAGGGCGGCACGATAGGGATGCCGCGCCCGCCAGAGCTCCGACCCCAGCACGGCGGCGCTGTCGGCGTCGATCGGGGCGTCGGCGAAATACCGCGCAAGCCACTCGAGGAATGCACGCCGTTCGCGGTAGTAGTGGGCGTATGAGAAGCGGCGCAATGGCTCGCTCGCCTCGTTTGCCTCGTGCCGGCGGTAGCGGGCCCAGTAGCGGCTCGAGACGTAGGTCGCCGACCACAGGTACAGCTTCGCGAAGAAGACGTGGTCGTCGTAGAGAGGGCCGGAGAACTGCGCCTCGAACCCGCCGGCCTCTTCGTACGCCTCCCGGCGGATGAGAGCGTTGCACGGCGTCGGCGACTGGACGCGGTTCTGGAGCAGCTGCGGCAGCAGCCGAAGGGGCGGGTAGAGCCGGTCGGGCGCAACGCCGAGGTCGTAGAAGTAATCGCTGCGCACCGGGTTCGCGTCCCAGCTGTACCAGATCTGTGTGCGGCCGTAGACCATGCCAGCGGCCGGGTAGGCGTCGAGGACGGCGACTTGCTCGGCGGTCTTGTTGCGGAGCCACACGTCGTCGGCGTCGAGGAAGCCGATCAGCGCCCCGTGCGACGCCTCCACGCCGAGCGTGCGCGCGGCGCTCATGCCGCGGCTGCCGCCGTCCGCGTGCCGGACGAGCCGGACGCGACCGGGCTCGGCGCGGGCGAAGCGCTCGGCGATCTCGGCGCTGCGGTCGGTCGAGCCGTCGTCGACGACAATGATCTCAAGGTTCCGGTAGGTCTGTTCGAGGGCACTTTCGATCGCCTCCGCGAGGAAGCGCTCGCCGTCGCGGACGATTGTCACGGCGGAGACGAGAGGTTGCGTCATCGGGCAGAGCTCCGTGCCGCAGCGGCGATCGGGTAGCCGGCGAAGCCGAGCCAGGCGACGGTCTTTCGGCATGCCTCGTCGAACGGGGTCGGGGGCTCGAAGCCGAGCAGGCGGTGCGCCTTTGTCGTCGGGAACCTGTAGTCGCAGGTCTGCAGGAGCGATGTCTCGAGCGGCGGTGTCAGCGGCGTGTGGTGCGGCTCTTCGGCAAGCCGATGGACGGCCAGGCGTCGAATCGGGTTACGCAGCGCCCGTGGAACCCGGTCGATAACGCGGCGCGCGGCCGGATCCTCCTTCAGTTCGAGCAGGCGATCGCGGGGCGTTCGCAGCGACGAACGCGGTGCGAGATCGGCCACCGCGTCCCAGGGACGGCCGAGTGCCCGGCACACTGGCTCGAAGAGCATCCGCCAGGTGATCGCATCATGGTCGGAGACGAGGAACGCCTCGCCCGCCGCCTCTTCGCGTTCGAGCGCGAGCTTCACGGCATGGACGAGGTTGTCGACGTAGATCGCGTTGCAGACGCCTCGGCCACCGGCGACGACATAGGCGCTCCCCTCGACAACGCGGCGCGCGAACCCGGCAATCCACTGAGAACGCGGCCCATAGACGATCCCGGGCCGCAGAATCACGAAGCGCATCCCAGTCTCGCGGCAGGTGCTGCGCAGTGCTTGTTCGCTGCGCGCCTTCCAGCGGTTGTAAGGGAGCGGGTGGCGGCGCGGCGGAGGGCTGGCCTCGTCCGTCCCCGGCCGTGCTTGCCAGCCGTGAACCGCCATCGAGCTGAGGTAAACCACTGTGTGGGCGCCTGCGTGCGCGGCCGCCCGCACGATAATCGCCGGGCTCTGAGTGACGAAGCGACGTGGGCCCGCGCCTGCGTGCACCACGGCGTCGCAACCGACGAGGGCACGTGTGAGCTCGCGCTCGTCGAGCGCATCGGCTACGCGACAGTCCAGGCCGAACCGCAGCACGCCCGCCGCGGCCTCGGGACGGCGAACGACCGGGATGACGTCCGCCCGCTCCTCGAGATGCCACTGCTCGATGAGTCGGCTGCCGACGAAGCCGTTTGCCCCGACGACTGCGACCCTCAGCATGCTGCCACCTTGGAGACGCCGGCGCGCAGCGTCCGGGCGGTTTCGAGCTCGCGGCGGCTCAGCCACGGCGATTCCAGGAAGCCGCTTTCCGCCTCCATCGTCGCGAGCGCTCCGACCCCGTCGAGCACTTCTCCGGCTGGCGCCCAGAGGGGCGCGACGCCGCGCACGGCCGCGAGGACGTTCTGGAGCTGGAGCTCGAAGGAGTCGAGAAACGTCCGGCCGGCGAGGGCGGTTGAGCCGGGTATCCGCTGCTCGAAGTGCAGTGCCGCGGCTTCGCCCGTGGCGAGGAGCACGTCCGTCTCGGCCACGTCGCGACAGGCGAGTATCCGGGAAGGCTGTTCGACGACGAGCCCGCTCGGGAGCTCGTACTCGCGGCTCAGCCGGACGTCTGCGCTGCAGCCGTCCGGCCATTCGAGCTCGAGCAGGCAATTCGTTGTGGTTCCGCCCATTGCGTCGTCGTGGCACCCGAGCTCGTGTGGAATGCCGAGCCACCAGACCAGAAGGTCGACCACATGCGAGCCGATGTCCCAGAGCAACTGGTTCCCGGCCTCGGGTGCGAAGTACGCGGGGGAGTCGACTGGCCAGCGAAACGGGCTGCCCGCGTGCCATACGAGCCGGGTGGGGCGTTCATCCGAAAGGAGCTGTCGGAGCAGACAGGCCGAGCGCGAGAACCGTCGGACCATGCCGGCCGCGCAGAGGAGACGGCGCTCGCGGGCCAGGTCGACGAGGCTCTCGCCCGCGGCGCGATCGAGGACGAACGGCTTCTCACAGAGGACGTGCTTCCCGTGCTCGAGGAGTGCCTGCACCTGCTCGGCGTGTGCGACTGGCGGCGAGGCGACGATCGCGAGCTCCTCATGGCCGTTCAGCACGTTCTCCCAGCTCGGTGCGACCGCGCCCGCCGGCAACAGGGCGGCGATCTCCGCCGCCCGCGGCGCGCTCGTGTCGAAGAGCCGCACTGCTTGGACCCAGCCGCCCGCGAGGAGGCGCGTGAGCGCCGGTGCGTAGTAGCTGCGCGCAACGGTGCCGCACCCGACGAGGACGACGCTCACGGGCGGCGTCCAAGGCGCACGCACGTCGCTCGGCCTCATCGCACCACCTGCGATCGGTTGCCTACCCGGCGTGCGAGCGAGCCAGCGACCACCCGCGCGATCCCTGCAGCGGTCCGCGGTGACTTCTCGAGCCTCCAGACGACCCGCAATTGGGCACGCGCCGCGGCGGCGTCTCCCTGCGTCTGCAGGTTTCGCGCCGTCTCGAGTCCCGACGTCGCATAGCGGGAGAAGGCAGTTCGTTTGACGGCGCCTCGTTCGGCCGGCTCGAAGTGGCTGGCGAAAAGCTCGATCGCCAGCCGCGTGTAGTCCAGGCTCCGCCCATCCCGTAGGTTCCTGCCGGTGTTCGACTCGCCGTGCAGGCGATAGCAGGCAAGCGGGCGCTCCTCGTAATAGACGGGGAAGTGAGCGGCCACGCGGACCCACATCTCCCAGTCCTCAGCGCAGGCCAACCGATCGTCGAAGCCGCCAAGCCGCTCGTAGACCGAGCGACGGACGACGATGCACGGGGTCATGATCCGCTGCTCGGCGGAAAGGAAGCGCGCCCCCTCCGTGAGGATCCCCGAGGACAGGGGCTCGAGCGGCGCGACGTCGAGCCGCCGGTCGCGCCCGTCCACGTACACGTGACGGCAGTACGCCGCGCCGGCGTCGGAGTGCTCCCGGAAATCCCTGTCGAGCGTCCGGTAGAACCCCTCGAGCACGTAGTCGTCGCCGTGCAGCAGGTGTACGAGCTCGCCGCGAGACCGTTGCAGGCAGGTGTTCAGGTTGCCGACAACGCCGAGGTTCTTCGGCTGGCGATGGAAGTCGATGCGTCCCCTGCCCAGCCGTTTGACCACGGCCTCCGGATCGTCGGCGGTCGAGTGGTCGTCGACGACCTCGATCTGCATCGCCTCCGGTCCTGGATCCTGGGCAAGGACGGAGCGGAGTGTCGCCTCTAGGTAGTGGGCGCAGTTGTAGGTGGGGATCATCACCGACCAGCGCGGCCTAGCCGCCTCTGCGATCGGCTTCACCGCAGCGCGGCTCACCGGGCGGCCCCCGCCGGCCGGGGAAGCACCTCGCGCCGCGATCGCGCCGCGCGGAGCCTGCCTTCCCATGCCCACCGGAGGCAGCGCAGTTGCATGCGTCGATCGCCACGCCTGCGGAACTCCTCGGCCCAGCCGAAGAAGTAGTCGCGCTGCCCGCGGGCGACCTCGGCTGCGAGCGCGCCCAGCGAGGAGGCGCGCAACCGCCGGTAGAAGTCGGCGTTCGCCTCGAGCTTCTCACGCTCCCCGAGGGTCGAAAACAAGCCGCCTGCGTGTAGGCGGTAAGCGCCGAGCGTTCGGTCGAGATAGCCGATGCGCCCCTCGCGGGCGTAGAGGACGTGCAGCGGCCAATCGGTGACCGGAAAGAAGTGGTCGTACCAGCTGGGAATCTCAGCGACTGCCGCTCGCCGGTACACGACCGAGCTCGTGGCGATGAAGTTCCCGCGCAGGAGATCCTGGAGGCCCGATTCCTCCGGCTGGCCCGGCGCGTTCCAGAGCCTGCCCGTGCTCTGCGATTGCTCGTCCACGACGTGCACGTTGTGGAAGCAGATCGTGAGGTCGGGCTGCGTATCGAGGAGCGCGACCTGCGCCCGCAGCTTGTCGTCGCTCGTCCAGTAGTCGTCACCGTCCAGCAACGCGACATACCGACCGCGGGCGACCCGGAATCCGCGCGCGACGACCTCGTTGGAGTGCAGGTTCCGCTCGGAAAGCAGGAGACGGACGACGTGCGGGTGGCGTTCCGCGTACTCCTGGACGATCTCGCGCGTGCCATCGGTCGAGCTGTCCTCCGAGATAAGGATTTCGAAGCGCTGGGGCAGCCGCTGAGCGAGCGCGCCATCCAGCGCCTGGCGCACGAAGCGCTCGTGGTTGTACGTGACGACGAGAACGGAAACCGCGATCGCCCTGTCCGTGTGCGAGCTCATCCGCGCCGTCCTCGCTTCGAGGCGGTGACGCCGACGAGCACGGGGTAGGCGGGATCGACGGTGGCGAGCTCCTGCTCGGTGAGATCGTCAGCGGGCAGCCGGTAGAGCCACGCGAGCGCGAGCGCCACGTTCCCGAACTGCTCGGCCTCGAGGCGCTCGAGCTCGCGACGCTCCTCGTGCATCCGGCGCGCGGCATGGGGCGCCACGGTCCAAAGCGGTCTACGCGCTTCCGGCTCTCCGCGCGCGATCCCGGTGAGGAGACTGACGAGAGCGGCGCCTGGCTTCATTCTGCCCACGACGTCCTTGAGCGCCACCGTCGGTTCGGGCAGCCGTTGCAGGCAGCGATCCAGCACGACCCAGTCGACCGTCGCGGCCGCCTCGAGCTCACGTCCGAACCCGCTCGTCGTGCGGGCAATCTTCACGTCGGCGGCAGCGGGCAGTACGCCGGTCCATCCCGGCTCGGCTTCGATGCCGAGCACGAGTCCTGGGCGGGTAAGGGTGGTGAGCCTGGGGCGCAGAAAGCGGCGGACGAGCGCGTCGTAGACCGAGTCCTCGTCCTGGTCGAGCGAAGGCGCGTGCCGACCGAAGTCGCCGAGCTCGACGCGGCTCCGCCGGCAGGTGCTCTGCCCGCGTCGCCGCCCGAGCGACTCGAGCCAGCGGTCGAGGGTTCCGCTCCGGGAGGACGCCGCCATCCTCACTCGACCGCTGCGATCTCCATACGCACGTCGGCATCGAGACTCCCGAGCAGCCGCTGCGCGCGGTCCGCGCACTCCCGTGCCAGCGCCCGGGCCTCCTCGGTCAGGCAGTAATCGAGTGCCTCCTCTAGCGCAGTCGAGTCGAGGCGGTCTGCGGTGAAGCAGATCGGCCACCCGACGGTCTCTGCTTGCCGTGAGAGCTTTGCGCCGCTCGCCTCGGGGTCGATCGCAAGGACCGGAACGCCGTTTTTCAGGGCGAGGACGAGCCCGTGGAGACGGGTCGTCACGAGCGCATCCATCCGGGCGACCAGGCTCTCCACCTCGGCCGGTGTTCGCAGGCCGACCTCGTTGACGTCGAGGCGCGTGTCGATCCTGACGACGGCGGCGTGTCGCGCGCCGACGAGCGAGTCGATCGCCGAATCCGTCAGGTCGGTCAGGCCGCCGGGGTACGGCTCCACCTTGCAGACGCCGACGACGGGGACGGGCGGTGTGTCGCTCAGAAAGACGAGGTCAGGCCGCGAAGTCCGCGAACTGTCGCGCTCCCAGAGCCGGTGAAATGGGTTCCAGCTGTCCAGCTCGTCCGGCAGGGAGAGGTTCAGCCCGAAGAGCGGCGCGCCGTCGAAGTGGCGCAGGAAGCGCTCCTCCAGCTCGCCACGCTGAAACGGGCCGCACACGAACAGGACGGCGTCGTAGTCGTCTCGTCCCACGAGTTCCCAGCGCACATCTCCTTGGAACGGCTCCGCCGCGGCGACGTCGTACCGCCAGCCTCGCACGTCGAGCCAGCGCGTGACGACGTCCCGTGCGAGGACGTCGCCCGCGGTCGCGTGGCCGTCATCGAAGCTGAACCAGCCGGCGAGGAGAATCTTCACCGGATGCCCGCGCTTCTCTGCCGTGCCGGCAGGTGCTCGAACTTCCAGAGGTGGGGGATCTGAATCCCGGCGTTCCCGGGCGCGCTCGACACCGGCCGGCCGCGAAGCGCTCCCGGCGCAACCGAGAAGAAGGCCGCAGCCTCGACGTGATCCTGAAGCTGCCCCTCGAGGTAGAGGGCGACGTTGAGGCGGTAGCGCCCCGGCAGCAGCAGCAGCTCGTCGAGCTCGCAGCTCACGGTTCCCGGTCGGGAGCCCGTCTCCGGCTCGAACGGAACATCGAGCGGGCTGGTCTCCCCGGAGTCGAAGTACGTGACCGCGGCTCCCGTCATGTCGTAGACGGTGAACGAACACTGCAACTTTGGAAGGCACCTGGTCACTTCGAAGTCGAACCTCGCCGGCTCTCCCGTCTCGAGGGAGCCGCGCCCTTCGGTGCCAAGGACCCGCGCAGACGTCACGCTGACCCGCCCCTCGCCGGAGCGGTCGCGGCGTTCGCCGAGCGTCTGTCCGGCGGCGGTCTCGAGCGAGCGCACATACGTGCGCACCACGTCCTCGACGGCGCCCTGGGCCGCGAGCGTTCCTTCTTCCAACAGGAGCCCGCTCCGACAGAAGGAGACCACTGTTCCGAGGTTGTGGCTAACAAGCAGCACCGTGGTTCCTTCCTGCGAAAGGTGGCGCACGAGCTTTAGGCACCTGCCCTGGAAGGGCGCGTCTCCGACTGCGAGCACCTCGTCGAGCACGAGGATGTCGGGCTCGAGGTGCGCAGCGACGGAGAAACCGAGGCGCACGTACATACCGCTCGAGTAGCGCTTGACCGGCGTGTCGAGCATGTGCTCGAGGCCGGAGAATTCGACGATCCGGTCGAACTTGCGCACGATCTCGGCCCGGCGCATCCCGAGCACCGCGCCGCTCAGAAAGACGTTCTCACGGCCCGTCAGCTCGGGATGGAAGCCGGTCCCGAGCTCGAGCAGGCTCCCGACCCGCCCCCAGCCGCGTAGTGAGCCGATCGTCGGGCGCGTCACGCGCGTGAGGATCTTCAGCAGCGTGCTCTTGCCGGCGCCGTTGCGGCCGATCACGCCGACGACGTCGCCGCGCTCGAGTTCGAACTCGACTCCGCGAAGCGCCCAGAGCTCCAGAGGTGCGGAACGCGGTCGGGCGCCCAGGCGACGCCGCAGGAGCTGTTCAGCGCTGTCGGCCAGCCAGTCCCGGGCCGCGTCGTGTCGGATCGACTGACCGAGTCGGTAGCGCTTGCCGAGGTTCGTTGCGACGACGGCGAGCTCAGACGATGTCGGCAATGGCGTCCTCCGTTCGCCAAAAGAACCCGACGCCGGTGAGCACGACGGCGAGAGCGACCGAGACCGAGACCGCAACGGCGGGCAGCTCCAGCTGGGGGCTCCCAAGCAGGGCGGCACGGAAGCCGTCCACTGCCGTCACCATCGGGTTCACCGCGTAAACGACCCTCCATTGCTCGGGGACGATGCTCGACGGGTAAGCAATGGGTGTGCAAAAGAACCAGAGTTGGACGAACAGCGGCACGGCGACCTGCACGTCGCGGAAGCGGACGTTGAGCGCCGCGAGCCAGCAGCCGACGCCAACCGCTGTGATGAGCGCAAGAAGAAGGAACACTGGAACCATTGCGATCGCGAACGTGAGCGGTGGCGAGGCGACGACGATCCAGACGAGTGCTACGGCGAAGGCTGCGAAGAAGTCGACGACTGCCACCGCGAACGGGGCGAGCGGGATCAGGATGCGTGGGAAGTAGACCTGCTTGACGAGATCCTGACCCCGCACGACGCTCTCCGACGCGGCGAAGACGCCTGACGAGACGAGCTGCCAGGGGAGCAATGCCACGAAGGTGGCGAGCGCGTAGGAAACGCCCTCGGTGTCGAGCCCTCCCAGCTTCCCGAAGAAGAGCGTGAACAAGGCGGCCAGCAGCAGCGGCTGCAGGACGGCCCAGAGCACGCCGATCGTGCTCTGCTTGTAGCGGACGGTCAGATCACGCCAGGCGAGGAATGCCAGCAGCTCGCGCGAGTTGACCGCCTCGCGTAGGCGCCCGGCGCTGCCGCGGATCCCCGGCGGCCTCGCCTCGACCGCGAACGGCTTCAAGTCGGATTCGGGTACAGCCGTGTTGACCACTCACGCCCCCCCGCCGAGCGTCACGGGCGTGCGCGGCTCGCCACCGACCGCGAGCGCGACCGGCCAGAGGCAGGCGCTGCCCGCCTGCCGCAACCGCCCGGCCGCGAGATGGCTTGGCACGCTTCGGATCAGCTGCTTGCCGTAGTGGCGCTTCCAGAAGGTGAGCCCCTCCTCGTACGCCTCGTTTCCTCCTGGATGCTCTGCGAGAAACGGACGCTGCTCCCGCAGGACGAAGAGGGCCATTCGCAGCATGTTGAGCGTGTCGCGTGACATCGCGCCCGGATGCCGCCGGTATTGCGCGACCACCTCGTCGTGGCCTGCTACCGGATGGGTGCGCGTCACGCGCAGGTAGAACTCGTAATCCTCGAGCGCGCTCAGGCGCGGATCGAAACCACGTGTCTCCTCGAGGACCGCCCGGTGGTAGACGACTGCCGCGTGCATGCTGATGTAGTTCCGTCGAAGCATCGCCGTGTAGTGATCGCTCACGCGACGGGCCTGGGGTGACCTCGCGACGCGGCGACCGTCAGGGAGAGCGAGCTCGAAATCGCCGGTCGTTAAGGTTCGGTCGTCCGCGACGCGCAGCTCCCTCCACGTCGGTAGGACGGCGCCGACCTCGTCGATGAGCTCGTAATGCCCGAAGACGAACGCGGCGCGCGGCCAGTGGCGGAACGCCTCGAGCCCTGCCTTGATCGCGCCGGGCAGGAGGCGGTCGTCCGCGTCGAGGAAGGCGACGTAATCGCCGGACGAGGCACGCCACCCCGAGTTTCGCGCCTCGGAGAGCCCTCTTCGCTCCTGACGGATGTACGTGACCGACCCATCGCGTAGCGCGACCGTCGGCGTCTCGTCGGTCGAGCCGTCATCGACCACGACGATCTCCGACACGAGTCCTTGATGCGCCCCAGCGCTCGCGATCGCTTCGCCGAGGAAGCGACCCTGGTTGTAGCAGGGGATGACGACGGAGACGCTCAACTGAATCCGCAGGAGCGAGTAAGCAATACGAGGGATGGCTCCACCGGCCTTGAATCCGTCTTCGAGTCTCCGGAAGCGTCTCCTTCGCGGCCGCGTCCACCGGGGCGAGTGCGGCACGCTCAGCGGGGCGTCAAAGCAAACGCGCCACTATGGCCCTGCCTGGCGGCTAAGGCCGCGCGTAAGCACGGACGTAGTCGATCCACAGGCGCGTCGGGCTGGTCGCGTTGGCCACGAACTCGTCCTGCATCGCGAGCGTCACGCGCATGTAGAGCGGCAGCTTTGCTTCCGGGAACGTTGGGAAGCGGGACAGTTCCTTCCCATCGAGGTAGATGGTGATCCAGCGAGGCGTGACCATGCACCCGTAGCGGTGGAACTGACCGTCGAACATGTCGTTCCAGCCCCAAATCCCCATGTTCTGTGTCGAAGAGAGGCCGGAGTAATTCCCCTTGGAGACGTTCGACTTGAGAGAGTGGCGATGAACCGCCATGTGGTAGCCGTCGTAGTCGGCGTCGCCGTACGCCTCGATGACGTCGATCTCGGCGCGGGCCTGATCTGGGCCTTCGTCGGGCTTGGGGGTGTACAGCCAGAACGCCGGCCAGGAGACGGCTTTCTCGAACGCCATCCGCGCCTCGAAGTACCCGTGGCGCTGTGCGAAGCCCTCCCCGATGTTGTTCACCGTCTGGATATGGCCCGAGTACCAGGACGTGTCGACCTTTTGCATCGTGATCGTGAGCACTCCAGGGGTGTCGATGGAGAACGTCACGGGAACTTGCAAGGGGCTACGGAAGTGCGCCAGGGAAGTATCCGGTCGCGCCGGCGCGTACCACGGCCCTGAGCCGGTGACACCATCCGTGATGGTGGAGAGCGAGTCGAAGTCGTCTTCGAACGTCTTCGTGTAGCCCGTGAGGTCGAGTGGCTGGCCCTTGTGTGAGCCGTCCCACTCGGCGCTGGCCCAGTCGAAAGCAACCGGTTCGCAGTTGCGAACGTTCTCCCCCCGCCTGCATGTGTCCGTGCCGGTGCCGCCGTCCAGGCGGTCGGTTCCTGCTCCGCCGTCGAGGACGTCTGCGCCGCCGCGACCTTCGATGCGGTCGTTTCCCCGGCCAGACGCCGCCTTGTCCCCTCGGGGCCCGAGGACGAGCTCGTCACGTCCCGGACCTCCACACACCAGGTCGTTGCCTTCGCGCGTGCGAACCCGATCGTGCCCCCGCCCGGCGACGATGACGTCCCGGCCCGCAGTGCCCACCAGGTGGTCGTCTCCCTTTGTGCCGACGATCGTCGCTCTGTGTCCGAGACATCTTGTCGAGGCGGCTGCGGACGCCGTCCCGAGAACGTGAAGGGCCGCAATCGCAGCGACGGTAGCGAGAACGACTCGCGTTGCGGTTCGAGTCATAGCTTTCCCTTCGGCACCCTGGGCTGACGCCTTGACACCCGCACGCTCGTCGCCTTGGCCTGCGGCTCGCTCCTCTTCTCGGTCGTGCGGAACGGCGAGTACGTGCACGTCGCGATTGGTTCGCTCGTGGATGACCCCCAGCATTCGACCGGCGGAGCACTTCTTCGTCGGCTCCAAGGTAGCGTGGTTCGAGATCACCCACGACTTGCCACAGGCGGAGGAGTACGAGTAGCCGTTACTGGCGCCAGATGCCACAGGAGGGGCCGGATCAGCGCCTCCCGTCTGAATCGGCTTGCTATTCAACCTAGTCCGCGACGCCGCAGGCAGCGCGTGCGCCGGCGTCGCCCGTGGCGAGCGTGGCCGAGTCGGGACCGAAGACGCCTTCGGTCGTCGACTGATACCGCGTCGGGATGTTGGCGAAGTTGTCGGCGCCGGCGTGGACGATGATCGCCGACCCGTCTGCATCGAACAGGTCGTCGATGGCGAAGTTGTCCGTCGCGAACTGGGCCTCGGCCGTGCCGTCGTCGAGGACGAGCAGGCTCGGCATGTCCCCTGCATGGGAGCCATGACCCACGCCGGCGGGGTTTTAGTGGCCGCCGGCCGACGCGAAGGGCGGGACGCACTCCCCGACCGCGTGGACGTGGAAGCCGTGGAAGCCCGGCGTCAAGCCGGTCACCTCGTCGCGAACGATCACCTTGCCGCCCTGCTTCGAGAGCTTGACGAAGCCGATCTCTGCGCCCGCGGCGTCACGAAGCTCCACTTTGAAGTGATTCTTCGACGACGAGGTCCCGCCGCTCCCGTAGAGCGGCGCCGTCAGTGCTCCGGCGACGGCGACAAGCGCGATGCCGAGAAGCAGGGTCTTCCTTGAGCGGAAGCGATTCGGCATGCCTTTCGATCCCCCTTTCGTTCCCGATTTGCCGTCCCGCGCGTCCGCTCTCCCCTGGGCATGCCACGGCAAAGTCGCCCCTTCCGCAGTCCGATCCGACGCCCGTGGGGAGAGCTGTTCGGCAGCGGAACGGGTTCACCGCGCCATACTGACCCGTCGAGCGTTCGGGTAAAGGGTCCGGCGGCGCGGTCGTCACGCTTTCGGCACGAAGCGACACACACGCGCGCGCTTTTCCCGGCTACGGTCGATCCATGACGACGACGAAGTCGGCCAAAGGGCCGAAGGCAGGGAAGGCCGCAAAGGCCGCCACTCCCTGGGGCGACACGCATGTGCTCGAGGAGCTCCGCGTGCCCCAGCGCGCCGGTGAGCGTCGCTTCGAAACGATCGTCCAGCTCCTCGACGACGGAAAGGGAGGTGTGCTAGTCCGCTTCGCCTACTCGACCGGCGGCACGGCCCGCCGGGGCCCGGTCACGCTCCGTGGCCGCGATCTCGAGCGCCTGCGCTCGGAGCTCGAATCGCGACCGCGGCTCGCGGAGGCGCTGGGCCTTCCGGCCACCTAGTCGCCCAGCACAACTGAATACGAGCCGTCGGGCGCCCGTTTAGGCGCGCGCAAAGGACCGCTCGCTGGCCGCGTCCACGAGCGACGCCACGATGAGCGCTCCGTCTGCGGACCCGAGCAGCGGGTCGATCGCATGCTCGGGGTGGGGCATGAGGCCCAAGACGTTGCCTTCGGCGTTGACCACGCCGGCGATGTCGTCCTCCGATCCGTTCGGGTTCGCCTGCGGCGCATACCGGAGCACGACCTGCTCGGCGGGAAGGTCCGGCGGCGCCTGGTAGCAGCCGTCGCCGTGCTTGACCGGGATCACCAGTGTCTGTCCCTGCTCACAGCGGGTCGTGAAGGGCGTGTCCGCACGCTCGACGACGACGGGAACGTCGCGGCAGATGAACGAGAGCGAGGCGTTCGGGCGAAGCACGCCGGGCAAGAGGCCTGCCTCGCAGAGGATCTGGAACCCATTGCAGATCCCGAGCACGGGCCCGCCGGCTTCGGCGAAGGACGCGACGGCTTCCATCGCGGGCGCGAACCGGGCGATCGCCCCGGCACGGAGGTAGTCGCCGTACGAGAAGCCACCCGGCAGGACGATGGCGTCGACTTGCGGGAGCCGGGGCTCCGCGTGCCACACCAGCTCGGGCTCGGCGCCGAGGGCGGAGAGGGCCCAGGCCGCATCGTGGTCGTCGTTCGACCCCGGAAAGACGAGCACCGCGATGCGGGGGCGACTCGCCGTCACGCGCGGTGCTCCTCGAGCTCGATCTCGTAGCTCTCGATCAGGGGGTTGGCCAGGAGGCGCTCGCACATCTGCTCGACCTGGGCGCGGGCCTCCTCGGCGCTGGGCGCGGTGACCTCGAGATCGATGACGCGCCCGACCCGCGCGTCGCCGACGGGGAACCCGAGCTGGCGCAGCGAGCGCTCCACCGCTTCGCCTTGCGGATCGAGAATGCCGCCCTTGGGACGGACGAGAACCGTCGCCCTCACCGGAGAACCACGTCCGGATCGGCCAGGTAGTCGGCGAACGCGATCCCGGTCAGGTGCTCGAAGGCCTCGATGTAGCGCGCGCGAGTTCCCTCCACGACGTCGTCGGGGAGCTCTGGCGCCGGAGGTGCCTTGTCCCAGCCGAGCGACTCGCAGTAGTCACGGACGTACTGCTTGTCGAACGACGGCTGGCCGCGACCAGGCTCGTACTCGTCGGCGGGCCAGAAACGGGAGGAGTCCGGTGTGAGCGCCTCGTCGCCGAGGGTGAGGACGCCGTCGGCGTCCAGCCCGAGCTCGAACTTCGTGTCGGCGATGAGGATGCCGCGTTCCGCGGCATAGGCGGCCGCGTGCTCGTAGAGCGCGAGCGAGATCCGCTCGGCCTCGGCGAGGATTTCGTCGCCGACGAGCTCGGCTGCCCGGGCCCGGTCGATGTTCTCGTCGTGGCCCTCCTGCGCCTTGGTGGCGGGCGTGAAGATCGGCGCCGGGAGCCGTTCGGACTCGCGAAGGCCCGCCGGCAGCCGATGGCCGCAGACCTCGCCGGTTGCGAGGTAGTCCTTCCACCCGGACCCGGCCAAGTAGCCGCGAACGACGCATTCGATCGGAAGCATGGCGAGACGGCGGGCTTCCGTGGAGCGCCCGTCGGCCCGTATGGCGACGAGATGGTTGGGGACGATGTCGCCGGTCCGCGCGAACCAGAAGCCCGAGAGGCCGGTCAGGACACGGCCCTTGTCAGGGATCTCGGTGGGGAGCACGACGTCGAACGTGGAGATGCGGTCGCTTGCGACGAGAAGCAGGTGGCCCTCGTCCAGCTCGTAGATCTCCCGGACCTTGCCGCTTGCCACGTGAGTGGCCTCAGGCATGGACGGCTTCCTCCTTTCGCTCTCGGGTCTTCTCTGCGAGCGCGGCCAAGCGCTCGAACAGGACGTCGACGTGGCGAAGCGCCACGCCGAGATCGAAGGCCGCGGCGAGCGCGTCCTCGTCGAGCCGGGAACGGATCTCCGGGTCGACGCTCACGAGCTCGCGGAAGTCGCGTTCCTCGTCCCAGGCCGCAAGGGCATTCCGCTGGACGAGGCCGTATGCCTCGTCTCGCGACAGGCCCGCCTCGACGAGGGCGAGGAGCACGTGTTGGCTGAAGACGAGCCCGTGGGAGGCCTCGAGGTTCCGGCGCATCCGTTCCGCATCCACGACCAGGCCCTCGGCCAGCCAGACAAACCGGTCGAGCATGTAGTCCAGGGCAAGGAAGGCATCCGGAAGGACGACGCGCTCCGCGCTCGAGTGGGAGATGTCCCGTTCGTGCCAGAGGGGGACGTTCTCGAGCCCGACGACTGCTGCGGCGCGGACGACGCGCGCGAGCCCGGAGATGCGCTCGGCGACGACCGGGTTCCGTTTGTGCGCCATGGCGGACGAGCCCTTCTGGCCGCTCCCGAACGGCTCCTGGACTTCGCGGAGCTCGGTGCGCGCAAGATGTCTGATCTCGGTCGCGAAGCGGTCGAGGGAGGAGGCCGTGACGGCGAGCGCGGCCAGCAGCTCCGCATGGCGGTCGCGCGGGACGACCTGCGTCGCGACCGACTCGGGAGCGAGGCCGAGCCGCTCGCACGCGAGGCGCTCGATCTCGGGATCGCCGCCGCCGTACGTCCCCACGGCTCCGGCGAGCTTTCCGACCCGCATCCCTTCGAGGGCGCGCGCCAGGCGGTCGCGGTCGCGGTCGAGCTCGAACGCCCATCCGGCCAGCTTCGCCCCGAAGGTGATCGGCTCCGCGTGGACGCCGTGTGTGCGCCCCGCCATCGCCGTCTCCCTGTGCTCCTCCGCACGGCGGATGACTGCATCGATCGCCGCATCCACGCTGGCGAGGACGATCCTTCCCGCCTCCCTGACCTGGAGCGCGGTGGCCGTGTCGAGGACGTCGGACGACGTGAGCCCGTAGTGGAGCCAGCGGCCAGGCTCGCCGAGGGTCTCCGCCACGGCGTCGACGAAGGCCGCGAGGTCGTGCTGCGTGCGTTCCTCGATCTCGGCGACGCGCTCGGGTGACGGCGGCGCGGCGCGCTCGCGAACGGCGGCCGCCGCCTCGGCCGGAACGACGCCGATCTCCGCCCAGGCGTCGAGCGCCGCCAGCTCGACCTCGAGCCAGTAGCCGAGCTTGCCCTCCTCCGACCAGATGAGCTTCATGGCCGGTCGGGAGTAACGGGCGATCACACGGCCAAGTCTAGAGCGCGGGCAGGCTACAGCTCCGCGGTGGGGCGACCCGGCGTGCCCGGGTACCCGCCTCCCTGGGCGAGGATCTTCGCTGCGAGGATCGCCGCGTTGCGCGCTCCGTTCACCGAGACGCAGGCGACCGGAACCCCAGGCGGCATCTGGACGATCGAGAGCAAGGCGTCGAGACCGCCCATGACGCTCTTCGAGGAGGTGAGCGGGACGCCGATCACCGGTAGGTCGGTGTAGGCGGCGACGACGCCGGGAAGAGCGGCCGCCATTCCCGCGCCTGCGATGAGGACCCGGGTGCCGCGAAGGGCCGCGGTCGAGGCGTATTCGGCGACGGCGCGGGGATCCCGGTGTGCCGACAGCACCCGCAGTTCCCACGAGATGCCGCGCTCGTCGAGCTCGATGCCCGCAGGCTCGACCGCCTCGCGGTCGGAATCGGAGCCGATGATGATTCCCACAAGGGGTCCGACCTCGTCGTAGTCCTCGAGGACCGGGAGCGGGAGCGGAGTTTCCTCAGGCATTGGCGTGCACGGCCGCGAGCGCGATGTCGTGACGGTACTGCAGCTCGGCCGGCCCGACGTGCTCGACCGCGCGGTAGGCCCGCTCCCGGGCCTCGGCGACGGACTCGCCGAGCCCGGTCACATTCAGGACGCGTCCGCCGGCGCTTACGAGCGAGCCTCCCCGGAGCGCCGTGCCGGCATGGAAGACGAGCGTACTCTCTGCCTCGGCGTCGCCGACTCCGACGATTTCGATTCCGGTCTCGGGCGCCTCCGGATATCCGGCCGCAGCCAGCACGACCGTCACCGCCGCTTCCCGGCCGGCGACGAGGTCGATCCCCTCGAGGGAGCCCTCCGCGACCGCCGCGAGCGCCTCCAGAAGATCGCCCTCGAGCCGGGGCAGGATCGCCTGTGTCTCGGGATCCCCGAAGCGGCAGTTGAACTCCAGCACGTTGGGCCCGTCCTCGGTGAGCATGAGGCCGGCGTAGAGAAGTCCCCGGAACGGCGTGCCGCGGGCGGCCAGCTCGCGCAGGACCGGCCGGTGGACCATCTCGACGAGCTCCTCCACGCGATCGCCCGAGAGCCACGGTACCGGGGAGTAGCTCCCCATGCCGCCGGTGTTCGGCCCGCGGTCGCCGTCGAGGAGGCGCTTGAAGTCCTGAGCGGGCGCGAGAGGAAGCGCATCCGTTCCGTCGCAGAGCGCGAAGAGCGATACCTCCTCTCCTTCCAGAAGCTCTTCGAGGACGACCCGTTCTCCGAGCTCCCGCACCCGCGGAACCGCTCGTGCGAGCTCGGCCTCGGTGTGGCAGACGAAGACGCCCTTCCCCGCTGCCAGGCCGTCCGCCTTGACGACGCACGGCGCCCGCGGCTCGTTGAGCTCCGCTGCCGTGGGCACTCCGGCCGACCGCAGCACGTCCTTGGCGAAGGACTTCGAGCCTTCGATGCGCGCCGCCGCGGCGGTGGGACCGAAGACCGCCACGCCGACACCCCGGAGCGCGTCGGCGAGCCCGGCGACGAGCGGTGCTTCGGGGCCGACGACGACCAGGTCGACCGCCAGTTCCCGGCTGAGCGAGAGCACCGCCTCGGGGTCGTCCGCGCGCACGGGGTGGCACCTCCCGATTCTCTCGATGCCCGGGTTGCCGGGCGCCGCATGGAGGTCACGGAGGTGGGAGCTCTGGGCGATCTTCCAGGCGAGCGCGTGCTCACGTCCGCCGCCGCCGACGATCAGGACGTCCACGGGGCGAGTCTAGTGCGCGCCCCGGCCATGAGGGCAATAGTATTTTCTCTGCGCGCCCACGCCGGCGGCCTCGTCGGTGGTGTCCTGATCGAGCGACCCGAAGGAGTCAGTGCTGATGGCAACCGTCGAAACGGGCCCCACGCAGGTTCAGAGCGTCCTCGCAAAGGGGCCGATCCCGGATCCGATCCCGACGCTGGACGAGGCGCGTGCCGATGCGACCCGTCGGCAGAAGATCCAGGAGATTCGCAAGCAGATCAACGAGCTTGGGATCAAGTACATCTTCTTCCAGCAGGTCTCCGTCTCCGGCCACGTCAACGGCAAGGGCGTCTCCGCGACCATGTGGGAGAAGGTGGCGGAGGACGGCTACCAGCTCGTCTATGGAGCGACGGCCGATCTCTTCGTCGATCGGGAGGACCGCTATATCGGCTTCGGGCCGGAGGAGTCGGAGCTCGCCGCGATCGCCGACCTCGACACCTTCCGGCAGCTTCCCTGGGACTCCCGCGTCGCGCGCGTCTTTTGCGATTGCTACGACACGGAGACCGGTCAGCTCCTCGAGGCCGACCCCCGGCAGAACCTCAAGCGGATCGTCAACGAGGTCGAGCAGGAGCTCGGCTACACGTTCCTGTGCGGGATCGAGCCCGAGATGATGTGGATGAAGCGGCCGCGCGGCGCCGACGTGGGGGCTGCTGAGGGCATCACGAAGCCCTGGTGCTACCACATCAGTCAGTTCGAGGAGCTGCGGCCGATCATCCTCGACGTCATCGACTTCGGAGAGCAGCTCGGCATCAACCCGTCGTACGGCGACCACGAGGACTCGCCCGGCCAGCTCGAGCTGAACTTCCTCTTCGACCGCGCGGTCCGCACGGCCGACAACCTGTCCACGTACCGGCAGATCTGCCAGGCGGTCGCCCGGAAGCACACGCAGGAGGGGACCTACGGCGACGGCATCGAGGTCCTCGCCACGTTCATGCCCAAGCCGTTCACGGGAGTCTCCGCGAACGGCGCGCACCACCACTTCACGCTCGTCGACGAGGAGGGGAACAACGTCTTCTACGACGCGGACGGGCCCGCCAAGCTCTCCGAGATCGGGCTCCAGTTCATGGGGGGCATCCTCGACCACTATCGCGGGCTCTGCGCGATCACGGCCTCGACGGTGAACTCGTACAAGCGTTTCTGGGACTTCGGCTTCTGGGCGCCGATCTACAAGGACTACGGCTGGCAGAACCGCACGACCCTCGTCCGCGTCGCGAGCGGCGGTCGCTTCGAGTTCCGTGCCGTCGACTCGGCGTGCAACCCCTACCTGACCCAGGCCGCGCTCCTGCGCGCCGGGCTCGACGGCGTCAAGCGCAAGCTCAACCCGGGCGAGCCGCAGCAGCGGAACGTCTACGACGTGCTGGCCGAGGGCGGGGAGATCCCACGCGTGCCCGAGCACTTCGGGGAGGCGCTCCATGCCCTCGAGGAAGACGAGGTCGTCAAGAGCGCGCTGCCCGGCCGTCTCTACGATGTGTACATGCACTACAAGCGAGACGAGTGGGAGCGCTTCCTCTCCGCCGTGACCGACTGGGAGCGGGAGCACTACCTGGACGTCCTGCCCTAGCGGGGAACCAGACCGAGATGTGCGGAATTGCAGGGATCATCTACCGCGACGGCACCCACGAGGTCGGTCGCGACATGACGCGGATGCTCCAGTCCATGAAGCACCGCGGGCCCGACTCGACGGGTTACGCGCTCTACCGGCCCCACGACCCCCAGCTGGTCATGCGCTACAAGCTCGCCGACGCGAACACGCCACGCGACTTCGAGTTCTCGGACCGCCTCGACCGCCACCAGCACCAGGTCCTCCAGCGCCTGAAGGCGATGGACGCCGACATCCACGACGTCGAGGAGGAGACGGAGTACGCCTACCGCGTCGCGTTCACGCTGCCGAACGGCAACCTGAAGGAGCTGGCCGACCGGATCGAGGACGTCCCGGACGCCGAGGTGCTCTCGCTCGGCCACTCGCTCGAGATCGTCAAGGACCTCGGTGACGCCGAGGAGGTCGCGGAGCAGTACGACCTCCAGGGCTTCACGGGCACGCACGCGATCGGCCACGTGCGCATGGCGACGGAGTCCGACGTCGACATCTCCGGCGCGCACCCGTACTGGGCGTATCCGTTCACCGACGTCGCCGTCGTCCATAACGGCCAGCTGACGAACTACTTCCAGTGGAAGCGCCGCCTCGAGCGCAGTGGTCACCGGTTCCAATCCGAGTGCGACTCCGAGATCATTGCCGTCTACCTCGCGGAGAAGATGAGCGAGGGCGCGACACTCGAGGACGCCATGAAGGACTCGCTCGAGGAGCTAGACGGCGTCTTCACCTACATCGCCGTCACGGCCGACGCGCTCGGCGTCTGCAAGGACGAGATGGCCGCCAAGCCGCTCGTCCTCTACGAGTCGGACGGCGTCGTCGCGCTCGCCTCGGAGGAGATCGCGATCCGTGCCGTCATCGACCGCGAAATCGACACGTACGACCCGTACGAGGGCGAGGTGCTGGTGTGGCAACGGTAGGTGAGAGCCGGGTCACGTACGACGCGCGCGGCCTCGCCGAGCCGTTCGCGGAGGCGCCGAGCACGGCCGAGATCGAGCACGGCCGCGCCACCTTCGACGCGCTGGACCTGACCACGCGCCAGATCAACCTCGAGCTCCGGCGGCTGCTCTACGAGGAGGGCATCGACGACGTCACGGTCCTCAACCCCGGCTCGAAGCACTCGCTCGGAGTCGGCATCCTCACCCGCTGCCGGATCACGTTCGGCGGCAGCCTCGGCTACTTCGGCTGCGGCCTGATCGACGGCCCCGAGGTGCACATCACGGGCCGAGTCGGCTGGTCGGCCTGCGAGAACATGATGTCCGGCGTCGTCATCGTCGACGGCAACGCCGGCTCGCTCACGGCCGCTGCCATCCGCGGCGGCGACGTCGTCGTCAGGGGCAAGGTCGGCGCCCGCACCGGGATCGACCAGAAGGGCGGCACGGTCATCGTCCTCGGGGACGCCGGCACCATGACTGGCTTCATGATGCAGCGCGGCCGACAGGTCATCTGCGGGGACGTCGGGCCCGGCCTCGGCGACTCGATGTACGACGGGAAGATCTACGTCGCCGGCAAGGTGAAGTCGCTCGGCATCGACTGCGTCCCCGGCGAGTGGGACGACGCCGACACCGAGTTCATCGCGCGCAAGTTCAAGATCTACGGCCTGGGCGACCCGCCGAAGTTCCAGAAGTTCGTCTGCGGCAAGAAGCTCTACAACTACGACAACCTCGAGCCCTCCGAGCGAAAGTTGGTGTTGTGATGGCTGGCGACGAGCGCGACCGCACCGTCCTCGGGCACAGCGGGATCTTCACGCCGGACGTCATCAACGACATCCACATGAAGGCCGAGCTGGGCCGTTACCGGATGCGGGGCTTCTCGATGTTCAAGAAGATCCCGCACTGGGACGACCTCATGTTCATGCCGGGGACGCTGACCCGGTTCGTGATCGAGGGCTACCGCGAGAAGTGCGAGACGAAGACCGTCCTCGGCGCGCGCTTCGCGAAGAAGCCGATCAAGCTGGACATTCCGATCTACATCACCGGCATGAGCTTCGGTGCGCTCTCGCTCGAGGCGAAGATGGCGCTCGCCAAGGGCGCGTCCATGGCCGGGACGGCCACGTGCTCGGGCGAGGGCGGGATGATCCCGCCGGAGCGCGACCTCTCGACGAAGTGGTATTACCAGTGCATCCAGAGCCGGTACGGGTTCAACCCGCACCACTTGATGCTCGCGGACGCCTGCGAGTTCTTCATCGGGCAGGGCTGCAAGGTCGGGCTCGGAGGCCACTTGATGGGTCAGAAGGTCACCGAGCAGGTCGCGGAGATGCGGTCGCTGCCGCCGGGGATCGACCAGCGCTCGCCGGCGCGGCATCCCGACTGGCTCGGCCCCGACGACCTCTCCCTGAAGATCCAGGAGATCCGAGAGGCGACCGACTACCAGATCCCGATCCAGCTCAAGCTCGGCGCAGCGCGCGTTTACGACGATGTGCGCATGGCCGCCAAGTGCGGGCCGGACATCATCTACCTCGACGGGGCCGAGGGCGGCACGGGCGCAGGCCCGCACATCGCCACCGAGGAGACGGGCATCCCGCTCATGGCCGCGATCCCCGAGGCGCGCCGCGCGCTCGAGGACGTCGGCCTCGCGGACGAGATCGACCTCGTCGTCGCCGGCGGCATCCGCAACGGCGGCGACGTCGCCAAGTGCCTCTCCCTGGGCGCGAAGGCCGTCGCGCTCGGGCACGCCGCCCTAATGGCGCTCAACTGCAACAAGGAGATCCCGGGCGTCACGGACTACGAAGGGACGATCGGGGTTCCGGCCGGCCAGTGCTACCACTGCCACACCGGCCGCTGCCCGGTCGGAATCACGACGCAGGACCCGGAGCTCCGCAAGCGCCTCGTCGTCGACGAGGCGGCCGAGCGCGTCTACAACTTCCTGCACACGCTGACGCTCGAGGTGCAGATGCTCGCGCGGGCGTGCGGCAAGACGAACGTCCACTCGCTCGAGCCCGAGGACCTCTGCGCGCTGACCGTCGAGGCGGCCGCAATGGCGAAGGTGCCCCTGGCGGGCACCGACTACATCCCCGGCGTCACCGAGGAGAAGGCGCTCGCCGAGATCAAGCGGCTGCTCGAGAAGCATCTCGAGTACCCGGTCGACTACCTGCCCGACCAGCCGGCCGAGTACGCGGGCGCGGAAGACTGATGCTCGACCGGCAATCACCGCACGCCGGTCACCGGCCGAGTATCTGATGAGCGCGAAAGAGCCCGAGAAGATCAGGGCAATCGACGCCGAGTACCTCTCCGGCCACCGGTTTCCCTACCAGGAGGACCTCGCCGAGGTCGAGGACGTCGACCTGCTCGCGGCCACGCCCGGCGAGGACCTCAACTGGCTCGAGGACGTCGAGCTGCTCGAGGAGGAGGGCGTGCCCGCCGTCTTCGACCGCTACTCGAACTCCTTCATCAAGATCTACTTCCCCATCCCGGAGGGCCGCGAGGACGAGATCGCCCGCAAGGTGCTCGTGAAGCACCTGCAGTCGGGCGGCTCGTACGGCATCCAGCTGAAGGCGAAGCACGCGAAGTTCCCCCAGCCGGAGCTCGGCCCGTGGGTCGAGGGCTCGCAGACCGTCGGCACGGACTGGAAGCCGCCGGTCCTCGAGGGCTGGGAGCCTCCGGAAGGACACTAGGAAGGGTCGCCGGCGGCCGTAGCCGACCCTGCCCTCCGAGAGACGTCGAAGGGGCAGGCGCCGGGCGGGCCTGCCCCTTCGGAGTTCCCGGAGTCGAGCGTGTTGCCTCGGCTAGGCGGCGCGGTGCGCCTTGCCGGGGCACGTCTCTCCCTCGAACCCGGTGTCACTCCCTACGGCCGAGCACGCCTGTCGGATTGCGGCGATAGGCTCGACCGGTGAGTGCCGTGCCGGATCCCGCCCTCGTCGAGGCCTTCGCGCGTGACGGCGTGGTCTGCGTGCACGGCGCCTTCTCGCCGGACGAGGTGGCGCTCGTCGAGCGCGGCATCGAGCGGAACCTCGCCGCGCCGAGCCCCTTGGCGATCGTCGCCAGCCGCCCCGACGATCCTGGACGGTTCGTCGAGGACTTCTGCAACTGGCAGTCGATCCCGGAGTACGAAAAGTTCATCCGCGGCTCCCGTGCCGCCGCGATTGCGGGCGAGCTGACGGGGAGCGATCGCATCCGGCTCTTCCACGACCACCTGCTCGTGAAGGAGCCGGGCACTGCACAGCGCACGCCGTGGCACCAGGACCAGCCGTACTACAACGTCGAGGGCACCCAGGTGGTGAGCATGTGGATGCCAGTCGACCCGGTGGCGCGCGAAGCGACGCTCGAGTTCGTCGCCGGCTCTCACCTCGGTCCCTGGCTGATGCCGCGGACCTTCATGGACAACGAGGCGAAGTGGTTCCCGGAGGGAAGCCTCGAGGAGCTACCGGACATCGACGCCGAGCCCGAGCGCTTCCGGATCCTCGGCTGGGCGCTCGAGCCGGGCCACGCCGTCTTCTTCCACATGCTGACGCTGCACGCTGCGGCCGGGGTCTCCGGCGGGAGTCGGCGCCGCGCCTTCTCCGTGCGCTTCCTCGGTGACGACGCGAGGCATGCGCCGCGCCCGTGGAAGACCTCCCCGGAATTCCCCGGCATCGCGGAGGAGCTCCCGGCGGGCGCGCCCATGGAGCACCCGCTCTTTCCGGTCCTCTGGGAGCGCGACCGCCCGGACGCATAGCCGGTGCCGCTCTCCGCCTTCCTGCTCGCGCTCGGCGCTGCCTTCGTCCACGCGCTCTGGAACCTGCTCCTCGCGCGGGCCCGCGACCCTGAGGCCGCCGGAGCCGTCGCGCTCCTCACCTCCGTCGTTGTGTTCGCGCCCGTGGTGGCCTTGTGGTGGGAGCTGGAGCCTGACGTCTGGCCGTACATCGCCGCCACCTCGGTGCTCGAGCTCGTCTACTTCGCGCTCCTCGGTGCCGCTTACCGGCGGGCGGAGGTCTCCGTCGTCTACCCGCTGGCCCGCGGCGTGGCACCGCTGCTCGTCCTCGTCGTCGGAATCGTGGCGCTCGACGCCGAGACGACGGCGATGCAGGCTCTCGGCGTCTGCCTCGTCGGTGCCGGCGTCCTCCTCGTGCGTGGCATCGCGCGGCCGGCCGGCTGGACGGGGGTGCTGTTCGGACTGGCGATCGCCTGCTCGATCGCCGCCTACACGCTCGTGGACGACGAAGGGATCCGGTACGCCAACGCGGTCACCTACCTTGAGCTCGCCATGATCGTGCCGGCGGTCGGCTACGCGCTCGGGGTCACGTGGTTCAAGGGGAGCGCCGCGCTCCGGGCCGAGCTCGGTCCGGCCACGGTCGTCGCCGGTCTCGGCATGTGGGTGGCCTACGCGCTCGTACTGGCCGCGCTCGCGCGCGCCGAGGCGGCGCCGGTCGCGGCGGTCCGGGAGACGAGCATCGTCATCGCCACCGTTGGCGCGGCGCTCTTCCTCCACGAACGTGTCGGCCCGTCCCGCCTCGCGGGCGCCGTCCTGGTCGCCGTCGGAGTTGCCCTGCTCGGCTTCTAGGGCGAGCGTCTGCCCAGCAGGCCGGCGGCCAGCAGGAGCCCGGCGGCGGCGAAACCCACGACGAATCCTTGCGGATAGGCGCCATCCCAATGGTTGCGGTAGTCGACCAATATGGCCGCCAGCAGGCAGGAGTAGAAGAGCACGGTCTGGGCGCCTAGGGCCAGCACGACCCCAGCGGCGAGCAGGCCCACTCCGCCTCCCTTCCCAAGGGCGTAGGTCGCGATGCACGCCATCGCGATGGCGACGATCGGCTCGAGGACGATGCCCGTTAGGTGGACGTTTGCCGCGAGGTCGCGGACCGTCGTGGGGTTCCCGTTGCCGTCCTTGCCGAAGGAGACGAAGAGCGCCGCGACGGTCACGAGCGCTCCCAGCACGGCCAGGAGGCTCGCCGGCCCCCAACGGAAGGGTACGTCCCACGCCCCCGCGGAGCGCGCGACCTTCGAGGAGCCCAGCAGTCCCGCGGCCAGAATGAGGGCGCCGGCGCAGAAGAGCACGAGCGGCACAGAGCCCTGGTCGCCACCCAGTTGAGGCAAGAGTGACCAAAGCCCGACGGCTGCTGCGGTCGTCATCAGTCCGAGGCCGAGCAGCCAGCCGTATGCGAGTCGCTCGCGAACCCGACCGGCTTGAAGGAGGACGGCGCAGGCGGCGGCGAGGACGGGAACTCCGACCGTCATAGGCGCGAATGCTCGGAATGCTCCCACCTCGTTCCCGTGCTGGAAGTTCGCGATGACCCCAACGCCCGCCCCGGCGAGGGCGAGCGTCACGACGAGGGGTCGCGTCCGGCGACCGCGGACCGTCACCGAGGCGGCGGGAACCATCTCGGCTGCCTTCGGTGGCTCCGGCCCCGCCGCCGCTCCCGCCGAGGGCGCACCCTGCGGCGTGTGAGCCTCGGCGAGGGCCCTCTCTAGGGCGCGAAGCAGCCGGTCCGAATCAGAGGCGAAGCGTGCAGGGCTCAGCTCCATCGCCTGGCGGCGGGCGAGTGGCTGCAGGTCCGGCGGGAGCTCGTCCTCCCGAGGCATGCGCGCGCCCTCAACGAGAATGGGAATGACGCGGACGTTCCGCGTCAGCGCGGCCTCGATCTCGATACGGACGAAGTCCTCGGGGTCGTCCAGCCGGCGAGCCCCGTGCTCGTCCGCGACGGCGAGCCATTTGTCGCCGATCAGCGCGAGCAGCACGTCCGTCGATCCGACCGCGGCCCCGATCTCCTCGACGAAGTCGTCACCGAAGTCGATCGAGTCGACATCCTTGAAAATCTGCTCTGGCCCGAGGCGCTCGGCGAGCCGGTCGAAGAGCCACCCGGCGGCGTACGCGGAGTCCTGCCGCCGGTAGCTGATGAAGATGCGACCAGGAACGTTCGTGGTGGTCTCGGCCAAGAGTGCTACCTTCGCTGGTGCGGATCGTAACTCGCGCTTCGGCGGCGACGAAATCGTCAGCCCTGCAGCCAGAGCGCCAGAGCTGCCAGCGAGTTCGCATCCGAGAGCTCGCCGATGACGCCCCGTAGGGGGAGGCACTCCATCACGAGGTCTTCGCCTTCCTCCCGCTCGCCGATGCCGACGTCCTCGAGCTGCGTAGCCTCGAAGGCGTGCACGTACTCCGTCGAGTAGTCGGGCGCCGCCCAGAATTCGCCAAGCTTGCGCCACGAGCCCGCCGCGAGGCCGCACTCCTCGACCAGCTCTCTGGCGGCGCACTCCTCGGGGGTCTCGCCTTCCTCGATCGAGCCGGCGGGCAGTTCCAGCGTGCGCTCGTCCGCGCCGTCTCGTGTCTGGCGGACGACGACGATCATTCCGCCGTCGACCGCGACGATGCTGACGGAGTCGGGACGCTGTAGCACCTCCACCGCGTGGAGTCTAGGCTGCGCCCGTGCCCAGGCCGCGCGCGAGAGAACTGGGAATCCGGATCGGGACGCTCCTGACCGCGGAGCTGAACGCGATCACGGACGTGCCGGGCGTCCGCGTCGGTCACGCGACGCTCGTCGAGGGCGACTCCGTGCGCACCGGCGTCACCGTCGTCTTGCCGCACGAGGGCAACCCGTGGGAGGAGCCGGTCTTCGCCGGGTCGCACCGCCTGAACGGGAACGGCGAGCTGACCGGCCTCGAATGGATCCGCGAGTCCGGGATGCTGACGTCGCCGATCGGGCTCACGAACACGCACTCGGTAGGCGTCGTCCACGACGCGCTCATCGCCGCGGAGGTCGAGCGGCGCGCGAGCGGCGAAGACTTCTGGAGCCTGCCGGTCGTGGGCGAGACCTGGGACGGGCCGCTGAACGACATCAACGGGATGCACGTCCGGCCCGAGCACGCCCGCGCCGCGCTCGAAGCGGCGGCGTCCGGGCCCGTCTCAGAGGGAAACGTCGGCGGCGGCACCGGCATGATCTGCCACGAGTTCAAGGGCGGGATCGGGACGTCGTCCAGGGTTGTCGAGGAGGTTGGGGGCTGCGTCGTCGGCGTGCTCGTCCAGGCGAACTACGGCCGGCGCGCGCGCTTCCGGGTCGATGGAGTGCCGGTCGGGATGGACATTCCGGCTGACGTCGTCCCCCTGCCGGGCGTGCCCGGGGCACAGCCCGGGGGATCGATCATCGTCCTCGTCGCCACCAACGCGCCGCTCCTTCCGGGCCAGTGCGAGCGGCTCGCCCAGCGCGCCGGGTTGGGGATCGCGCGGGTCGGCGGAGTCGGCGAGAACTCGAGCGGCGACCTCTTCCTCTGCTTCGCCACCGGCAACCGTGGGCTCCCGGCCGGTGACATCGCCGCCGAGAGCCCGCAGACGGTTCCGGTCGAGATGGTCCCGAACGGGCGGATCACGCCGCTCTTCGACGCCGTCGTCGAGGCGACCGAGGAGGCGATTCTGAACGCGCTCTGCGCCGCAAAGACCATGGTGGGCCATCGCGGGACGGTCGCGCACGAGCTTCCAGCCGATCTGCTGGTGGACGCGCTAGGGCGCCGCGGGGCAATCGCTTCCTAGTGTTTCGACAGCGTGTCGAATCGCTGCTGAGCCCTTAGGCCGTGGTTCCGCTTGTTTTCGACGCCTGCCCGGGGCTACGCTGGACAGAGCGTCGGAACCAAGGGAGGTCGCCGAGATGAGCGTTGCCGTGTCCCAGCACAAGAACTACATCGGCGGGGAGTGGGTCGACTCTGCCGGTGGCGAGACGATGGAGGTCCTGAACCCGGCGACCGGCGAGACGATCGCAGAGGTCCCGGCGAGCACGGAGGAGGACGCAACCCGCGCCGTCCAGGCCGCGAAGGACGCTCTCCCCGAGTGGCTCGACTCGACGCCGCGCGAGCGCTCGGAGATGCTGCTCAAGCTCGCGGACGTGATCGAGGACAACGCCGAGGAGTTCGCCCAGCTCGAATCCAAGAACGTCGGCAAGCCCATTGCCGCGGCCCGCGACGAGCCGAGCGAGATGGCCGACAACCTCCGCTTCTTCGCGGGCGCCGCGCGCATCCTCGAAGGCCGCTCCGCGGGCGAATACATGCGCGAGCACACCTCCATGATCCGCCGCGAGCCCCTCGGGGTCGTCGCAGGGATCGCTCCCTGGAACTACCCGCTCTGGATGGCGATCTGGAAGATCGCCCCGGCCCTGGCGGCGGGCAACGCGCAGGTGGTCAAGCCCTCCGAACAGACGCCGCTCACGCTGCTCCGCTTCGTCGAGCTGGCCGACGACATCATCCCGGCGGGCGTCCTCAACGTCATCACGGGCGAGGGCGTGCCCGCCGGCGAGGCCCTCGTCAAGAACACCGACGTCCGGCTCGTCTCCCTGACCGGGGACATCGAGACCGGGAGGATCATCGCGCGCACGGCGGCAGACTCGCTGAAGCGCGTCCACCTCGAGCTCGGCGGCAAGGCGCCCGTCATCGTCTTCGACGACGCCGACCCCGCCGCGGTCGCGGAGGGGGTGAGGGCAGCGGGCTACTGGAACTCCGGTCAGGACTGCACGGCAGCCTCTCGGATCGTCGCCGGCCCCAAGATCTACGACAAGCTCCTCGAGGAGCTCGTTCCGGCCGTCGAGTCGATCAAGGTCGCCGACCCGGCCGAGGGCGAGGACGTCGAGATGGGCCCCGTGATCTCCAAGGACCAGCAGGAGCGGGTCTTCGGCTTCCTGGAGCGCGCCTCGGGCGCGACCGTTCTCACCGGCGGCGGGTCGAACGGCGACCGCGGCTTCTTCGTCAACCCGACCGTGGTCACGGACGTCGATCAGACCGACGAGATCGTCCAGCGCGAGGTCTTCGGGCCGGTCGTCACCGTACAGCGGTTCGCCGACGACAACCAGGCCATCGACTGGGCGAACGACGTCCATTACGGGCTCGCGTCGTCGGTCTGGACGCGGGACGTCGGTCGCGCGCTGAACGCCGCGCGGAGGCTCCAGTTCGGGACCGTGTGGATCAACGACCACATCCCGCTCGTCTCCGAGATGCCGCACGGCGGCTACAAGCAGTCGGGCTACGGGAAGGACCTGTCGGTCTATTCGCTCGAGGACTACACGCAGATCAAGCACGTCATGGCCAAGATCGACTGAGCGGAAGGCGCTCGACATGGCTGGCTGCTGCGTCCAGTTCAACCCTCCCATCGATCTCGGAGGTGAGTGATGGCGGTTGAGGAACAGGTCGAGCGGGGGGCCGAGAACGGGACGCCGACCGCCGACGTTCGCCTTGAGTCCGTGACGAAGGTCTTCGACGACGTCAGCGCGGTCGACGACGTCTCGCTGGAGATCCCGCGCGGAAGCTTCTTCGCGCTCCTCGGGCCGTCCGGCTGCGGCAAGACGACCAGCCTGCGCATGATCGGCGGCTTCGAGGAGCCGACCGCGGGCACGATCTATCTCGGCGACCGGGACGTCACGGGGCTGCCGCCGTACAAGCGGGACGTCAACACCGTCTTCCAGAGCTACGCGCTCTTCCCGCACCTCTCCATCGAGGACAACGTCGCCTTCGGCCTCAAGCGCAGGGGCGTCAAGGGCGCCGAGCTCAACCGCCGCGTGAACGAGGCGCTCGAGCTAGTGGCCCTCACCGGCTTCGGCCGGCGGAAGCCGCGCCAGCTCTCCGGCGGCCAGCAGCAGCGCGTGGCGCTCGCGCGGGCGCTCGTCAATCGGCCCCGCGTCCTCCTCCTCGACGAGCCGCTCGGCGCGCTCGACCTCAAGCTCCGCAAGCAGATGCAGCTGGAGCTGAAGCGGATCCAGCACGAGGTGGGCATCACGTTCGTCCACGTGACCCACGATCAGGAGGAGGCCATGACGATGGCCGACTCGATCGCGGTCATGAACGCCGGAAAGATCGAGCAGCTCGGGACGCCGGCCGAGCTCTACGAGAGCCCGGGCACGGCCTTCGTGGCCGGCTTCCTCGGGATCTCGAACCTCCTGCGGGGAACGGTGGAGGGGGACGGCGTCGTCCGGCTCGCCGACGGGTCGGCGGTCCGCGCGCCCGCAGCGGCCGGGCGGAGCGGCGAGGTCTCCATCGGGATCCGCCCGGAGAAGGTGCGCCTGGGAGCGCACGAGGAGAACCACGTGGCCGGCGAGGTGCGGGAGAGCGCCTACATCGGCGTCTCGACGCAGTACATCGTCGACACGCGCGCCGGCGCGATCACGCTCTACGTCCAAAACACCGAGGCCGGGGCGCCCTCGGTGCAGCCTGGCGATCAGGTCACGCTCAGCTGGAGCCCCGACGCGACCTTCGTAGTGGAGTCACAGGAGGAGAAGCACCCATGAAGCACCCCTTCGAGCGGATCGACGACCCGATCACCCGGAAGCAGCTCCTGCGGCGGGCCGCGGTGGGCGGCGCCGCGCTCTCCGTGCCCGGCCTGTTGGCGGCCTGCGGCGGGGGAGACGGGATCGAGGGACAGCAGGTCGAGAGCCAGCCGGCGACGACGGTCGAGCAGGTCCTCGCCGACGAGATCACCGTCTCGAACTGGCCCTACTACATCGACCAGAACGACGACGCGACCAAGTTCCCGACCCTCGAGCAGTTCACCAAGGAGACCGGGGTGAAGGTCAACTACCTCGAGGACATCAACTCGAACGAGGAGTTCTTCGGCGAGATCCAGGCGCCGCTCTCGCGCGGCCAGTCGATCGATAGGGACATCATCGTCCCGACGGCGTGGCTGTGCGCGCGGCTCCTCCGCCTTGGCTACCTGCAGAAGCTCGACAAGAGCGCCATTCCCAACATGGTCAACCTCGAGGACACGCTCAAGAGCCCCGTGTGGGACCCGAACCGCGACTACAGCCTGCCCTGGCAGTCGTACATCACCGGCATCGGCTACGACCCGGAGAAGGTCGGGGGCCAGCTCACGTCCGTCGAGCAGCTGCTCGACCCCGCGCTCAAGGGGAAGATCACCATGCTCGACTCGATGGAGGACACGGTCGGCCTCTTCCTCCTCGAGATGGGCGTGGATCCGTCGGGCGAGATCGAGCCCGCCGCCTACGACGAGGCGGTTGCAAAGGTTCAGAAGGCTGTGGACGACGACCAGATCCGCAGTTTCACGGGCAACGACTACACGGGCCCCCTCGCCAAGGGCGACGTCTGGGCCTCGATCGCCTGGTCGGGCGACATCGTCATCCTC